>Ga0315906_10001920_pt1 | contig 30011 bp, 23 predicted proteins | sample LakEriMetagenome_4_FD_203526 | JGI IMG/M metagenome (GOLD analysis project Ga0315906, IMG submission 203526) | Freshwater fungal communities from buoy surface, Lake Erie, Ohio, United States - Buoy 2 MA122 | ecosystem: Environmental > Aquatic > Freshwater > Lake > Lake biofilm | place: USA...
CACAGGCACATTGACTTGGTACGACCAGCCGACAGGTGGAACAGCCTATGTGAGCACAGATGCATTGGTGAACGGCGGACAGTATTACGCTTCACAAACAGTATCCGGATGTGAGTCGACTTCACGATTTGAGGTCACAGTTACGATCACAGACCCATCGTCTCCGACGGGCAGCGCTTCACAGAGCTTTTGTTTGTCAGACGGACCGACTGTTGCAGATCTTTCAGCGACGAGTACAGGCACATTGACTTGGTACGACCAGCCGACAGGTGGAACAGCCTATGTGAGCACAGATGCATTGGTGAACGGCGGACAGTATTACGCTTCACAAACAGTATCCGGATGCGAGTCGACTTCACGATTTGAGATCACAGTTACGATCACAGACCCATCAGCACCTACAGGAATTGCTTCACAGGTCTTCTGTTCGAACGAGTCACCAATGGTTAATGATATTCCATTGACAGGAAGTAATTTGATCTTTTACAACGACCAAGGTGAAATTGTTGATCAGACAACTATCTTAACTGATGGAACAACTTACACAGTTACACAAGTTGTAAATAGCTGTGAAAGTGATCAATCCTTTATTGTGACCGTTCACTTGGATTCTATTCAATTATTTATAGACACAATCATAAATGCCAGATGCAATAGGAACGATGGGATAGCGGTCGTTGAGGCAAACTATGGAGAGGAACCCTATTCATATCTTTTTTCGAATGGTGTAACTGATAATACGGCGAATGAATTGGGTGTGGGAAGCTATGAGGTGATTGTCACTGACGCCAATGGTTGTATAGATAGTATTCAGTTTTCAATGGAATGCACAATTAATTTTGTACCGGAATTTATCTCATTAGGTGGTGGAGGAAATGATGTTTGGATAATTGATGCAGAGGAAACAGCAGAAATTCAGATTTATAATAGGTGGGGCAATCTGGTTTTCAAAGCCTCTCCATATAACAATGATTTTGATGGACATTCAAATGTAGGAGGTACACTTGGAACGGATTACCTGCCTAGTGGAACATACTATTACATCATTGATCATAAGAACGGAGAGACTCCCGAATCAGGATATATTGAAATTGTACATTAATTAATGCCATTATGAAGTTTTTAAAGTATTGTTTTTTTATTCTGTTTTTTTATCCGTTGCTACTTGGTGCGCAGCAGGATGAGCAAAGCAGTATGTATATGTTCAATCCGTTACTTTTCAATCCAGCCTATGCAGGAAGTAAGCAGGAAATCAATGTGGTTGGAGTAGCCAGAAGTCAGTGGGTTGGAATAAAGGGGGCACCACAGAGTCAATTTATTTCGGTTCATTCTCCAATTAAGTTTCGAAATATGGCTTTGGGAGTTCATTTGAGTAATGACAAAATAGGAGCGCGTTCGAGAACAAGTGCATTTTTGGATTATTCGTATACGCTTCAACTTGGGGAAGAGCGAAAATTGAATTTTGGTGTATCTGCAGGAGGCGATCAGATCGGAGTGGATTACAGTCAATTGTACGCACTTGATCCTACGGATCCTCAGTATCTTGCCTCCATTTCACAGTTTAAATTTAATTGTGGAGCAGGAGTTTACTATCACAGTAATAGATTTTACGTAGGCTTGAGCGTTCCAAGGTTGATACAAGCAAAACTTTATGATGGAAGTGTTCTTTTGAGCGGCTCTTATTTTAAGAGACATTATTTCCTAACCGGGGGGTATGTTTTTCCTATTAATTCAGTTGTTGATCTGAAAACCAGTGTCTTGATTAAAGTGGTTTCCAGTGCTCCCGTTACAGCAGATGTGAATGCGAACTTGTTTCTGTACAGAAAAGTATGGTTCGGGGGGATGTACAGGTACAATGAATCTATTGGGGTGAACGCGGCTTATCAGATCAAGGAATCTTTAATGTTTGGATACTCATTTGACTATCCGATTAACGGATTGAGTTCCGTTAGAAATTTCGGTTCTCATGAGATCATGTTATCATACATTTTTGGCAAGAATAGAGCCTACGGCTCACCAAGATACTTTTAACATCACATTACAAAATGATAAAAAAATATTTTTTTCTTTTTGCACTCGTCCTATATAGTCAATGGAACTTCGCGCAGAAATTGAAGATCAAGCAGGCCGAGTCCTACTATGGGATGCATCGTTATTATGATGCCAACTTCATTTACAAGGAACTTATTCAAGAAGATGGGCTGGTTGAAGCAGAACATGATACATTATTCAGACATGCCGTAAAAGCAGCAGAAAACACAAAAGATATAACTTTTGCCTACGAGTTGCAGAAAGTGCTTACGAATTCGAATCGTGCTACGCCTTCGGATTGGTATGAATTTTTCAGACTTTCCCTCTTAATGGGAGATTATACTTCGGCTGCGGCCATTTTGTTGAATCCTGCAGTGAAGAGTCTTCCTCCGTCCCATTTGGCCTATTTAAAAGGTTTTCAAAACGGACAAGCGTGGAAAGAATTACAGATGATTGGAAAACTGGATACTGTTAAATTGGTTGCCTGGAATTCTTCGCGGGGTGATTTCGCAAGCTCTTTAATGCCTGAAGGAGTTGTCGTAAGCTCTTCTCGGGATCTAAGCGCACGTAATTGGGAATATGATAATTCTAACTACATGAATACCTATGTTTATTCTGATTCTTTAGGAAAAATCACTGAATTGAATTTTCTAGGACATACACGTCATGATGGTACTGCTTGCTATGACTCCAAAAGTAAAAGTTGGATTTTTTCCAAAAACTACGATATCAAAGCGGGCGAATACTCCAAAACGGGTATATTCTTTTATAATGAAGAATCGAAATCTGAAATCCCGTTTCCGTTCAATTCAAAAGAATACTTTGTTGCTCAACCATTCTTGAATAAAACTGGTGATATACTTTGGTTTTCTTCTGATATGCCTGGATCTTTAGGAAAGTCGGATATCTGGTATTCTGTTAAAAAAGAAGGCGCGTGGACTGAACCTGTAAACGCTGGATCCGGTGTAAATACTTTTGAAGAGGACTTGTTTCCCGTTGTTAATGGAGAGGATCTTTATTTTTCTTCGGAAGGTCGGGCGGGACTTGGTGGACTCGATCTCTTCAAAATTTCTTTAAAAGACCGAACAACGGCTCAACCGATCAATCTTGGAGGAGTTGTGAATTCCAATCGTGATGATTTTTCGCTGCTACTAAAAGAAGACGGAGTCAATGGATATCTTTCTTCGAATCGAAATGATTTCGTTGATCATATTTTTTCGGTGAAGTTGAATCCGCTTATTTTCCTTTACAGAGCGAAACTCAGGGTGGATCACCCAATTACTGTGGGATTGGATCAGATCCCGGTTATCGTCCGTAACAATGGAGTGATCGAGGATACACTTTATGCAGATAAGACGGGAGTATTTACCTTTCCAGCAAAATTCAATAATGCCTACACATTTGATGTTTCGCATGAGGAAATAGAACCTTTGACGGATGCCTATTCAACTGTTGGTAAAATTAAATCAGACACGGCTGATCGTTTATTGAATTTGAACTCGAAGTACATTCCTTTGAGCACAATTGTATTAGATGACAAAACCAAGGAGCCGGTTGTCAACGCTGAGGTAACTCTTCTAAACAAAACGACCGGTCAAAAAGAACAATTAATGACCGACGATAAAGGAAATATAACTACAAAACTTCTTCGAAATGCGGAGTACGAAATGAGGGCCGAAAAGCAAGGGTATATAGGGAACAATATGGATCTGAGCACCAAAGTTGCATCGGACGAACTGGATAAAAACCTGCCAATCCAGAAGATTCGTAAAGGAGCAAAATTCGAGGTGGAAAACGTGCTATATGATTTTGGTAAAGCTACACTTCGTCCTGAAAGTAAGATAGAATTGAATAAAATAGTTGAATTCTTGAATGACAACCCGACGATCAAAGTAGAATTGAGTTCGCATACTGACAGTAGAGGTAGTGATAAAAGAAATCAGGCACTTTCTCAGTCACGTGCTCAAAGTTGCGTGAATTATCTGATCTCTCAGGGAGTTTCCAAAACAAGAATTGTTGCCAAAGGATACGGTGAGTCTCAATTATTGAATAAATGTAAGAATGGGGTGACGTGTGATGAATCGGATCACCAGAAGAACAGAAGAACAGAGATCAAGATCTTAAGTGAATGATCACTGGGTTTTATAAACTTAATTTACCATTATGATAATTCGAATCCAACAGTGGATACTGTTTGTAGTTTTCTTTTTTTCTGTCTCTGCATCGCAGGCTTGTGATGGAAGTACAATTTCAATTGCAAGTCAGGTGAATAATCCCGATGGAAGTGTGACCTACACATTGAATTGTTTCATTGAATTAGGTGCATTGGATGCCGTATTCTATGGGTTTGTAGTAAAATTCAATTCTCCATACAACACACCCACTGTAGTAATTGGTGGAACCTATCCCACTTCTGCTTCTTTAACAACTGCCTCACTTACTTCAGGTTCAATTAGCGGATCGCTTATAGCGAAAACCGGAGCCGAGATTAATTCAGTGGTGAATGATTCAGATTGGGATACGTATGAAAACCAGACCAATGTAATCAGTTACGAAAGTAATCAACTTTTTGGTGCAACCTCAACAAGTATTACCTTTCAAATTCAGGTCACTGTTTCAGGTTGTGTCGAAACAATTTTATTTGATTCAAGTGTAAATAGTGGCTCCACTCAGTGCGAATTTACTATACCTACAGGAAATAACTGCTTGCCTTGTACAATACCAACCCCGACATTAAGCACCGTTACTCAACCTACATGTACTATTTCTACTGGAAGTTTTACTATCTCTAACTACAGTTCGTCGTACACCTATTCAGTTTCTCCTTCCACAGGAGTGACCGTAACTGAGAACACAATCACTGCTCCTCAAGGTACTTATACAGTGACAGCGAGTAATGGAACTTGCACTTCTTCGGCTTCTCTATCGGCTACAGTAAATGCCGCACAGTCTGTTCCTGCTACACCTCTAATAGGTAGTATTGTGCAACCATCTTGTACAGTGACAACGGGTTCATTTACAATTACCAACTACAGTGGTTCTTTGACCTACACCTGTTCGCCTTCAACTGGTGTAACCTTCTCTACCAATTCAGTTACGGCTCCAGCAGGAACTTATACGATTACTGCAGATAATGGATCCTGTTCTGCAACGTCCGCACAGGTGGTGATTAATGCGTTTACAGGTTCCTTGTCTGCTCCGATCATTGATGCGGTGATCCAGCCCACTTGTACTACATCAACGGGAAGCATGGACTTGTCTGAACTTCCATCCGGAAACTGGACTTTGACCATAAATCCTGGGGGTACCACTGTAACAGGTTCGGGAACCACCACTACCGTTTCTTCTTTGGCAGCCTCTACAACGTATACGTTTATTGTGGAGGATGCGTCGGGATGTGTCTCGTCTGCCTCTGCAGGAGCTGTTGTCAATGCGCAACCGGTCACTCCAACGGCTCCAACTATTGGAACAATCACCCAACCAGATTGCGCTGCACCCACAGGCAGTGTGGCACTGAGCGGATTGCCTTCTTCCGGTACATGGACACTTACAGCAACCCCGGGTGCAACAACTCAGACTGGTTCAGGAACAAGTGCAACATACTCAGGACTTAATCCAGGTACAACCTATACTTTTACAGTGACGAATGCAGCTGGTTGCGTTTCCCCTCCATCAGGCAATGTGGTTGTCGATCCGCTTCCATCAGTTCCTGCTGTTCCAACAGCTTCAGTAACGGTTCAGCCAACATGTACATTACCTACTGGAACGATTGTAGTTACTTCGCCTACAGGTGCTTCATACACTTATAGTTTGAATGGAACCACCTATCAAGGTTCAACAACATTTAGTTCTTTAGCACCAGGTTCTTACAATGTGACTGTTCAGGAGGTGACTACCTCTTGTGTTTCTGCTCCGACAATACTTGTCGTAGATCCACTGCCGGCGGGACCTGCTGCTCCGGTTGCAACTATTACATCCCAGCCAACTTGCCTCGACCCTTTTGGTGCAATTCAGATTACTTCTCCTACTGGGACAGGTTATCAGTTTTCGGTAAATGGAACGGATGTTCCAATTGGCACATACAATCTTACGGGTCTTGATCCTTCTCAAACGTATTCCATTAGTGTTACTGACCAGTCTACAGGATGTACTTCTTCATCATTCGATGTAGCCATTGATCCTGTTCCTTCTGCAGTAGCAGTCAATGCCGGACCTGATGTGCTTATAGAAGCGGGTGATACAGTTATTCTTACAGCTACGGGAACAGGCACGATGACTTGGGAAAATGGTGACATTAATTCCACAATTGTTGCTCCCGTTTCAACGACAATATATACGGTTACATTAATAGATGCTAATAGCTGCACGTCTACCGATCAGGTCACTGTGACTGTTTTGGAAGCATGTGGTGAGGTGTTTATTCCCACTGCTTTTTCCCCTAATGGGGATGCGTTCAATTCCTATTTCAGGATCAAAGTGAAACAGGAATGTGTGGTAGAGATGAGTTTGAAGGTATTTGATCGTTGGGGAGAAGTGATTTTTGAAGGAGTGAAATCAGAGGATGCGTGGGATGGTACCTTCAAAGGAAAGCCGCTGGATAGTCAAGTGTTTGTTTACACGTTGGATATTTTGTTGTCTAATAGTGCAGAACATCAATTATTCTCTGGAAATCTGACATTAATTCGATAGAACATGAGAAAGATCTTAACAGTCATAACTGTCGCTTTGGGATGTAATGCGATCTTCGCGCAGGACCCACATTTCTCTCAGTTCAGAATGACTCCTTTGTTAATGAATCCTGCACGTGCCGGATTGGGATTGGATATGAGGGCACAGGCTTCCTATCGTCAGCAATGGAAAAGTGTCGCGACTCCATTTACGAGTGCAGCATTCTCTTTTGATATGAATGCAACAAGAAAAAAGAAACGCAAGGCAGATCTGGGAGTTGGCTTACAATTTCTCAATGATAAAGCCGGTGATGCAAAAGTTGGAATGAACCAAGGCAACCTGAATCTTTCAGGAATTCTAAACCTGGGTCCATCAAGTAAACTTGGATTAGGTCTGATGGGCGGTTTTGGTCAGCGCTCTGTTGATTATGCTGCATTGCGCTGGGAAAGTCAATATCAAGGTGGAACATACAATTCAGGAATAGCGAGTGGGGAGAATTTGTATTCTAATTCCTTTACCTATTTTGATGCTGGTACAGGAATCTGTTATAGCTACGGAAAAGATCAGGGGTATATGACGCAAAATGCCAGTACCCGATTTACAATAGGTGCATCAGCATTTCATTTTGGTCTGCCTGTTTCCTCCTTTCAAGGGGTAAATTCGGAAAGGTTGAATACAAAGTTCGTAGGTCATGCATCCATGGAGATAGGGAAGCGCAATACCAATTTAACTTTCATACCTGAGGTAGTTTACGTTCGACAGAATTCACAGCAGGAAATAATTGTTGGAAATGTATTTAGGTATTTATTGGTTGAAGGTTCTCACTTTACAGGATTTGTTCAATCTACGGCAATATCATTAGGAGTGAATTACCGGGTTAAGGATGCATTGATCACAACAGTAATCCTTGAGTATGCTCAATATTGTATTGGTTTTAGCTATGATATCAACATGTCACCACTTACTACAAGCAGTAAAAGCCGTGGAGGTTTTGAGGTGGCTTTACGCTTTGTAACTCCTAATCCTTTTAGTAAATCTTTTGCACCAAGAATCTAATCGATTTAAGGGGTAGAATTCCTTAGGTTCTAAAAAATTTGTTTCTTTGACGGGCTTATGCTCTTCAAAGAAAGCTTTATAATGTTCCTTTGTATGGTCTTTGGGCTTGTGATTGTGCATGCTCAGAGCGATTATGAGCTTCGCAAACTGGATTCCCTGGCATTTGTCTCACTTGAAGAGAATAGTCCTGACCTTGAGGAGGTTTCATTGAGGTTTCTTAAAAGCGCACTTAATTCAAAACCAAGTAAATATCGTATCAATGCTTATACTATTCAAGGTATACTAAATAAAAATCGTGGATATTACCATAGTTCTTTGGATTACTACCTAAAGGCACTTGAAACGGCGAAGTCGATTAAGGATGACAAGCGGGAATCCGCTTGCTATAACAACATTGCGACTGTTTATCGCTTACAGTCTAATTATTCTAAGGCAATCGAATATTTTGAAAGAAGTTTGGAGCTGGAAAAAAGGTTCGGTAATCAACTTCAGATCTCGATTCGCTATTTCAATCTTGGGGATTGTTACAATGCGGTAGATAGTTTGGATCTGGCGTTATCATATTACAATAGTTCATTAATTCTCGAAAAAAAATCGAAGAATACTGAGGGTATAGTCCTCGCTGAGCAGGGGATAGCTGAGGTCTATTTAAAGTCTGGCCGTACGAATGATGCTGCATTATTATTGAACAAAACACAAAAACAGGTATTCAAATTAGGGGTGGAAACCCAACTCATTCAACTTAAGTTAACTTCATTATTGCAATCGCGATATGGAAAGGTATCAGATGCCCTAATTTCAATCAACAAAGGTTTGAAATTGGCTGAGCAAAGTGCTTTTCGGATGTGGAGACTGGAACTTCTCAAAACGCGCATCACATTGCTTAAATTTTCTAAAGGATTAACGGATTCTTTAAATACGGCATATGAAGAGTACTTTCGTTTTTTGAATTGGTTTGAGCAATACAATGCAAAGAATCTATTGGATGATCTGAGTTATAGAGACGAATTAACTCGCAAGCAAATGCTTGTGGACCTGGCCCAGGAAAAACGTCGTCTTGCGGAGTACAATGAGCACAAAGAAAGACAGCTAAGGCTGTACTCTCAGAAAATGGTCTTTTTCACCTTTTTCCTGGTGGTTTTTATACTTGGACTCGTGATCTATGGGGTGCAGAAACTCACAAAGAACAGAGATCTATGATGGGCGCATCTGATAAAATAAAGTGGAGTTTTGTTTTTGCGTTATTGCAATTGTTAGGAAACGCTTTTTTGGAAGGGCAACAGTTCTTAAATGAAAAGTTGAGCAGTGCAGCCTATTTTTCGAGTTTGTTTGCAGTTGTTTTTGTCCTTACCTATTTTATGATGTTCATTGCTGAGCGACAATCTTTTGGAAAGCGATCCTTGATTCTTCGAATCATAAGTTTCCCACTTGTTGGTGCAGGGACTTCCTTGATCTTATTCTTTGTATTTAGAACAGAAGAGGCTGATTTTGCAGTATATTCGGTGTCCTTTCTGCTTTTATCTCTTCCGGGAGCAATTTGGTCCTTATTGCAGTCCATGTTCGATGAAGTAGATGAAAAAATCACCCAAATGGTGAATGCCAGAGTGGCTTCTGCTCCGACGAATGATTCCAATATCAAAGAGGTACTTTTTCATTTGGAAAACGAAAATGGAAAGTTGTTACTCGAAGTACCTGTGAGCAGAATCATTTGCTATGAAGCGAATGACAATTACGTACTCACTCATTACCTCGAAGAGGACGGAACACTTAAACGATCTATGGAGCGTATCTCATTGCGCAAAATTGAACAGCTTTTAGCCGAAGAGCAGATTCAGTTTTTAAGGGTGCATAAATCTTATTTGGTTAATCCGGAATTTGTAGCAGACTTAAAAGGGCGTTCACAGGCCTATAAATTACAATTGAAAGATTTCGATCAATTAGTGCCTGTTTCTCGTTCGTACGATGTTTCCCTTCTCGGCTTGAAATAACCCCCCCCAACCCTTTTACCACAAAAAGGTAACCATTTGCCTCTGAATAGGTCAATTCGCCCAACTTTTCAACCATAGACGAAATTAATTTGCATCGATCGAAGCTCAAAACTAAGTTTGTTGACTAATAGCCTTACTTGGTATGTTCGTTAAGAATTTATGGATTCTACTTTTTGTGGCAACGTTGATGAGATCTTCGTTATGTTGCGCTACGGACTATTATGTAAACAACGGTTCCCTGGGTGGAGATGTCTACTGTACGGCAATCGGTAACAATGCCAATTCTGGTACGAATCCCGCTGCGCCCAAGGCATCTTTAACGGCTATTTTGATAACATACTCCTCTACATTTTCATCAGGTGATCGAATATTCATTGATGCAGGTACCTATGCTGACAAAAATTTAAATCTAACGGTCAGCGGAATTACAATTTCAGGTGCGGGTCCAGCAAAAACGATTTTTGACAATTCAGGTGCTGGTACAGGATCTTCTAATCGCTTATTTAGTATTTCTGCAAGTAATATTACGCTAGAAAATTTTATGGTCAAAGGATACACATATAGTGTAGCCGGTGAAGCAAGTGCAATTGAAATTACTTCGGCGATTAACCTTTTGATGAATAATGTTCTTGCGGATGGAAACACAGCCGGGGGAGGCAGCGCAACGATAAGAATATCAGGAGGATCCACAGTTACGTTGAATGGGGGTGGATCGAATTGCAATCCTTCCGGTGCTACATTAGCTGGAGGTGGAGTTAATGTTGAAGGGAATGGAAACAATGTTACTTTCAACAATTATTCTTTTTCAAACAATTCAAAGGATCTTCAACCAGGAGCTGCTTTGTATGTCGTAGGAAACAATACCACAAGTGTTACAATTAACAACTCTATCATTGCTGACAATCGGTGCACAAGCAATGGAGGTGCTGTGTTCATCTCAGGGGCGAACTTGACAGTGAACAGTTCCTATTTTCTGAACAATTCCTCCTACGGTGGTTCGGGACCTAAATATGGAGGTGCTGTGACAATTGGTCGAGGTGCAAATGTGTCTTTCACAAATTGTAAATTCGAAAACAATAGTGTGACAAATAGTGGTAACGGAGGGGCAATATCCATAAATACTGCAATTGCTGGTACAGGGAGTACTGCGGTTCTTAATGTTACGAATTGCTCCTTCATAAACAACTCGGCTTCTTCCGGAAGCGGGAATCATATTTTTGCACGCGTGGGCAGCTATAATTCCGCAGAAATTAATATCAATGAATCGTACTTTTCCAGCTCAACAACTAGTATAGTAAATGGAAATACAGCTGTATTCAGCATCCAGAATTCAGGAAATCCTTCAACATCCGGTGCTGTTGGATTCGTGAATACAAATTTGCCTTCAACGAGTGCGACTCCCTCTTTTCCGACTTTACAAGGAAGCTGTTATGGTATGGTGTTACCTGTAGAATTTATTGATCTAAATTCGTTCTGTTCAAACGGTTCAACTCATCTCTTATGGTCTACTGCTTCTGAACACAACAACGATTATTTTACCATCGAAACAGGCAATGAGCAGGGTGAATTTGAGGTGCTGGTGACAGTCAATGGTGCTGGGAATTCTAATGAGGAGCTGACCTATCAACTTCCTGTGAGAGATGCAGCGTATTACCGTTTGTCTCAGACGGATTTTGACGGCACGAAGGTGGAATTGAAAACAGTTTCTGCAAGTCCGTGTAAAGACCATAGCTCAGAAATAGTTTACCTCGATCAGTTGCATGCCTTTGATATTTATTTGAAAGAGCAGTTTTCAGGTGATGTCCAATTTTCTATGATAAATAGTGTGGGTCAGGTCATCGAACGTGTCACCCGCTCAAATGATAACACTAGTGTACAGCGAATATTTTTAAGTTCTTTTTGCTCCGATGGGATGTACTTCCTGCAAGTTACCGCCGGTTCGGTGGTGCTTTCAGAAAAGTTCATGATAAGAAAGCAATAGTTTAGTAAGGTTTAGGTTAAGATTTAGGTTTAGGTATGAAACAGGTAGTCATTATTCTCGTCATTCAAAACATTCCAGAGGAGTGAGAATCTGCCTGTATCATAAAAAAGGCCTTTCTCACATGGGAAAGGCCTTTTTTTTAATTTGTAATTTTGTGATGTTATGTATTATACGGAAGAAACAGTCGTTTTTTGGAACGGCGAATTTGTAAAAGCGAAAGACGCTAAAGTTGGATTGTACAACCAAACCATGCATTATGGGAATGGAGTGTTTGAGGGGATCAGATCTTATGATACTCCAGACGGCACACGGATTTTTAAGGCGAAGGAACATTACGATCGTTTGCATTATTCAGCTGAGAAAATGCACATTCAGCTTTCCTACACTTCTGATGAGTTGGAGACGATTACCTACCGCTTGCTTGAATTAAATGGGTTGAAGGATGCATATGTGCGCCCATTGGTGTACCTTGGTGAAAATATGTCACTCACACCAACTCAGGATGTGCATGTGGTCATCATGGCATGGGAATGGGGGAAATACCTCGGAGATTCTATGTTGAAAGTGATGTTGTCTTCGTATCAACGTCCGAACCCTAAGGCATGTCATGTTCAGGCAAAGGTGGTGGGTCATTACACGAACAGTATCCTTGCAACTACCGAAGCAAAACAAAAAGGATTCGATGAAGCATTGTTGACGGACATCCAAGGTAACATCGCTGAAGGTCCCGGAGCAAATTTCTTTTACGAGAAGGATGGAGTTTTATATACTGCACCTTTGGGTAATATCCTCTCAGGAATTACGAGAGCCACTGTGTTTGAAATAGCCGAAGAGCTGGGTATTCAGGTGGTTGAGAAACTTTTTAAACCTGAGGAAATCTATACTGCAGATGCTGCTTTCTTTTGCGGAACTGCAGCTGAAGTAATTGGTATCGCACAATTCAATGACTACAAATTTCCACTCAATTGGGAGGATTCTAATAGCCATTTGATCCAGCGAAAATACAAGCGAAGAGTGGCATTCAACGAATACCGTAATGTGTATCTGTAACTATGGAATTGAATAAATACAGTAAGATAGTCACTCAGGATGAAACTCAACCTGCATCTCAAGCAATGTTGTATGGGGTTGGCCTGACAGATGAGGACATGAAAAAACCTCAAGTTGGAATAGCTTCTACATGGTTTGAAGGTAACACCTGTAACATGCATCTCAATGGGTTATCGAAATTCGTAAAAGATGGCGTTCAGCAAAATGGGCAGGTAGGCCTGCAGTTCAATACGATCGGTATCAGTGATGGAATTACCAATGGTACCGATGGGATGCGCTACTCACTTGTTTCGCGCGAGATCATTGCGGATTCAGTTGAGGCGGTCACGGCAGCACATTATTACGATGGGTTAGTAACTATTGCAGGATGCGATAAGAATATGCCAGGAATGACCATGGCGATGATCCGTCTGAATAGACCTTCATTGATGGTTTATGGTGGTACAATCGCTTCCGGAAAATACAAAGGACAAACCTTGAACATCGTTTCGGCATTCGAAGCGCTGGGTGAACGTTATGCCGGCAAGATCTCTGAAGAAGATTACAAAGGAGTGATCAAAAATGCATGTCCGGGTGCAGGCGCATGCGGTGGTATGTACACGGCAAATACTTTGTCTTCGGCTATTGAAGCATTGGGTTTGAGTTTGCCATACAGCTCATCAAATCCGGCTATGAGTTCTGAAAAAAGGGAAGAGTGCCTAAATGTTGGAAAATACATGAAGATCTTATTGGAACGTGACATTAAGCCATCCGACATTCTTTCAAAAAAAGCTTTTGAGAATGCTCTTCGTGTGGTCATAGTCCTTGGAGGATCTACAAATGCGGTCCTGCACCTGATCGCCATGGCGAAAACAGCAGAAATAGATATCTCTTTGGAAGATGTGACGCGTATGAATAATGAGACACCACTTATTGCAGATCTCAAACCAAGTGGGAAATACCTGATGGAGGATGTATTCGCCATTGGGGGGGTTCCCGCGATCATGAAATACCTGTTATCTAAAGGGTTGTTGCATGGAGATTGTTTAACGGTAACTGGAAAAACGATACGCGAAAATCTGGACGAACTACCAGGGCTTCCGGAAAACCAAGATGTGATCTATCCTGTCGAAAATCCATTAAAAGCATCTGGACATTTGAGAGTCTTGTATGGAAATCTTGCACCGGAAGGTTCAGTGGCAAAGATCACAGGGAAAGAGGGTGAACAGTTCTCCGGACCGGCCATCGTATTCGAAGATGAGTTTGATTGCATCCGTGGAATTCGCGATGGTGAGGTGAAAGCCGGTAGCGTAGTGGTCATAAGAAATGAAGGGCCGAAAGGTGGCCCTGGAATGCCTGAAATGTTGAAGCCTACTTCCGCACTCATTGGTGCAGGGTTTGGAAATAGTGTGGCATTAATCACTGATGGCCGTTTCTCTGGAGGAACACATGGCTTCGTCGTAGGACACGTTTGTCCTGAGGCGTTTGATGGCGGACCTATTGCCTTAGTGAAGAATGGCGATTTCATTACGATCGATGCGATCAACAATACGATCAACATGGACGTATCAGAACAAGAATTAAACGAAAGAAAAAGGAATTGGACTCAACCCGAACTAAAAGTGAAGACTGGTGTTTTGTATAAATATGCGAAACTGGTGAGTTCAGCTTCGGAAGGGTGTATCACAGACAAATAATAAGAAATGAATATCAGAGGAGCCGAGGCGGTCATGCGCTGCCTTACAGAGGAGGGAGTAACAACAATTTTTGGCTATCCGGGTGGTGCAATAATGCCCGTTTACGATGCTTTGTATGATTTTAAAGAGCAAATCAATCACATTTTAGTGCGTCATGAACAGGGAGCAATTCATGCGGCACAGGGTTTTGCCCGTACGTCAGGAAAAGTTGGTGTTTGCTTAGCTACATCAGGACCGGGTGCGACCAACCTGATCACAGGTTTGGCTGATGCGATGATCGATTCCACTCCCGTAGTTTGTATTACAGGACAAGTGGCATCGCATTTACTCGGAACAGATGCATTTCAGGAAACAGACGTGATCGGTATTTCGATGCCTGTAACCAAGTACAATATTCAGGTCACCAGAGCTGAAGACATTGCTCCGGCTATGGCAAAGGCCTTTTATATTGCAGCTACAGGTCGACCGGGTCCAGTTTTGGTAGATATTACCAAAGATGCGCAATTTGGAATGGTCGATTTTACCTACGAAAAATGTCAATCGATTCGTAGTTATATTGCGAAGCCAAAGTTGGATCGTATAGCAATTGAGGATGCGGTTGCATTATTGAGCACAGCACATAAGCCTTATTTATTGGTAGGACAGGGAGTGATCCTCTCCGAAGCACAAGGTGCTCTGTTGAATTTTGCTGAGAAGAGTGGAATTCCAGTTGCCCTTACCTTATTGGGTTTAGGAGCATTTCCTGCAGATCATCCCCTGTATGTTGGATATCTCGGAATGCATGGGAATTATGCGCCAAATATTCTGACCAATGAATGCGATGTCATCGTTGCAGTGGGTATGCGTTTCGATGATCGTGTAACCGGGGATGTTTCCCGCTATGCAAAACAGGCCAAAGTGATCCACATTGATATCGACCCTGCAGAGCTGAATAAGATCGTTAAAGCAGATGTGGCGATCAATGCTGATGCACGAGAGGCCCTGGAAGAATTGACAAAGTCAATCTCTGAAAGGAAGTATGCGCAATGGTTGCAACAATTTAGAGATCTGGAGCAGATTGAACTGAATGAGGTAGTGAACGATGCGATCAATCCACCGGATAATGAATTGAAAATGGCCGAAGTAGTTGACCTTCTTTCGAAAAAAACAGATGGTCAGGCGATTGTCGTAACCGATGTGGGTCAGCATCAGATGATTGCTTCCCGCTATTACAAGTACAAGGGGTATCGCAATAACATTACCTCAGGAGGATTAGGAACCATGGGGTTTGCCTTGCCGGCAGCCATCGGTGCTAAACTTGGAAATCCGGAAAAAACAGTGGTAGCAATTATTGGCGACGGTGGATTCCAGATGACGATTCAGGAACTTGGGACAATACTTCAGGCTGAAATAGATGTGAAGATCCTGATTCTCAATAATAACTTCCTCGGAATGGTACGTCAATGGCAACAGCTGTTCTTTGATCGTCGCTATTCGTTTACCGAAATTGTGAATCCGAACTTTACGGCGATTGCCAAAGCCTACTCCGTAGATGCATCCAAGATCGAGCAGCGATTAGAGTTGGATGAAGCACTTGATCAAATGCTTAATTCTAAAGTAGCCTATCTATTGGAAGTAGTAGTCCAAAGAGAAGAAAACGTATTCCCAATGGTAGCTACGGGAGCTTCTGTTTCTGAAATCCGATTAAACTAAAAGAATCTTATGGAAACAACTTTCAACATATCGGTTTTCACTGAAAATAGTATTGGAATCCTCAATAGGATAACGATCATCTTTACGCGACGTCACTTGAATATCGAGAGTATCACGGCTTCAGAATGTGAGATCAAAGGAGTATATCGCTACACGATCGTATTGAATACGACCCTTGACCAGGTGAAAAAGGTCGTATCGCAGATCGAAAAACAAGTAGAAGTCCTCAAGGCGTTTTATCATACCGATGAACAAGTCGTTTACCAGGAGATCGCTTTGTATAAAATCCGCACAGATGCGTTCACTAACGGGACGACAGAAAAGATCATCCGTGATCACCATGCGCGCATTTTGAGTGTGGATAAGGATTTTATGATCATCGAAAAAACCGGTCAGCCTGAGGAGTTGACGCTTCTATTTGATGAACTCAATGTTTTTGGGGTACTGGAATTTGTTCGTTCCGGACGTGTTGCCATTTCCAAACCGATGAAAACCCTCGAAGCATATTTAGAAGAATTAGCAGAAAATCATAGATAAAATGAATTATTTCAATCAATTACCTTTTAGAAAGCAAACCGAACAACTCGCAAAATGTGAGTTTTTAGATAATTCCCACTTTCAGCATGGAGTTGAAGCCTTGAAAGGTAAAAAGATCGTCATCGTTGGATGCGGCGCCCAAGGCTTGAACCAGGGACTTAACATGCGCGATTCCGGGCTCGATATCTCCTATGCTTTGCGTGAAGATGCTATTCGTGATCAACGTATTTCCTGGAAAAATGCCACTGACAATGGATTTCAAGTCGGTACCTATCAAGAGCTTATTCCAACAGCCGATTTGGTATGTAACCTTACTCCCGATAAACAACATACATCTGTCGTAAATGCGATCATGCCTTTGATGAAACAAGGAGCGACCTTGTCCTATTCTCACGGATTCAACATCGTGGAAGAAGGAATGCAGATCCGTGAAGACCTCACCGTTATTATGGTGGCACCTAAATGTCCGGGAACCGAAGTGCGTGAAGAATACAAACGAGGTTTTGGAGTGCCAACGCTTATTGCGGTGCATCCGGAAAATGATCCGGAAGGCAAGGGATTTGAGCTCGCAAAAGCATATGCTGCTGCGACAGGCGGACATCGTGCTGGGGTATTACTTTCTTCCTTTGTGGCAGAAGTGAAATCAGATCTGATGGGTGAACAAACCATCTTGTGTGGATTGCTTCAGACAGGTTCAATTCTTTCATTTGACAAAATGGTTGAAAAAGGGATCGAACCAGGCTATGCGGCAAAATTGATCCAATATGGTTGGGAAACGATCACGGAGGCTTTGAAACATGGTGGAATCACCCATATGATGGACCGTCTTTCGAATCCTTCGAAGGTAATGGCCTTTGAATTGGCTGAACAATTAAAAGACATTATGCGTCCCTTGTTCCGTAAACATATGGATGACATTATGAGCGGCGCATTTTCTGACCGAATGATGATCGACTGGAAAAATGGAGACCAGGAATTGCATACTTGGCGTGCAGCAACTGGTGAAACGGCATTTGAAAAAACACTTGCCACTTCTCAGCCTTTCGCTGAACAAGAGTTCTTTGACCACGGAACCTTGTTAGTTGCTTTTGTGAAATCAGGAGTAGAATTAGCCTATGAAACAATGACCGAAACAGGTATCGTTGCAGAGTCTGCCTATTATGAGTCACTTCATGAAGCGCCGCTAATTGCCAACACAATTGCCCGCAAGAAATTGTATGAAATGAATCGCATCATTTCGGATACTGCTGAATACGGCTGCTATTTATTTGATCATGCGTGCAAACCCTTGCTCGGTGACTTTATGAAGAAGATAGAAACAAGTGTGCTTGGTCGTCCGTTTAGTGATTCTAATCAGGTCGATAATAAGCGCCTGATAGAAGTGAATAAAGCTATCCGTCAACATCCAATTGAAACTGTTGGAGCCTATTTGCGAGAGCAGATGACTAACATGAAAAGCTTGAACTAATGGTTAGTTTGGAGGACGTCCGTAAGGCGCAGTTACAATTAAATGGGGTGGTTCAGGAGACTCCTTGTTTGCCAAATCTTCATTTATCAGACACATATGCTGCCACTATCTTCTTGAAACGTGAGGATCTTCAACTTGTACGTTCTTACAAAATACGCGGTGCTTTCAATAAAATAAGCTCGTTATCTGACGATGAGAAAAAGCAGGGGATCGTTTGTGCCAGTGCAGGAAATCATGCGCAGGGCGTTGCCTACTCATGTCACTTGTTAAATATTCAAGGAACGATTTACATGCCTGCAACCACCCCAAAACAAAAGGTTAGACAGGTAGAATTGTTTGGAAAAAATAATGTGAACATTGTTTTACAGGGTGATACCTTTGACGATTCATATGCTGCTGCGATGGATTTTTGTCAGCAAAATCATAATGTGTTTGTTCATCCCTTTGATGACGAGAAGGTTATTTCCGGTCAGGGAACAGTCGGATTGGAGATTCTCGAACAGGTAAGAGAGAAGATTGACATAGTGTTGGTCCCCGTAGGGGGGGGTGGGCTGATCTCAGGAATTTTGAGCGTTTTCTCCCAGTTGAGCCCCGATACAGAGGTCATTGGTGTGGAACCATTGGGAGCGCCAGCTATGCAGGTATCACTGAAGAAAGGCAAGAATACACAATTGGATGAGATCGATAAGTTCGTCGATGGTGCAGCAGTAAAACGTGTCGGTGATGCGAATTTCGAGATTTGTAAGCAATGGCTCAGTGAGGTCATTCTCGTAGCTGAAGGAAAAGTGTGCTCGACCATTCTGAAATTATACAACGAACAGGCGATGGTGGTAGAACCGGCTGGAGCATTAACCATTGCTGCCTTGGATCAGCTGGTAGATCGCATTAAAGGAAAGAATGTGGTATGTATCGTCAGTGGCAGTAACAACGATATCACCCGAACCGAAGAGATAAAAGAAAGGTCCTTATTCTACGAGGGATTAAAGCATTATTTTCTGATCCAGTTTCCGCAACGCCCGGGTGCTCTGAAGGACTTCGTGACGAAGGTGCTTGGAGAGAATGACGACATCACCTTTTTCCAGTTCTCCAAGAAAAACAATCGGGAAAGCGGTCCGGCTGTGGTTGGTATCGAACTTAAAACTCCGGAAGATTTCAAAGCAATAACAACCAATTTGGAAAGATTGCATTTTCAGTTTCAGTATCTGAACGAAGACCCAGATTTATTCACGCAGCTGATAGGGTAAAGAATTAAAGATTTTTGTCGCCATTCTCCTTGAGAATAACGTAATTTTGACATCCTGAATTTTACAACATGTCTACAGAAATCAAAGTCCTTCACAATGCACGCTGTTCAAAGAGCAGATGTGCCCTAGATTTTTTACGTTCAAAGGATTTGTCTTTTGAGGTAATCGAATACCTCGATAAACCATTATCTAAGGTTGAAATGAAAGAAATCCTCAAAAAATTAAACATCAAAGCGGAGCAATGGATCCGTAAAAATGAAGAAGATTTTAAAGTGCATTACAAGGGTAAAACATTGTCAGATGATGAATGGATCGATGCTATGTTAAAATTTCCGAAACTAATTGAACGACCTGTCGTAATAGTAGGGGACAAGGCTGTTATTGCACGGCCAACTGAACGTATAGTAGAGATACTTTAAATGTTTGTGAATAAATGAGAACGAAATATATTGACCTGATCGACCAGACTTTCGACTTTCCACAAAATGAATTTCATTTAAGGGAAGATCACCTGTTCTTTCATGGGATCGATCTCATGCGTTTGATCAACGAGTATGGTACTCCTTTGAAATTCAACTACCTACCACAGATTTCTAACAATATTCAACGTGCAAAGGGATGGTTTCGCGAGGCAATAAGCAACCTTGGTTACTCTGGAAATTACTATTATTCGTATTGCACAAAGAGCAACCATTTTTCATTTGTGCTGGATGAGGTACTCAAAAATGATGTGCATATAGAGACGTCCTCGGCCTTCGATATTGACATTGTCAAGAACCTTTACAATTCTGGAAAACTTACCCAGGGAAAATATGTGATCTGCAATGGGTTTAAACCACAGCAATACATTGATAACATTGTTGGTCTGATCAATGAAGGAAACTTAAATGTCGTCCCTGTAGTTGATAACACGCATGAACTAAATGAAATTCTCTCCAAAACGGATAAAGATGTCAAAATAGGTGTCCGAATTGCTTCGGAGGAAGAACCGAAATTCGAGTTCTATACCTCAAGATTGGGCATCAGATACCGTGAGATCGTTCCTTTCTATAAAGCTATGCTGATGGACAATCCGCGTGTTGAAGTTAAAATGCTACATTTCTTTATTAATACTGGCATTAATGACACAGCGTATTATTGGAATGAATTAACGAAGTGTTTGCGGATCTACAGCGATCTTAAAAAGATCTGTCCGTCACTGGATTCGCTGAACATAGGGGGTGGGTTCCCAATCAAGAAATCACTGGCGTTTGATTTCGATTATGCCTACATGGTGCGAGAAATTCTTACTCAGGTCCAACGTGTTTGTACGGAAAATGACATTCCTGAGCCCAATATTTTTACTGAGTTCGGATCCTTTACAGTTGGAGAAAGCGGCGGAGCGATCTTCTCCGTTTTGCACCAGAAACAACAGAATGACAGAGAGAAGTGGAACATGATCGATTCTTCTTTTATGACCAACCTTCCTGATACATGGGCGATCAATCAGCGTTTTATCATGTTGCCTGTCAACCGTTGGAACGATGATTACGAGCGCGTTCTTTTGGGGGGCTTGACCTGTGACAGCGATGATTACTACAATTCAGAGCAGCATTCCAATGCGATTTATCTTCCGAAATTTGACAAAAACAATCCGCTTTATCTTGGCTTCTTCAACACTGGAGCATATCAGGAAACCATCGGTGGCTTCGGCGGATTGAAGCATTGCCTCATTCCTGAGCCTAAGCATATTCTCATACAAAGAGATGAGGATGGAAAATTGCAAACATCTCTGTTCAGTGAGGAACAAACGGCACATGATTACCTTAAAATACTAGGATATATTCCTGAATAATTCTGAAGGCACAAACTAAATTCTTATTTTTACATTACTTTTAATTCCCCACTTCAATCAATGAAACTCAACAAGATTATTATACGAAATGCTTCTAAATTTTCAGTTGTTCTTAAAAATTGGGCCGAAGAAAGAGGGTACGAAATTGAAGAACAAGATGAGAAGGTCGAAAGTCCTGAGGAAGGAATTGATGGTCTGGTAATTTTTACCCAAAATCAAATTTTGGAAAAAGAAGTTCTGGAAGTAAGAAATGCTTTCGATCATCAGCAAAAACCTGTGCATAAGATCGATATCAATGGGACATTAATGGTGGGTATCTCCAATCTTGATCTATGGATCGAGCGAAATAAATCTAAAAGAGTTCTTTTCATAGGTGCGGATAACCTTCTGGAAAACATGAATCTCGTTCGTTTTCTTGAACATCTGAAATAACAATAAGGAAACTGTTAGAACTTTTTTCGTTTTCAAGTTTTATCCTTTGAGGAAGTAAAGCTGAATGACCACACAAAAAAAAGCAATCATTATTGGTTCGGGTGTTGCAGGTTTGGCATCTGCTATTCGCCTGTCTGCAAAAGGCTATAGCGTTCATGTATTTGAATCAAATTCCTACCCAGGTGGAAAACTCACTACCCTTCAACTCGGCAAATATCGTTTTGATGCAGGGCCATCTCTTTTTACGCTTCCTCATTTAGTAGATGAACTGTTCGAGCTCACCGGAAAGGATCCAAGAGCTTATTTTGAATACTCGACGGTTTCTACGGCATGCCATTATTTTTTTGAAGATGGCACAAAGCTTCAGTTTTCTGCAGATAAAGAACAATTGCTTAAACATGTGAGTGAGGAGCTCCAGGTTGATCCGGAGCCACTACGTTTACATTTTGAAAAAAGCCAATTCATTTTTGAACGCACTAAATCTGCTTTTTTAGAAAGATCCTTACACCGCTGGCAAAGCTACCTTTCAGTGGATATTTTGAAAGCAATTATTGCAATTCCCCGCCTTGGGATCTTCTCCACCATGCATCGTGAAAATGAGCGTTGCTTAAATCATCCCAAGTTGGTTCAGATATTTGACCGGTACGCTACATACAATGGTTCTAATCCCTATCAGGCACCTGGAATTTTGAATATTATTCCACACTTGGAACATGGGATAGGAACTTATTTCCCTAAAGAAGGCATGCACGGAATTACCAAAGCTTTAGTCAAACTGGCGGAGGATTTGGGGGTGCAGTTCTTTTTCAACCAACGTGTGCAAGAGATAATTGAACAAGGTGGACGTGTGAAAGGAATCCGGCTGAACGACCGAGATGAATATGCGCATGTTGTGATATGCAATTCTGATGTTAAACCTGCCTACAGAAAGTTATTGAAGAATGTCAAGGCACCGGAGAAAACCATGAAACAAGAACCCTCAAGTTCTGCAATGATCTTTTATTGGGGTGTCAAAGCGTCATTCCCGGAGCTCGATCTTCATAATATCTTCTTTTCTGAAGATTATCAAGCTGAATTTGATTGTATTTTCAGAAAGGGCATTGTATCAGCCGATCCAACGGTGTATGTTCATGTCGGATCCAAGTACGTGTCTGAGGATGCCCCGGAGGGGTGTGAGAGTTGGTTTATTCTTGTGAATGTACCGAGTAACAATGGACAGGATTGGGAGACGTTGCGCAATCAAATACGACAAAATGTACTTCATAAATTATCTCGTATGCTGGGGAAAGATATTGAGGGCCTCATCGAAGAGGAAGACTATCTTGATCCAGTGAGGATCGAACAACGCACCTCGAGTCACGCAGGTGCACTATACGGAGCAAGTTCAAACGATCGTATGGCTGCATTTTTCAGGCATCCTAATTTTTCGAAAATAAAGGGGCTTTATTTCGTCGGAGGCAGCGTCCACCCGGGTGGTGGAATACCTTTGTGTTTGCTGTCCTCTAAAATAGCTGTTGATTTGCTTGAGGATTGAGTAGAATACCCCCAAACAAAATAATCTTGCTAATTTGGCGTTCGTAAAAAACAATGAGAAGCACTTTCTTATTTTTAGTCATTAGTTGTGCTGTTTTTTCGCAGCAACAAAACCACCGATCACGATCCGAATTAGGGATTTTGGTGGGAGGTTCCAATTATATTGGAGATTTGAATTCATTGAACCCTTTTTACAATATTCATCCTGCAGGAGGATTGCTGTACAGGTACAATCAACACAGTCGTTTGGCGTGGAGAGCATCATTGCTATACGGAACGGTCAGCGCTTCGGATGCAGATTCGAAGGAAGCATTGTTAGCGAATCGAAATTTAAGTTTTAAATCCACAGTGTACGAAGTAAATGCGGGGTTAGAATTTAATTATTTGCCTTTTCAGATTGGTCATGATAAATACAAAGGAACGGCATATTTAATGACGGGAATTTCTCTGTTCAGAATGAATCCAATGACGGAATACAATGACGAATGGATCGAATTGCAACCACTTGGAACAGAAGGACAGGGGAGTAGTTTGAATGACGAAGAAAATTACAATCTTACCCAATTAAGCGTGCCTCTTGGTGTGGGAGTTCGATTTTCCATTGGAAAGCGGTCTACGATTGGATTTGAATACGGTTTGAGGAAAACCTTCACAGACTATCTGGACGATGTTGCAAGCAATGGCTATGTTGATGCTAGCGCACTATCTGAAGAAAACGGCCCCTTAGCAGCAACCCTATCGAACAGGAGTATAGATGGTTCTAGATTTGGGAAGAGAGGAACAGCAGCCACGAAAGATTGGTATTCCTTTTTCGGGGTTACACTTACTTTTCGATTAGGGAAACCGAATAAGTGCTTTAATCATTGATAGAGCTTCTTTTGCTGTGCGCACAGAACAAAGAACAGGATTAAATGAGTATCATTTATTTACAACTGTTTTGAAGCATACATTAAAGAAATAAGTACGTTTTGTAGCTAGGAAAAATTCTTTGTTCTTTGATCCTTACTTACCCTAAGGTTGAGGTAAACTCGAACACTGAGATAATCTCCAAATTGTCAAATCTTCAAATTGTCAAATCTTCAAATTCTTCTAGTGCTTATGTCCGTCGCCTTCCGTATGTTGATGAGGTTCAGCTTGTGGGGCTTGCAAATCAATCACTTCAATATCAAATACCAAATCTGAATAAGGAGGGATAGCTCCCGGACGTCCGTTCTTGCCATAGGCTTGGAAATAAGGGATAATTAGTTTGGCTTTTCCGCCTTTACCAAGCATTCCAAGTCCTTCTTCAAATCCAGGGATCATCCGATTGGTTTTGTATTGAAATGCCATCGGTTGTCCTCTATCATAGGAGGCATCGAATTGCTTTCCGTCTGCTCTGAATGTTCCACGGTAATGGACAGACATATTGGATCCAGTAACGGGTTTCATCTCTTCTCCAGCATTTTCGATCACATAAACCAAACCTGAGGTACTTTGCTGAGCGTTTGGATATACTTTTTTGACTTCTTCAAACATGAAGGTACGATATTGTTCCTCACTCATGGCTGCAATTTTCGCCAAAGCCTCCTCTTTCACTTTTTCTTCATTTCGGATCTTACCATACACCTCCATAAATGCTTTTGATGCGTCCCAGTTTTTCGCTTCTTTACCGACACGAATGATTTTTACGGTATTCATAACATCTCCCTGTTCGATGGCATTTACCACGTCCTGGCCTGTGATTACATGTCCAAAAACAGTGTGTTTCCCATCCAACCACGGGGTTTCTTTGTGTGTAATAAAAAACTGACTTCCGTTTGTTGCAGGTCCAGCATTCGCCATGGAAAGAATACCAGGGCCGGTATGTTTGAGGTCAGGATGAATCTCATCATAGAATCTGTGTTTTGGACCGCCTGAGCCATTTCCATCCGGATCACCTCCCTGGATCATGAAGTCCTTGATCACTCTGTGAAATTTAAGTCCGTTGTAGAAAGCTTTGTCATAGGTCAACGAATCCATGATTTTCAAATTTCCTTCTGCTAGACCTACAAAGTTTGCGACTGTCATTGGCGTTTTTTGGTATTCCAAAACACATACTATGACACCTTTGTTTGTATTAAATTCTGCATAAATTCCCGGAGCGAGTCCCTCCTTGTCATTTTTTTGAGCAAGTGAGATAGAGAAGGTAAGAACAGAAAAAAGGATTACGGATAAATTTTTCATGGATTATATTTTAATTTTCGTGGTCATTGACAAAAACCTGACCAAAGTTAATTTCGTTTATCGATTCCCCAAAGCATTTTGTTACGAATGGTATCCAGGAAGTTGTTGTCTTCGAATTTGACGACATTGATCATGAACTCTGCTTTTGTCACGATGACTTCTTCTCCCTGTTTTATGCTTTTGGAATTTCCATCCAAACTAATGAGACACTTTCGATCGCGACCCTCTAAACTTAATTTGATCGGCAAATGATCAGGAACTACCATCGGTCTTACATTCAGATTGTGGGGTGCGATGGGCGTGAGAATATGTACCTGACAACCTGGCGTAATGATTGGTCCTCCACAACTTAAATTATATGCGGTGGATCCGGTAGGAGTAGCAACAATCAATCCATCTGCCCAATACGAATTTAAATATTTATTGTCCAATGAGGCATGAACGGTCACCATAGAGGCCGTATCCTTTTTGTGAAAAGTGACTTCATTGAGCGCAAAATTATCTTCCCCAAACAAATCTTCCTCCGTCTTGACGCGCAAAAGAGATCGCTTCTGAAAGTCATATTTTTTAAGCTTCACCTGATTCATAGTATATTCGATCTGGTCTCTGGAAATATTTGCCAAAAACCCGAGTCTTCCAGTATTAATACCGAGTATGGGCACACCTGAATCCCTAACGAATCCTACCGTTTTTATAAATGTTCCGTCGCCGCCAATGCTTAGGGTTAAATCAATGCCTTTATTAAAGTCTAGGTGCGAGGAGAACACATCTGTTTTTTTCGTTAAACCGATCTTATCGATGAGTGTTTCTTTTAGGTCCTTCTCCAAAACCAAATTCCATCCATAACTGTCAATAAGATCTATAACAGCTTTAAAATCAGATAAATTTTGTTTGTTCGGCTTTCTGCCGTAGATGGCAACATTCATGATCAGAGCTTCAAAAAGTTCATGAGTGCTTCATATTTTTCTCGAATATCATCCAGTTCGTCTGTGGTTTGATACGATGCTTTGATTATGTAATCGTAACGTTCAAATGTTCTGGTAATACGGGAAAGTTCAGTGTGATTGATCTTTAAGGTTACCTCAAGCCTTGTGGAATCCGGAATTGAAGTTATGTAGGAGCTGAGAATTCTTGCGTTGTTACTTTCAACGATTTGAGAAATCTGTGACATTGAATAGTCAACAGTATTGACCTCAAGTACTAAAATACCTCCTGGTTCTTTGATGCTTCCAGTATTTGCTAGTACCGTCAGTAAATGATACACTGAAGTACATCCAAGGTAGCTTTCTTTTTCATCGAGAATAGGTAAAACACTAACTTTCAAATCAGAAATCACGTTAAGCACGTCGTAAATGTGAGCGGTAGCAAAAACATAGGGACGAGGCAAGTGATTGAAAAGTTTGTCGAGTTGTTCGTCCAGATCTAATTTATCTAGAATGTCTGACTCAGAAACTACACCCACAAAGCTTCCGTTTTTAAGCACGGGCAGGTGCGAAACTTTAAATTCATCCATCCAACGCAAGGCTTTTTCACCTGAATCCGAGTGTTTCAGAGGAGGAATTTCTTCGGTGATAAGTTCGAAAGCTCTCATTCTTTGACCAAAGTACTAAATTAGTATTTATCTTGATTACATTTGGTCCGTCAAAAATTATGCCTTTCCATGACCAAGTTGAGTGTAAACATTAATAAGATCGCGACTCTCAGGAATGCGAGAGGAGGAGATGTTCCAAGTGTAGTTCAGGTAGCAATTGATTGTGAGCGTTTCGGAGCAGATGGAATTACAGTCCATCCTAGGCCAGACGAACGCCATATTACTTTGCGTGATGTCTATGAGCTCAAAGAGGTCGTCACTGCGGAGTTCAACATTGAGGGGTATCCGGATGACCGTTACATGAAGATGATCGAAGAAGTTTGTCCGACACAGGCGACTCTAGTTCCAGACCCCCCGGGTGTATTGACCTCAAATGCCGGATGGAATACGGTGGATAACAATGCATTTTTACAAGAAAGAATTGCCAGAATTAAAAGCTGGGGAGTGAGGACATCTATTTTCGTGGACACGAATCTTCAAAACATTACCTATGCTTCAAAGACAGGTGTTGACAGGATTGAATTTTACACAGGACCATTTGCTGAAGATTTTACCAAAAATGCTGAGAATTCAGTGATGCCTTATGTTCATGCTGCTCGATTAGCAAAAGAGCTTGGTTTGGGAATTAATGCCGGGCATGACCTAAGCCTAGAAAATTTGCGATTTTTCAAGCAGTCTATCCCTTTTCTGGATGAGGTTTCTATCGGTCATGCGTTGATCTCTGACGCACTCTATTTAGGGTTGGAAAATACAGTTCAACGATACAAATATTTACTTCGTGATTGATGGATCAGTAGTAAGGTGAACAGTAGTGTGTGGATAAGGAATTCGGATTTTATATTCTCGGAAAACACGGTCGATTTCAAATCTAAGGTCAGATTTGTAATTGTTGATGTCCCAGCTTTGATCTGCCCAGAAAATCAATTCCATTTCAAGTCCATTGTTTCCGAAGTTTGCGAGTCGGACATCCACCGGGTGCGTTTTTTTAACTTTTGGATGCCCTAGAGCTGCCTGCTTCAGAAGTCTGGAAATCAATTCGGTGTCTGAGCCATAATCTACGGTCACGGGTATTCTGAATCGGGTAAGTTCTGAACCATGCGACCAATTCTCGACATATTCCTGAGTTAATTTTGTGTTTGGAATAATCAGAACATTTCCTTCTCTTGTTTCAATTTGAGTTGTTCGAACATTGATCTTTAGGATTTTTGCAACGATTGCAGCAGTTTTTCCACCATTAGAGATTTCTACAATATCCCCGACGCGTATATTTCCCTCGACCAATAAAACCACACCTGAGATCATATCTTTGAAAACATCCTGCAATCCCAGACCAATTCCGACTAAGAGCGCTGCAGAACCCGTTAGGAAAAGAGTGAGGTCAATTTCAAGTGCACGAAGTGAAATTATAATTGCAAAAACGTAGATGATGTAGCGGGCTATCTGAATATAAATGAACTCTTTACCCGGATCTAGTTGCGAATTGTTTCTGTATTTTCGACTGATGTATAATTTGAGGAGATTGACAGAAATTCGGGCGGCAAAGAAAATAGCAATGATGGACAGAATGTGGTAAAAACTCATTGAGAATTTTCCCATTTCGATAAACTTATAATTAAGAAAGTCTATGAAATCTACCTTGTCGTTGTTGATGTTGAAACTGAGCACTGCAACATATGAAGCTAATATGTATACACTTTGACTCAATAGTTTTAACCACGTCACGCGTCTTCCCTCTACGGCAATGTTGACATTTTTCAGGTACCTCTTCAGCGATCTATGAATAACGCGTCTTAGAATCATTGCCACAAAAAAGATCAGACTCAAAAAGAAGATATTCCACAGACACACGTCGTATGGACCAAATTTGAAAAGGGTGTAACTGAACATATTATCTTAGAATTATTCTGCCAAGTTTATCTGCAAATATCATTTTTACACGTTCATAAGCCATCTGTTCAGCCAAGAGATCCATTAATTCCATCTCCTCAAGCTCTGAGGCATGTTCAAGTTTTTTGCGGATAGAATGGATTTTTTCTTCAATCTTATTGGCTTTGAAGCTGTATATCGTATTCAAAACAAGCTCGCTCAAACGATCACTTTCGGTCCGGGTTGAAATGTTGTATTTACTTAGCCATTGACTGCTTAACTCCTGGTCTTTGCTTTCGATATCGGAAACAAAATTGACAATCCTTTGATCCTCCAATTTTAAGAAATAAGAGGAGGAAAACAATTCTTTTTGTTCAAGTCCATCAACAATGAGGGCATAAATTTCAGCATGTAAGGGATCAATAAATGAAAGCTCATCCTTATCTAGTTCGTGATGAATGAGCTCGGCAACAGAAGTTTCAACTTGAATTTTTTTATTCTCATCGTCCAGCTGTTCAGTTTCAATCAGTCGTGTACCATATTTCACCATAATCCGAATCAGGTCGTACTCATTAGCTGAAGTCTCTACAGCTGCGCCGTCATTGTTCTGTTGATTCGGTTTAACCTGTGGAATATCAAGAGGTATTTCCTTTATGAGCGGTTCATTTGTCTCATTGGATACGACCGTTCTTCGCTGTTTAATCAGTTCACTCGCTACGAGTTGTTCACTCAGACCAAATTGTTGTGCAATCTTTTGAATATACACCGTCCTTGTGATCTGGTCGGGTATGAGTGCAACAGAATGGACAATGTCTCTGATCAAATCTGCTCGCTTAATGGGATCGCTTTCGCCGTCTTTTAGGAGAATATCTGACTTGAAGGAAATGAAATCCTGAGTATGTGTTTTAATATATTCTTCAAGCTCAGTAGTACTGGATTTTTTGGAAAATGAATCCGGATCCTCTCCTTCTGGAAACAAAACCACTTTTACGTTCATCCCTTCCTCAAGAATCAGGTCAATACCTCTGAAAGAGGCTTTGATACCCGCGGCATCTCCATCGTAGAGGATAGTAATGTTCTTTGTATAGCGACGAATTAGCTTGATCTGGTCTTTTGTCAGTGAAGTTCCCGAAGAAGACACCACATTCTGTATCCCTGCCTG
>Ga0315906_10001921_pt1 | contig 30001 bp, 25 predicted proteins | sample LakEriMetagenome_4_FD_203526 | JGI IMG/M metagenome (GOLD analysis project Ga0315906, IMG submission 203526) | Freshwater fungal communities from buoy surface, Lake Erie, Ohio, United States - Buoy 2 MA122 | ecosystem: Environmental > Aquatic > Freshwater > Lake > Lake biofilm | place: USA...
ATATGAGTTTATAAAGTTCATAAAGTTTGTAAAGTGTAAAGAAAGTGATGAGATATAAGATATGAGAGCTGAGTTTGGAATTTCTACTTTATAAACTTTAAAAACTTTCTACTGCTATTGTGGCGCGGGCAAGGCAGAACGCGCGGAGCGATCGGGTTTGCCTAGATTTTTCTTTGGTTACTTTCTTTGTAGCAATGACAAAGAAAGTAACAATAAAAATTTATGAAGAAGTAACATTTAGGCACAGGTCGGGAGACCTGCGCCAGTAAGGGTTGTAAGTTTGAAGTTTAACAACGATGACAACCACGACAACAATGACAACTAAAATTAGAGTACATTAGATGAAATAAGCTGTGATTGCCTGCATTATGAATTTAGAAATACCATATCATCTCAAAAATTATATCAACGGAGCATTGATTGAGCCTGCGGGCAAATCCTATCTCCCCAACCATAATCCAGCCACAGGAGAATTATGGAATGAAGTGCCTGATTCGGATATAGAAGATGTAGCGCAGGCTGTTGCTACGGCTAAACATGCATTCCCTGCATGGAGTACTTCATCGAATGAATTTCGTTTTCGGATACTGAATCGTATAGCAGAACTGATCGAAGCAAATACAGATGTACTTGCCTTAGCAGAAACCAATGATAACGGTAAACCTCTTTGGTTAAGTAAACAAGTGGAGATTCCGCGTGCCGCTTCCAATTTCAGATTCTTCGCCACAGGTATCATGCATTTTGCTTCGGAGAGTCATGCGATGGAAGACAATGCCATTAACTACACCCTTCGTAATCCCATCGGCATTGCCGGATGTATCTCTCCATGGAACTTACCACTATATCTGTTCACCTGGAAGATTGCTCCTGCATTGGCAGCGGGGAATTGTGTGGTGGCGAAACCTTCGGAAGTCACCCCCGTTACAGCGTATCTCCTATCTGAAATTTGTATCGAAGCAGGCTTGCCTGCGGGTGTATTGAATATTGTACACGGACAAGGTCCGAAGGCCGGAGAAGCAATTGTGGCACATCCGGATATTAAAGTGATCTCATTTACGGGTAGTACGCGAGCGGGGGAACGTATTGCATCGATTGCTGCGCCGAACTTTAAAAAATTATCACTAGAATTAGGTGGTAAAAATCCGGCATTGATCTTTGCAGATTGCGATTGGGAGAAAACCATGGATGAATTGCTGCGGGTGGCTTTCAGTAATCAGGGAGAGATTTGTTTGTGCGGTTCGCGATTGTTGATCGAAGCATCAGTCTATGAAAAGTTTAAGACCGATTTTTTATTGCGCGTGAAGACCTTGACGGTCGGAGATCCATTGGAGGCTTCTACCCGACAAGGCGCGATCGTCAGTAAATTGCATTATCAGAAAATATTACGCTGTATTGAAACGGCGAAACATGAGGGTGGAAAAATTTTGATTGGAGGAAATGCTCTCAAACTCAGTGGTCGTTGTGAAAATGGTTATTTCATTGAGCCAACCGTGATCGAAGGATTAGGTCCCTCATGCATTACCAATCAGGAAGAAATATTCGGTCCGGTCGTTACTCTGCAGACTTTCACTACGGAGGAAGAAGCTTTAAAATTAGCCAATGATTCGGGTTATGGTTTGGCGGCAACTGTCTGGACAAATGATCTGAGTCGGGCCCATCGTTTGTCGGCTCAATTGCAAACTGGTATTGTTTGGGTAAATTGCTGGCTGATGCGTGATCTTCGTACGCCTTTCGGGGGTGTGAAGAACAGTGGAGTAGGAAGAGAAGGTGGCTGGGAGGCGTTGCGGTTTTTTACGGAACCGAAGAATGTGTGTGTGAAAATAAAATAAGATTATCCCCCTTTGGAGAGTTTATCCCGCCAAAGCGGGAGGGACATAGGGGGAGGATAAATTGGTGTCATGTTATCACGTTGTCATGGTTGTCGTGGTTGTCTGCGTTTATTATTTAACACAGAGCCACAGATAATATATTTAATAAACGAAATGTGTGGCGTTGGCAAGGCAGAACGCGCGGAGCGATGTGAAAGTAAAAACTGAAAACTTAAAAGTTAAAAGATGAATTCCTGTATTTTCTTTTAAGTTTTAACTTTTTAGTTTTAAGTTAATTATGACACAGAAAGTAACAATAAAATTTACGAATGATTTAATAAATATACCTATCTGCGCAATGATGATAAGTTTAAAACCATAATAAAAGAAATGATTATTCACACCCACCAAGCCGCCAAGCCCTTAGGAGCTTATCCGCATGCAAGAAAAGTCGGCAATCTTTTATTCCTTTCGGGTATTGGTCCCCGTAATGCGGCGGATAATTCCATACCCGGACTTGAATTGGATGCCGAGGGAAATATTGTCAAGTACGATATTGCAGCAGAATGTCATGCGGTATTTGCCAATGTGAAAGCTGTACTCGAAGCCAGTGGCAGCAGTTGGGATCGTATGGTGGATGTGACTGTGTACTTAACAAACATGAAAAAAGATTTTCCTATATATAATAAAATCTACGCGGAGTATTTCAATAATGTGCAGGCCTGTCGTACTACGGTGGAAGTGAAGAGTCTGCCCACACCGATTGCCATCGAATTAAAAGTCATTGCTACCGTAGATTAATCGTATTACCAATCATGATGAGTCAGGAATTTAGTCTGGAATATGCACGTGCCTTGGATGCACAGGATCCGTTGAAAGCATTCAGAGATCAGTTTTATTTTCCAAAGCATAACGGGAAAGAGGTAATTTATTTTACCGGTAATTCATTGGGATTACAACCAAAGACCGTTGCTTCCTATATTCAACAGGAACTGGATGATTGGGCGAATCTGGGAGTCGAAGGACATTTTCATGCGAAACATCCCTGGATGCCGTATCATGAATTCTTCACGAAGCAATTAGCCGACCTGGTTGGAGCAAAAGAGACAGAAGTGGTGGCGATGAATCAGCTGACGGTAAATATTCATTTGCTGATGGCGAGTTTTTATTGTCCTACGAAAGAGAGATATAAAATCATTTGTGAAGCAAAAGCCTTTCCTTCCGATCAGTATGCACTGGAAACACAGGTGAGGCATCATGGATTGAATCCGGAGGATGCGATCATTGAAGTGCAACCCCGAGATGGAGAATATCTGATCCGAGAAGAAGATATTATTCAAACGATTCAACAGCATGCCGATTCACTGGCCTTGGTATTCTGGGGTGGCGTGAATTATTACAGCGGACAGTTATTTGATATGCAGGCTATCACAAAAGCTGCACATGCAGTTGGGGCTTATGCCGGCTTTGATCTCGCACATGCAGCGGGTAATGTGCGTTTGAATTTACATGAATGGAATGCCGACTTTGCTACCTGGTGTTCATATAAGTATTTGAACAGTGGACCTGGTGGTGTGTCGGGTATATATATTCATGAAAAGCATGCAGCGAATACAGCCATGCCGCGCTTTGCCGGATGGTGGGGACATGATAAGCAAACCCGTTTTTTGATGGAGAAAGGATTTCGAGCGATTCCTACGGCGGAAGGCTGGCAATTGAGTAATACCCCAGTATTGTCGATGGCGGCCCACAAAGCATCGCTGGATATTTTTGAGAAAGCAGGATGGAATCAATTGCATGCGAAAAGAGAAAAGTTGTCTGAGTATTTGCATTTGATTATGTCGGAAGTGAATCGTTCTTTTGATGAGCCGGTATTAAAAGTCATCACACCCGATGATCCGACGAAAAGAGGATGTCAGTTGTCCATGTTGATGTTGAAGGATGGTAAAAAAATATTCAATACATTGACTGAGCAAGGTGTGATCGCTGATTGGCGCGAGCCTAATGTCATTCGCATTGCCCCCGTGCCTTTGTATAATTCGTTTGAGGATATTTATCGTTTTGCAGTTATCTGCAGAGACGCGTTGAAGAATGTATAAAAAGTTGTCCGTCTCGTCTCGCTTTAGGCTAGACGGAAATATTGTCGGGATGTCGCGGCTGAAGTGTTCAGTGGCAAGGCAAAACGCGCGGAGCGATCGGGTTTGCCTAGATTTTTCTTTGGTTACTTTCTTTGTAGCAATGACAAAGAAAGTAACAATAATAAAAGAGAAAATTTTAGAGGACTTGCATTTTTAAGATTGATACGAAAGAATATATGAAAAAAGAAATCATCATCATCGGTGCCGGATTAGTCGGATCACTATTGTCGATCTATTTAAGCAAACGCGGATACACCGTTCGAGTGTATGAACGCAGAGGTGATATGCGTAAAGAAGCTATGCGTGCCGGACGATCCATCAATCTTGCATTGAGTGATCGCGGGCTGCTGGCACTGGAGAAAGTCGGACTGGCGGAAGCCATCAAAGCGATTTCCATTCCCATGCATCGTAGAGCTATACATAATCTGGATAGCACCATGGCGTATCAGCCTTATGGGAAAGAAGGGCAGTACATCAATTCAGTTTCAAGAGGAACTTTGAATCAGCGTTTGATGGATCTGGCAGAAGAACATGGGGTGCAGATATATTTCAATCATCGTTGCTCTTCGATTGACTGGCAGAGTAAGGAAGTTTTTTTTGATGATACAGATAATGATGAAGTGATAAAAGATCAGGCCGATTTGATCTTTAGTTCAGATGGTGCATTTTCTGCCGGAAGGATGCAGCACATGTTGCATCAAGACCGCTTTGATTACCATCAGTTTTATATTGATTGTGGATATAAGGAGCTCACAATTCCACCCAATGAAAATGGCGATTTTGCAATGGAGATCAATGCACTTCATATTTGGCCACGGAAGGATTACATGCTCATAGCGTTACCCAATCTCGATAAGACCTTCACTTGTACATTATTTTTTCCTTTTGAAGGGCCTGCTTCTTTTGATCGATTAAAAACAGAAGATGAAGTACGCGTTTTCTTCGAGGAAAATTTTCCGGATGCTGTTCCATTAATGAAAGATTATATTCATGAATTCTTTCATAATCCTACTTCTTCACTGGTTACGGTGAAATGTTCACCTTGGACACGGGATGATTATTTTGCCTTGATCGGTGATGCGGCTCATGCCATTGTGCCTTTCTTCGGACAAGGGATGAACTGTGGTTTTGAAGATTGTCGGGTGTTAGATGAATTGATGGAGCAATATCAGGACGACTGGAAAACTATTCTTAATGAATATCAGCGACTGCGTAAGCCGGATGGAGATGCGATTGCTGATCTGGCTATTCAGAATTTTACCGAGATGCGAGATAAGACTGCAGATGCAAAATTTTTACTGCAGAAAAAAATTGAAGCGGTCTTACATGAAAAATACCCCAACGAATGGATCCCTGCTTATTCATTGGTCACGTTCAGTCCGCATGTACGTTATAGCGAAGCTTTACAAAGAGGTCGCCGGCAGGAAGCGATCATGCAGGACTTTATGCATTTGCCTGATATTGCGGAGAAGTGGAATGATGAGAATTTACATAGGGTTATAATTGATAATATCAGAAAGACATCTCTAAAATGAGGATTCGTTTCATTGATATACTTTCATTTCTGCCATTGAGTTTAGTTTTTTTGATTTCACTAAACAATGCTTTTTTTTGGGATACGACACATTTGGCATCTGCTCAGGCAAACTGGTTTTTTGAAAATGGATTATATCGTCTTTGCCTTCCTGATTCAATTGATAGTGGTCATCCTCCATTAACGGGTTGGCTATTAGCTCTGTGGTGGAAACTTTTTGGTAAGGGGTTGTTGCAGAGTCATTTATTCATGCTCCCTTTTCTGGTATTACTTTGTGTGCAATGGAGATTGATTCTTCGCCATTATTTCCGTTCACACAGTGAATATCTTCAAGTCTTTCTTTTTCTAAATCCTTATCTGTTGGGTCAAGCCATGCTTGTTTCACCTGATATTATTCTTTTGTCCGGTTTTGGTCTTTTTTTGCATGGTATTCTTACCGATCAGAAATGGAAAATGATTGTTGGTTCTATCATTCTTGGTTTAGTGAGTTTAAGAGGAATGTCTTGTAATCTATGTTTAGTTCTTTTTGCATTATACCTCCGGTCCGGAAAGATCAAAACTTTTGCAGATTTTGTAAAATTCATTTCTCTTTTCATTCCTTCAGCAGTTCTGGCAGCTGTTTTTTTGATATATCATTACTTTGCGAAGGGATGGATTGGTTTTCATGCACATTCACCATGGGTTTCTTCCTTTGAAAAAGTTAATTTTACAGGCTTTCTTCGAAATATAATTATTTCAGTATGGCGTTTTTGTGATCAGGGCCTTGTTTTTTTATGGATATTTCCTTTATGGGTCTTATATAAAAAACGGAAGTTCTTTAGTTTTACCAAAAGTACCATTGATTTATTTATATTATTTCTGATACTCTCCGTTTTATTGTTATTCCCCCAGTTGTTGTACAAACAACTCTTAATGCATCGTTATTTTATCCCTTTGATTCTGATTCTAACTTTACTAGCTGTATCGCTGCTTATTGATGCGAAAGCTCTGACAAGAAAATATATTGTTATAGTATGTCTGTGTTTGATGAGTGGTTTTTTTTGGATTTATCCTGATGGTATTTCTAAAGGCTGGGACGCTATGCCATTACATTATTCCTATTATCAGACACGTCAAGAAGCTTTACAGAGGATAACCGATTTGAGGATAGAAAAAAGTAAAATTGGGGCTTCATTTCCTTATAATCTTTCAGGTGAAATACTCGATCTTTCAAATGATAAAACACAATTTTCTGAATTAGACTTCAATAACAATCAGTATATTCTTTTTTCTAATATTTCTAATGATTTTGATCGATCAGACATACACCAGCTGAATGCAAATTGGAAAAAAAAATTCTCCGTAGCTAGTTGGCCTGTTGTGTTTATTTTATATCAACGCAATAATAATTAAACCTGTCCGTTCGGAATTGGTGTATGCCTCCTTGGAAACCTTGTACTAATCCTATTGAAATTTGACTGTTGTTAGCTTTTTTTAGTAGTCCTGACAGAAATCACTTTTTTTTATCTCATACATCATTATCCGCAATTTTTTCATCTGATAGTTTTGTCGAATCATTCTTTATATTCTGTGGACGTACAGATGTTTAAAGACATTATTAAACAATAAAATTATTCAAGATGAAAAATTTATTATCACTGATTTTGATTTTACTTTTAAACACGATTGAATTAAATGCCCAGGATAAAGGATACATTGCTGTTTCTTTAGGCCCCAGTATTCCACTGGGTGATTTTGCCAGTAAAGACATAGATAAAGAATCTGCAGGTTTTGCGAAAACCGGAGCCATATTCGATATTTCGTTTGGTTATAAGCTTGGGAAGAATTTTGGTATTTCTGCTTTGTTAAGAGGTCAGGCCAATAAAACAGATGCTCAGGCAATGGCCAATGAAATGACGAGTAAAATTCCTTTTGAAATGAATGTAAGAGTAGAAAGTCAGGCGTGGAGTCTTGGTGCACTGATGGTGGGTGGTTATGGTTCATTTCCGGTTGAAAAGAAGTTTAGTGTTGAATCCAGACTCATGATTGGTTTTGTATCAGCTACTTTACCAAAAGTAACTTTTGATTTAAGTGATGCAGATGGTTCCGGTTGGGTAAAACGAAGCAGCACTACGGGAACATCATTTGCATATCTGATTGGAGCAGGCATAAAATATGACGCCGGGAAAAGAGTAAGTGTTTTGGCAAATATCGATTATATGGGAGCTAACCCGGAATTTTCAGATGTAGAGGTTACTAACAGTATAGGTGATTACAGTAAAGATACTTTCAGTCAAACATTTGGATCTATTAATATTGGATTTGGAGTAGGATACAGATTGTAAAACATACATTGTTTTAGATAGTAAATGATGTTTTCCTTTCTTATAAAGATTGGTTTAACATCATTTACTACTTTTGTATCATGAATCGTAAGCTTCTTATTCATCAGATCTTTTCAAAGATGACTTATCTCTGTATTGGTTTAGATACCGATTTGGCTAAAATTCCTCAACATTTACTCCTTGAGGAAGATCCTGTTTTTGCCTTCAACAAGTCGATCATTGATGCAACACTCAATCATTGCGTAGCTTATAAAATCAATTCGGCTTTTTATGAGGCACAGGGAGTCAAGGGGTGGATATCTTTAGAAAAAACAGTAAATTATATACCGGATACTCATTTTAAAATTGCCGATGCCAAACGGGGAGATATCGGAAATACCTCCGATCAGTATGCAAAGGCGTTCTTCGAAACGATGCCTTTTGATGCAGTAACGGTTGCACCTTATATGGGAGAGGATAGTATAAGACCCTTTTTACAATATCCCGGGAAATGGGCGATTGTACTGGGACTCACCTCCAATAAAGGAGCTGCTGATTTTGAAATGCAACAGATTATTTCATCCAGCGGTGAATCACATCTCCGCCCATCATATCTTTACGAGCGTGTACTCGATACCGTTATGAAATGGGGTAATCCGGAAAATCTGATGTTTGTGGTGGGGGCTACACAAGCAGATGAATTTTCAAACATACGCCGCATCATTCCCGATCATTTTCTTCTAGTACCCGGTGTAGGGGCACAGGGTGGCAGCCTGAAAGATATTTCTGAAAATGCAATGAATAAAGACTGCGGCTTACTGATCAATGCCAGTCGTTCCATTATTTATGCATCATCCGGTGCTGATTTTGCTGAGAGAGCTGCTGAAGAGGCGAAGGCGATTCATGATGAGATGAAGGAGTATCTTGGAAGGATTGAAACTTTATAAAGTTCATGGAAATGGTGTCCTGTTATCGGGGTATCATGGTATCATGGTGTCAATATGAACAAATAGCCGCTACCAATTATTAATTATTAACTACTAGTTACTAATTATCACTCCAATCTTTTTAGCGACCAATACCGCCCATCTTTTATAATCTTTTCCGGAAGGATGAAGCCCATCTTCAGCTACCAGAGAAAGATCATAGGTAGCTTCTCTTGTGTAAGGCGTGATGTCAATGTAGTGTACCTGATATTCCTCAGCAATTTTTTTATTGGTGGCATTGAACAGATCAATTTCCTCAGCAATTTTTTTGCGGTCTCTGTCGACAGCAAATGGTGTGACACCCCAGTCAGGTATGCTGAGTACGATCACATGTTTTTTCTTTCCGCCGGCATAACCAATGGCCTGTTGCAATAATTGCTCGAATTGAACAGCATATTCATCAACGGATCGACCGCGGTATTGATTGTTGACGCCGATCAAGAGAGTTACTATATCAAATGGAATGGCCAGTCTTACTTGCGCCAGTTTCTCCTGCAATTCATCCGTTGTCCAGCCTGTTTTGGCAATAATCGTCGGGTCTTCAAATCCTTTTTTGGATTTCTTCAGAATCTGTACGGTCTGGTTGGGAAAATTATCTTTCTCTTCTACTTTTTCACCGATCGTGTAAGAGTCTCCCAGCGCAAGATATTTATACGAAGATGTTTGCATAAAAGCTTTTAATTGAAACAGGATGATGAATATGATTGTTAGTCTAAATTTTTGATTCATGGCAGAAAAGTACGACAATTTCTTTCTTATATAACGCTCGTTCGTACATTTGTCTCTCAATAATTTTGCCATATGTCAGCCAAACAAGACCTCTTTCAAAGTCCGGATTATTTTTTAGTGGATGAATTGCTTTCCGATGAACATAAAATGATTCGTGATACGGTCAGAGCCTATGTAAAGAAAGAAATATCTCCCATTATCGAAGATTATGCACAACGTGCTGAATTTCCTTCTCATATCGTGAAGCAGTTGGGTGATCTGGGTTGTTTTGGTCCGACCGTTCCCGCAGAATACGGCGGCGGTGGACTGGATTATATCAGTTATGGATTGATGATGCAGGAACTGGAAAGGGGAGACAGCGGAGTGCGATCAACCGCATCCGTTCAGGGTTCTTTAGTGATGTATCCCATCTATGCATATGGCAGTGAGGAACAGCGCAAAAAATTTCTTCCTAAACTCGCCAGCGGTGAATGGCTGGGATGCTTTGGGCTTACCGAACCCAATCACGGCAGTGATCCGGGGAGTATGCTGACCAATATCAAAGATGCCGGCGATCATGTGATTCTCAATGGAGCAAAGCTCTGGATCAGTAATGCACCTTTTGCGCAGGTGGCCGTTGTATGGGCAAAAGATGAAGGTGGAATTATTCGCGGGGTGATTGTAGAAAGAGGAATGGAAGGATTTTCAACGCCAACCACTCACAATAAATGGAGTTTACGTGCAAGCTGTACCGGAGAATTAGTATTCGATAATGTGAAGGTTCCTAAAGCCAATATATTTCCCAATGTACAGGGATTAAAAGGTCCTTTAGGTTGTTTAACCAAGGCTCGTTATGGTATTGCCTGGGGAGTGATCGGTGCCGCAATGGATTGTTATGATACGGCACTGCGTTATGCCAAAGAACGTATTCAGTTCGGCAGACCGATCGGCGGATTTCAGTTGCAGCAAAAGAAATTAGCTGAAATGATCACGGAGATTACGAAAGCGCAATTACTCAATTGGCGATTGGGCGTATTAATGAGTGAGGGAAGAGTAACGCCGCAACAAGTCAGTATGGCGAAACGCAACAGTTGTGAAATAGCCACCAATATTTGTCGGGATGCCCGTCAGATGCTGGGAGGCATGGGTATTACCGGAGAGTATCCGATTATGCGTCACATGATGAACCTGGAAAGTGTGATCACCTATGAAGGTACACATGACATTCATTTACTGATAACGGGAATGGATATAACGGGGTTGAATGCGTTTAAATAGAATGCTGGTTGTCATTTCGCCCACATTGCCCTATAACCTTGGGCGAAAGTTGTCTTGTTGTCGGGGTGTCAATGTACGCCTATTAATAATTATTCATTCTTAATTACTAATTATTAATTTATAACTATCATTCATAACTACTGAAATAAGACTCCTCCGCCTGTATCGGCCCATCGCTGATTTCATTTTTTATCTTTTCCGGTTTTTTGCCAAACAAAAGACGATAGAGGTCTGAAATAGTTGCTTTGTGCATGGGATAATTTTCTCTCAAGAGATAAAGATGATTGTCCTGGCTCACAATATGCGTGCGGTTTGGCATCAATGCCGAAAGAATGGAAGGGGGTAGAATGATTTTGTTCATGGGGTTTGGATTTAAATTAAAATTAGTGCCCCTAGCGGATATCTGAAAATCATTTTTCATAGAATAAGGAGAAACCTTTATCGGTATGCGATGAGGTATACATTGTATTCTATGTTGCCGAATACATGTCGCGAAGTAAATAAGAAATATCCCCCTCAAAGAGGGGTGTAGGGGGGAGGACTTATTAAAATTATTTTATCAGTCTCGTCAACCGGATACACTCCACGGCTTCTTTCACATCATGTACCCGTAGAATATGACACCCTTTCATTAAAGCAATTGTATGCAAAGCTGTAGTGCCGTTCAAAGCATCTTCTGGTGTTGTGTGTAATGTTTTCCAGATCATTGATTTTCTGCTGAGGCCAACCATAACAGGTTTGTCAAGAATATGCAGTTGGTTTAGCGATGAGAGAAGGGAAAAATTTTGTTCAATGGTTTTGGCAAAACCAAAGCCTGGATCTACGATGATATCTTTAACGCCACACTGCTTCATGAATTCTATGCGTTCCGTAAAATAACGGAGTAAATCAGGTATCAAATCTTTATAGTCTGTCATTTGCTGCATGTTCTGCGGATTACCTTTCATGTGCATCATGATATAGGGAATACCGGAAGATCCTACCACCCGACCCATATCAGGATCCAGTAATCCCGCACTGATATCATTCACCAAATCGGCACCTTCCTGTGCGGCCTGACGGGCTACTTCACTGTAATAGGTGTCAACAGAAATAAAGATTTCGGGAAATGTTTTCCGAATCATTTCAATGGCAGGGATCACGCGTTGTAATTCTTCCTCTGACGATATTTTTTCCGAGCCGGGTCGGGTGCTCTGGCCGCCAATATCCAGGATGGTAGCGCCTTCCTGAATCATTTTGCCCGCTTTATCCAGTAATGTTTTTTCATGACGGATCCGGCTGTGTGCATAAAATGAATCGGGAGTTACATTCAGTATGCCCATCACAACAGGCTCTTGTATGCACAATAAACGTCCCCGGCAATTCAGTGTAAACATTGCGTTCTTTCGACTATTTTTGATGTGGTGAATAATCCCTTACAAAATTACAGTATTAGCTATGCATACGGAGCAGCAATATGATCAGGTGATTCAGGCATGCAAATCGATCTTTATCAGCAAGGCCCGTGATTATGGGACTTCCTGGCGGGTATATCGCATTATATCCATCGTGGATCAGATCTACATCAAAGCAAAACGAATTCGCACGATTCAGGAAAAACAGGCCCAGAAGATCGGCGACAGTATAGAATCAGAATTCAAAGGCATACTCAATTATGCGGTGATCGGACTGATTCAGCTGCAGCTGAAAGAAGGCGATCCGGATGAATTGTCGGTGGAGCATTTGTCTGTTCTGTATGACGAACATATTGATGCTGCCAAAAAACTGATGATGGATAAAAATCATGATTACGGAGAAGCCTGGCGGGAGATGCATCAGGAAACCTTTGCCGATATGATCCTGGCCAGATTACAACGTATTCTTCAGATTGAAAAAAATGAAGGGAAAACTATCATGAGCGAAGGGGTTGAATCGAATCTTTTTGACATTATCAATTACTGCGCCTTTGCACTTATACTGATAGGAGAAGGTAAGCATATCTCTTAACGAACATAAATCTTAACAGCATGAAAAAAACATGGGTTATCATTCGTTGGTTTGTAGGTATTCTCTTTATTTTTTCGGGTCTGGTGAAAGCCAATGATCCGCACGGACTTAGCTATAAGATGCAGGAATTCTTTGAAGCATGGAATATGCATGGATTGCATGATTTCACGCTGAGTATGGCGATTCTGATGAATGTATTTGAGATCGTGGCCGGTGTAGCCCTCATCGTAGGTTGGCGCATGCGGCTTTTCAGCTGGATGGTTCTCTTACTCATTATCTTCTTTACTTTTTTAACGGGTTATGCCAGTTATGCGACCAATCCCGACGGCTCTATGAAATTCCGTTCTTGTGGATGCTTCGGTGATTGCATACCTCTCGATCCGCGTCAGTCCTTCTGGAAAGATATTCTTTTGTTGATCCTTACCATTACGCTGGTGATTGTTCAAAACAAGATCAAGCCACTCTTTCGTTCTGATAAAGTAAACGCAGGTCTGGTGATTCTTTCATGTATTGCTGCCTTTGGTGTTCAGGTGTATGTGTTGCGTTACCTTCCTGTGGTAGATTGCCTGCCTTATAAACCGGGTAACCGCATCCTGGAATTACGGATGATGCCGGAGAATGCTATTCCGGATAAATTTGATATCCGTTTTGTGTATGAAAAAAAAGGTACGAAGCAGGAATTTGAAATGACCGCATTGCCCGATAGTACCTGGACATTTGTAGAAAGAAAACAGGTGCTGGTTGAGAAGGGAAAAAATAATGAGCCTAAGATCAAAGATTTTATTTTGTCTGACAGTGAGGGCAATGATGTGACAGAAAATGTTTTAAGCATCAAAGGAGAACATTATTTATTGTTCATCCTCAATACAGAAGATATTGATATGGATATGCAATGGGTCAGACAACTGACGGAAATGATCCGTGAAAAAAAGAAGATTCATATTGTATCTGCCGTGCCTGATCAGGTACGTGCACTCTTTTCCTTTTCGGTGGTGCAGGCGAAGCTGCCCGTTCTTACTTGTGATGGCACCGCCATTAAAACAGCAGCAAGAGCCATTCCGACACTCTATAAGATGGAAGAAGACAGCGTGGTTGCCAAATACAGTGCTGCTGATTTTGAAAAATGGAAATGATGAAGCGAAGGTCAATTTTCCAGTCCATATCTGTGATGCTTGGTGTGGCGGCTCTAGTATTCTGGCTGTTTCAGGGATTGGGTGATCCCGAGCGAGTCATGATGGGTCAGTCCGGCGATGCAGCAACCCTCCAAAATATCCGCCTCGAAATGAATCTGGATAAGCCGGCCTGGAAACGATTCCTCTTATATCTCAATGATATTTCTCCGCTTTCTTACTATGATAAAAATCGCTTTGATGAACTGGAATTACAAGGTGTTTTCTTCGGTCAAGAAAGTGGATTGTGCTTGAAATGGCCTTATCTCGGCAAAAGTTATCATTTTCAAAAAAAAGTGGGTGATCTCATTGCAGATGCATTGCCCGGCACACTGATGCTGGCTTTGGCTGCTATGTTGCTCGCAACGATTGTTGGGATGAGTTTGGGTATCATAGCTGCGGTGCGTAAAGGAAGTATTTGGGATACGAGCTCGGTGATGGTAAGTATTACCGGTATTTCAGCTCCTTCATTTTTTATGGCCATAATGATGGCCTGGATATTTGGATTCCTACTGAAAGATATCACCGGTTTATCCATGACAGGCAGCTGGCAGGAAACTGATTTTATGAGCGGTGAAAGCTATCTGAAGCTGCCTAATTTGATCCTGCCGGCCCTTACACTCGGTATTCGTCCGATGGCCATTATCACGCAACTCACCCGTTCGGTTATGCTGGAAGAATTAAACAAAGATTATATTCAGACGGCTTATGCCAAAGGATTATCGAAGTCGCGCGTTGTCATGACCCATGCGTTGAGAAATTCATTGAATCCGGTAACAACAGCTATTACGGGTTGGCTGGCTGAACTGCTGGGTGGTGCTTTTTTTGTAGAATATATTTTTTCCTGGAAAGGTCTGGGAAAAATGACGGTAGATGCAGTTGAAAATCTCGATTATCCGTTGGTCATGGGGGCCGTGCTGGTCAGTGCAATGTTTTTTGTGTTGATCAGTCTGCTGACTGATTTATTATATGCCCGACTCGATCCAAGAATAAAGTTTCAATACATTTGATCATATTTAGAACATGAAGTATCTGATCGTTGGTTTAGGTAATATCGGAGCGGAGTATGAGCATACCCGCCATAATATCGGTTTTGATGTGGTGTCTGCACTGGCGACCAAGCATCAAGGTGATTTCCGTCAGGAGCGTTTGGCAGATATCGCGGAGATCAACGTAAAGGGCAGAAAGCTAATATTGATTAAGCCGAATACATTCATGAATCTCAGCGGTAAGGCTGTTAAATACTGGATGCAGCATGAAAAGACAGGTCTTTCCAATATACTGGTCATCGTAGATGATCTGGCATTGCCTTTATGTAAACTGAGACTACGTCCTTCCGGCAGCCATGCCGGTCACAATGGATTGCGCAGCATTGAAGAGGAGCTCTTTTCCAACCAGTACCCTCGTTTACGTTTCGGGATCGGTAATGATTATCCCAAAGGTAGACAGGCTGATTTCGTATTGGGAAAATGGAAGGCGGAGGAGTGGCCCGAGGTTCAGCATACCATCGGTTCGGCTGTGGAAACCATCGAGTCATTTGTCTTCATGGGCCTTGAAAAGACCATGAATCACATCAACAAGTAATACCTCTCCGGGATAAATCCTATAAAAATAATAGAGAATTAACCTCGATTTATCCAAAATTTCAGCTGATTCATTATCTTCGTAAACAATTGGATTTATTAAAATCAACTTGCTGTCATATAGAGCAGTATTTTTATAAACCAAAATTAACTGTATGAAAATATTTTGCATAGGTCGTAATTACGCTGAACATGCCAAGGAGTTGGGGAATGATGTTCCCGATGAACCGGTTGTGTTCATGAAGCCCAAAAGTGCTTTAGTGATGCCTCAGGCACCTTTTTATTATCCGGAGTTTACCAATGAATTGCATTATGAAGTGGAGCTGGTATTAAGAATCTCCAAGAACGGAAAGTATATTCCTGAAAAACACGCTTCCAAATATTTCAATGCCATTACCGTGGGAATTGATTTTACTGCCAGAGACGTTCAGCGTTCTCTGCAGGAAAAAGGATTGCCTTGGGAAAAATCAAAAGCATGGGATGGTTCGGCTGCTGTTGGAAAATTTGTTGAGGTCAAGCCGGATTTCAATCCGAATGACATTAATTTCTGTTTGTACAATAATAAACAAATAGTTCAGCAGGGTAACAGCAGTCAGATGATCTTTGATTTCAGTCAGATCATTTCTCATGTTTCAAATTATTTTTCGCTCAATATTGGCGATCTGATTTTTACCGGTACTCCAAAAGGAGTAGGTGAATGTGTGGTGGGCGATGAGCTCGAAGCCTTCATTGAAGATGACTCCTTGCTCGAACTTACAGTGAAATAATTACCCAATTATTTCACAAATATCCATTTCATTATTTCTTTCCATCCGGCACGTTTGCCGTACATCAGTATGCCCGTTCTGTATATTTTCGCACTCAGCCAGGTAGTAAATATAAATCCGCCAATCAGCAAGATCATTGACAGAATAAGTTGCCAATAGCTGACAGGATCCGGAACGCCCACAGGGATTCTGGCCATCATCACAATAGGAGAGGTGAAGGGAATAATACTTCCCCAGAATGCTAACTGACTTCCGGGTTGTTCAATGGCAATGGTCATGATGATAAACCCAAAAATAATCGGCATCGTAATAGGCAACATGAGTGATTGGGCTTCCTGCGGATCTTCGTTGACCACACTTCCGACTGCTGCAAATAAGGAGGCATAAAAAAGATATCCACCAATAAAATAGAACAGAAAGCATCCGATAATCAATCCCCATTCGGCCGATAACACGGTGTTTTGCATCTTCATCACCTCAAGCGCCATATCAGCTTGTCCGCTTTGCATGGGTGTCTGCTGCATGGCTTCACTTCCCTGCCGGATAGTTTCCGGTGCCAGTATATAGGATGCGGCTGTTGATAAGGCGATGATCAGGAATGCCCATAAAATAAGCTGAGTCAACCCAACAGCAGCAATGCCAATGATCTTGCCCATCATCAGCTGAAAGGGTTTAACACTGCTTACAATAACCTCTGCGATACGACTCATTTTTTCTTCCATGACACCGCGCATGACGGAGGCGCCATATACAAACAGACTAATATAGATGAGCAGCCCGCTGCCAAAACCTATCGCATATGACAATCCTTTGTTATCCTCCTTTACGGAAGATCCTTTGATCACATAGGAGCGGAACTGGAGCTCCGTCATATTTTTGCTTTGTTGATTCAGGCTGTCGAGCAGTGTTTTGCTGATGCCTTTCTCCTGCATCTTCGTTTCCTGATTGATCTTTTCTATTTGTCGGATAATGGCTTCTTCCAGTCGCATCCCGCCCTGGTCGGCCGTATAGAGACGAATGGAATCGAGCCGTTTCCCATCACGTGAGAAAAAATTCAGATAACCATCCAGGCTATTCTCCTTGAAATTATTGATGTTGTATTTGCCGGATGTTTCAAAGAAGATGGTTTTTTCATTTTTCAGTAAAGGCGCATACTGGCCAGTTTCATCATGCACGGCAATTTTGTAATCTTTCACACCTTCTTTTGCCAGAAAAGCCGAGCCGGTGAAGATCGCGACCAGAAAGAGCGGAAATAAAAAAGTAGAGAGTAAAAAGGTTTTATTCCTTACCCTGGAAAGATATTCGCGCTGAACGATGACCCAGATTTTTTTCATGTAAATTTTTTTAGGATGAGGATGAATTAACTGTTAAACGGACGGGCTGAAGGGCCATCTTCAACCAGCTGAATGAATATTTCATTCAGGGAGGGAAGAATCTCGCGGAATTCTTCAATCTGCATGTCTTGCCCGATGAGGTATTGCAGTATTTGATTATTGCTGTACCCTTCTTTAATACGGATGGTCATGTGACGATTATCTATCGATAGCATATCAAAATATTCGGTCGATGCTGAAAGATTGATTTGATCAGCCGATACATAAAAGATATGTTTTTTGAATTGTTGTTTGACAGCTGCAACCGTTCCGTCTAATATTTTTTTACCCTGATTGACCAGAATGATATGATCACAGATCTCTTCTACTTGTTCCATTCGATGTGTGCTGAAAATGATGCTGGCACCTTTTTCAGCAAGAGCTTTGATTTCATCTTTGATGAGGTTGGCATTCACCGGATCGAGTCCGCTGAACGGTTCATCCAGAATAATCAGGGAGGGTTCGTGAAGGACAGTTGTCACAAATTGTAATTTCTGACTCATGCCTTTGGAAAGATCTTCTACTTTCTTATGCCACCAGGTCTGCATGTCAAATTTTTCAAACCAGTATTTGACTTTTTCAAACGCATCTTTTTTGGAGAGTCCTTTTATCTGGGCCAGATACAGCGCATGTTCGCCTACCTTCATTTTTTTGTAAAGACCTCTTTCTTCCGGCATATAACCAATCTGAAATATATCTTTATCGGGCCGAAAGGTTTTCCCGTTTAAAATAATTTCTCCGTCGTCCGGATAAAAAATTCCGGTGATCATTCTTATTAGCGTTGTTTTTCCCGCACCATTTGGTCCAAGTAGTCCGAAAACAGATCCGGCTTTGAGTTCAAAGCTCAGATCATCCACCGCTTTATGTGAATTAAAATATTTTTTCAGATGTCGTACTTCCAGACTTGTATCCATACTGTTCAAATGAAATGATGGCGAAGTTACGTGAATACTTTTTCAATGGCATTGGCCACTTTCTCACCGTCCATGGCAGCGCTGATGATGCCGCCGGCGTAACCGGCTCCTTCTCCGCAAGGATACAGACCGCTGATCTGTTCATGCTGTAATGTGTCTTTATGTCGCGGAATTTTTACCGGTGATGATGTGCGTGATTCGGTAGCGACCAGTACTGCTTCATTGGTTAAATAACCTTTCATCTTTTTCCCGAAATGCAGCAGCGCATCTTTGAGTCCGCTCACGATAAAAGAAGGTAATACATCTTGCAGCAGTACACTTGTTATACCTGGATGATAGGAGCAATCGGGCAGTGTGCCGGATATTTTCTTTTCTGTAAAATCGATCATACGCTGAGCGGGTGCTTTAAGTTGTCCGCCACCTGCATTGAAAGCTGCTCTTTCCACCTGCTGTTGAAATTCCATCATCAGCAAGGGATGAACTTCTTTCTTCAGATGCTTAGAAATATCAGCGATCTCTACGCTCATCACCATTCCGCTGTTGGCATAGGGGTTGTTTCTTTTTGAAGGACTCCATCCATTCACCACCACTTCGCCGGGAGCTGTAGCCGCCGGCGCAATAATGCCGCCCGGACACATACAAAAAGAGAATACACCTCGGTTATTGACCTGTTGTACCAGACTGTAAGATGCCGGAGGCAAGCAAGTATTTCTGACGGAGCTGTGATATTGTATCTGATCGATGACAGACTGAGGATGTTCAATACGTACACCTAATGCAAATGGTTTTGCTTCAATGTAAATCTTTTTTTTGACAAGCAGTTCAAAAATATCCCGCGCACTGTGTCCCGTGGCAAGAATAACCGCATCGCCATGTAGGTCATGACTTTTATTTGTGCGAATACCAATGACTTTATTGTCTTTCAGGATCAGATCCGTCATTCTGGTTTCAAAGTGAATTTCACCTCCGCCATCTTCGATCTGTTTTCGCATGGCCGTAATGATCTGAGGTAATTTGTTGGTGCCGATATGGGGGTGTGACTGATATAAGATTTTTTCATCTGCTCCGAAATAATGAAACAGATCAAGGATCCTGTTCAGATCACCTCGCTTATTGCTTCGCGTATAGAGTTTGCCGTCGCTGTATGTGCCTGCCCCTCCTTCTCCAAAACAGTAGTTGCTGTCTTCGTGTACGATGCCCTCTTTATTGAGTAAAGCCAGATCTCTTCTCCTTGCCCGAACATCTTTACCTCGTTCGATGATGATTGGTTTGATGCCATGTTCCATCAGTCGAAGTGCGGCAAATAAACCTGCCGGTCCACTTCCGATGATCAACACACGATGTGCGGCATTGGTCACATCTTTCCATTCGAAGGCGTTTAGTTTTCGATGGCGAAATGGTTCATCAATGAAAACAGATAAGGTCAGATTGATAACCGGCTGCCTGCTGCGGGCATCAATCGATTGTTTGATTCTGTGAAAGCCATATATCCTGTTGGATGGAATACCTGTTTCAGCGGATATTCTGTCCGTAAGAAACAGATCATTGGCCGCTTCTTCCGGCAATAGCGTCAGTTTGATTTCCTGTAGCATGATGGATTAGCCTGTAAAGATAGTTTTTTCCGCTGCCTTACATTCTTTACAGCGGATTAATTATCCTAAACTGTTTAACTTTGAAATAGTAATTATTTCTTTTATGCGTATTTACCATTCTATTTATGTAGTCCTGTTTTTTATTCTTATATCTTGTCACACCACCTATCAGCCAACAACCGTCCGATATGAAAGCAAGGAAATTGTTCGTCCGGTGCGCAAGATGGACAGCTCGATACTCGTTTTATTGGAGCCATTTAAAGACAGCATGGATGCCAGGATGTCTAAAGTGGTGGTCATGCTGGAGAATGATCTGGAAAAGAAACAGCCACAGGGAACGCTGGGTAATATGATTGCCGATGCCATGCGGGTACAGGGAGAAAAAAAATATAACAAAAAAGTGGATGTGGCCATCATGAACGCCGGTGGTATACGGTTGCCTTATGTTAAAGCAGGCATCTTTACTTTAGGCAAATTATATGAAGTCCATCCATTTGATAATCGTTTACTGCTTATGTCCATCAATGGGGAAGTCCTGCAGCAACTGCTGGATCTTACGGCATCAAAGGGGGGGTGGCCTGTATCTGGTTTGACTATGGTGATTCGTGATAAAAAAGCGACGGATGTTTTCATAGAGGGCGCGCCGCTGGAAAAAAGCCGTACCTATACAATAGCTTTAAGTGATTATGTGGCTGGGGGAGGAGATGATGTAAATATGTTAAAAGGCCTGCCAATGGAAGATAAAAGTTATTTACTGAGAGATGCCATAGGGGATTATTTAGGTCAGTTTCATCAGGCAGGAAAACCTTATTATTCAGTGAATAATCAGCGCGTGCGTTATGCTCAATAGGAGAGATTTTATACGAAATTCTGCATTGGCGCTTGGCGCAGTGGCTTGTCCGGATATACTCATGGCTGCCGACCGGGCAAAAACGCTGACTATTTTGCATACCAATGATACGCATAGTCGGCTGGATCCTTTTCCGATGGACGGAGGGAAGTATCAGGGATTGGGTGGTGTGGTAGCAAGAGCGGAGATGATTCGTATGATCCGCGAAAGAGAAGAGCATGTTCTGCTTTTTGATGCCGGTGATATTTTTCAGGGAACCCCTTATTTTAATCTCTATAAAGGAGAGCCGGAGATGAAGGCGATGCAGCAGATGGGATATGATGCTTTTACCATGGGAAATCATGATTTTGATGCCGGACTGGAAAATTTCGCACGCCAGTTATCCCACGTTAAATTCCCTCTTGTTATTTGCAATTATGATTTCGCCGGTACCGTGATGGAGCACAAATTTCATCCCTATTATATTTTCCGGAAAGGCGGCTTGAAGGTTGGTGTAACCGGAGTAGGTATTAAGCTGGAAGGATTAGTAGCAGAGGATCTGTCCAAGGGTGTTCAATACCAGGATCCCGTTGTTCGCTCGGCTGAAATGGCTGCTTTATTACGATCCAAAGGTTGTGATCTCGTAGTCTGTCTGTCGCATCTGGGCTATGAATACCGAAATGATCCGCAAAGAATGTCCGATCTTAATCTGGCTGCGGCTTCTTCCGATATTGACCTGATCATTGGTGGGCATACCCATACATTTCTGGATTCCCCTGTTGCCATCAGGAATAAAAAAGGCAAGGAAGTGCTGATTCATCAGGTTGGCTGGGGTGGAATTAAAATGGGGCGTATGGATTATGTATTTTCTCCCGTATTTCCAAATAAATCCGTGAAAAACCATCAGGTTTTATCAATAAAAAAAATGACAGAATAAAAAATTTTTTTTTCCACAAAAAGTCAGATATTCGCCTTCCCCCCCAACATTTTAACAGGGTACTTGCATCTGATAAAATGTGAATTAGTAAACAAGATTAATTGATATAGTAACTGCTTTTTTGATTATGGCGAAATCGGCTGAACTCGTTTGGAAAAATTGTCTGGAGATCATCAAGGATATCGTAGAGTGGCAGCAATTCAAAACCTGGTTTGAACCTATTCAACCGGTTGGCTTAAAGAATAAGATATTAACGATCCAGGTACCCAGTCAGTTCTTCTTTGAATATCTGGAAGAACATTACGTCACTTTGCTAGCAAAAACGCTGAAGCGTGAGCTGGGTAAGGATGCCAATTTGGAATACCGGATTATGATGGATAGCGGATCAAAAGGAAAAGATCCGATCACGATGGATGTACCCGGACAAGGCTATAAAACTTTTACCAATAATGAAATGGATTTTCCGCTGGTGATCAACAATCCCGTGAAGAATCCTTTTGTGATACCCGGCCTGAAAAAAGTACAGATTGATCCCCAGTTAAATCCCAATTATACCTTTGATACGTTTGTAGAAGGGGATTCCAATAGGGTAGCTCGCAGAGCGGGCAAGACCGTGGCGGAAAAACCCGGGGCAACGGCGTTTAATCCACTGGTGATATATGGTGGAGTTGGATTGGGTAAGACCCATCTGGCACAAGCCGTGGGAAATGAAGTGAAACGTCTGCATCCCAACAAAGTGGTCTTATATGTGAGTAGTGAAAAATTCATCAATCAGTTTGTGGATCACAGCCGCAACAATGCGATCAATGATTTTATTCATTTCTATCAGTTAATCGACGTGCTGATTATTGATGATGTGCAATTCTTTATCCGGGCGGAGAAAAGTCAGGATGCTTTCTTTGCCATCTTCAATCATTTGCATCAGAGTGGCAAGCAGCTGGTATTGACATCTGATAAGCCGCCCAAAGATCTCGAAGGAGTACAGGAACGTTTATTGAGTCGTTTCCGCTGGGGCTTAAGCGCCGATCTGCAATTGCCCGATTATGAAACGAGGATTGAAATTCTGGAGAAGAAAATGAAGCAGTCCGGTCTGGAAATGCCGGCTGATGTGGTGAAATATCTGGCGTATAATATTTCTACGAATGTACGGGAGCTGGAAGGTGCCTTGATTTCTTTGCTGGCACAGTCTTCGCTCAATAAAAAAGAGATCGATCTGGAGCTGGCTCGTAAGGTGTTGAAGAATTTCGTAAAGACCTCTACCAAAGAGATCACCATTGAAACGATCCAGAAGATGGTATGTGATTATTTTGATGTGTCGTATGATAAGTTGTTGCAGAAGACCCGCAAGCGCGAAATTGTACAGGCTCGTCAGATCACGATGTTTTTAGCGAAGACATTTACCAAAAATTCTTTAAAGACGATTGGCGAACATTTTGGTGGTCGGGATCATACAACGGTGATACATTCCTGTCAGACCGTAAAGGATCTGATGGATACGGATACCTCGTTCAAAGAGAATGTCATGGAGCTGCAACAAAAAGTTCAGTTGGCAGCGATGTAATAATCCCTTTGGATATTGTTTATATTCATCTTATTTTTGCGCCCCCGCATGGGGTGATTTCAGGTGAGGTGGATGAGTGGCTGAAATCAACGGTTTGCTAAACCGTCGTAGGGCCTTAAAGCCCTACCGAGGGTTCGAATCCCTCCCTCACCGCTGTTTTTTACGCAAACCCTGTTTGCGTTTATATTTTGTTCGGGAAGTAGCGCAGGCCGGTAGCGCACCTGGTTTGGGACCAGGGGGTCGCAGGTTCGAATCCTGTCTTCCCGACAAACACAATCAAGCCGCTGCATTAGGCAGTGGCTTTTTTTATGCGTGCGACAGAAGCTTGATTCTAGTCGCACGCATAAAAAGCCAAACGCTCGTGAAACGAGCGAGGCTTGGTTGTGTTTAGCTCCCCCCACAACCAGGATCAGCAAAGCTAATCCTGTCTTCCCGACGAAAAGTAAAACCCCGGCTGAAGCCGGGGTTTTACTTTTGTAAGTTGCTTAAGTTTGCTTGAATGATGAATGAATAAATTGGACAATCAGATTACTTCAAAGCTACCGATGTTATTTGCCTGTCCTTTAGCCAGTTACTCAATGGCTGGCGCACACTGCTAAGATGTATATCACCTTTGTTCGTGTTGAGTTTATTTTTAATCTCCTCGCTCTTTATAAGAGCAATATTTCCGTCAGAAATAACTGCTACCAGTGTCACCGGTTTGTTTTTGGGAACCGGAAACTTAGCCCATTCGTTACGTTGAATATATACGACACTGTTGTTTTCTTCATAGATCATATATACGTAATGATCTTTGGTCGGCCCGTTCAACTCTTTTTCAAAATCAAAATGCATGTTCGTAATCATGATTTCTTCTTTCATGATGGCATCAATATTCCATACGCCCATTTTGTCTGCCTTGAATGAGTTGACCATGTCTGCCTGCTGTTTCACGCGTTCTTTTTCTGCTTCATTTTGCTGAACCAGCAACTCATATTCTTTCAGTTGTTGCTCAAAATCTTTTCTGTTTCTGCGGCGTGACTGGTCTTTATCCATGATCGGACTGGCGATAATGGAAAAGCTGTTTTTTCTGATGTCTTCATTTCCAGCTTCATCATATTCAAATCCTATCCGATACGTCATTTTCCGTTTGTTTATCCGTTCGATTTTTACCTTTGACCAGCTTTGACGGATAGCTATGCGCGCCTCCCGCTCTTTTTCTTTTTCAATCAGTAACCATTCCTGACCTATAAAAGGTTTTAATTCAGGATTAATGCTCGTGTCTCCGCTGATGACAAATACAAAGTCGCCTGTGCTGTCTGCTGAGGGAGGGGGAGGAGTTTTTGACAGTTTAGCCAGTTTATTCTTCTTTCTTTCATTCGGCTCATTGCTAAAATTGCCTCTCGTCATCCATTGCTGATCATTATCTAAATAATACAGATTATATTGGTCTGCATTTCTGAAAGACGCCAGCGATATATCAATATTTTTCCCTTCTCTGATCTTCAGTTCTTCTTTCCCTTCAAAAGCGTGCATTTCAATCATGCCGGCTGATTGTAAATGCGCTCCGTCGCTTCCGGCAATTTCCATCGGTATACCTGCCGTGAGAATGGCATAAGGATCATGAAACTCTCGAACCTGTATATTAATACCGGATGATGGCTTACTTCCGTCCTCTTTGACAAAACAATCTGCCGGTATTTTTAGCATGGTGCCATTCGTTCTTTCGATGATCAATGAGCTGTCGGGATGTACCTGATACTGATCAAAAGCTATATCTGCCCCGGGTAATGGTGGATTTATTTTTAAAGATTGGGCTCCGTTTACATCGGAAGATTTTTTGGTTGCCCAAAAGATTATTGCCGATGATATGGCCAGTATGCTAATGCCCGCGATAATATGTGCTGCCTTCATGATGTATGGGTTTAATAGTTATTAATGTTTCAGTCAATAATAGTTACTCGTCATCCTTTAACGCCCAGATCATAACAGTATAAATAGCCGTCTTTACAATTGATCAGCAGATCGAGCCTGCCGTCTTTGTTGATATCGCCAATGCGGGGTTGCATTTCCGATGTATTGGGTAACTGAAGCCGCTCAACAATTTGTTTGGTCTCCAGTGCAATGATCTCGATAAATCCTTTCTCATAATTCAGTCTGTCTGTTTGTACCAGATTAATGATGCATTCTCCGTGATTTTTATAAGTAAATGACCTGTTGCCAAAAAGCATATCATCATGGTTCCTGTTTTCCAGATACGTATTGCTAAATAATGAAGCTCCGTCATTATTAAAATTGTAGTATTTGGTGATCATCAGCTGACGGTTAACCGAGTCCATGGTATTATCTTTTTTAATCACTACTAAATGATCAGTGGTATTCATCACTATTTCATTTTTATGAAAATAAAAATTCAGGCTGGTAGAAAGCTCATTTGAGATCTTATGTAATACGTCATATTTCCCATTGGGATGTACGCGCATCAGGCGTAGCCCCATATCCATGTATGCGTTTTCTGTTTCGGGGAATCCGATGGCATATAATGTGTTATTGTCTTTAATCAAGGTCGATTTTTCCAATGTAAAGACACGATATTTTTTATTATGCCACAAGAGCTGTCCGTTATGCCCGTTGATGGCATAGACCTCACCACTATAACTGACATAAACAAGATCATTCACTCCGTCTTTGTTCAGATCTGTTAAAACGGGTTTTGTGTAAAATGAATAGGTGTTGGAGAAATAGGATCTGATCTTAAATATCATCCGATTGTCTTCTGGTTTCCATCCTTTAAAGTCCGCTGTGTAATAGCTCCAGATGGTCGAGCCATCGGTTGGTCGTATTGCTTTGACTTCTCCGGTCTCTGTGGCGTAAACGATATACGTTTCGTTTTTACCTTTAATCAATACCGGCTCATGTTCAATGTCGCCTGAAGCGGGTTTGCTCCATATCAGATTTCCCTCCATCGTAGTACACATGATCTCTTCATTGTCATTGGTGATATACAGCCGGTCATTCCATTCCAGTATACCATTAACATCCATGTCTCCAATGACTTCATCGCCGAAATGTTTTTTTATTTTCCCTGTTCGTCTGTCTATTTTATATACACCCGATTTCTTATCGATCAACTGATAATCCATGAAATTATTTCCGTTTGAGCCGATGATAATCTCATTGGGCTGCAGTAACATATTTGACCGGAAACATACATTGCCCATGTTCGTTTTCCAGTGCATGGGAAATACTTTTTCCACCGGCGTAAAAGAAGATTCATTTCGATGACCGGACGCAGGTATGAAAAATGGAATCACACCAAGAAGGAGAAGTCGTAACATAGCAGTAAGATTTTAAGGATGAAGAATAGGAATGCTAAATGAGAACGCTATGTCGGTTTATTCTGTATAATTGAACTGTAAATCTTGTGTTAATGTTGGTTCATAAGAATAAGTCAACAATTCTAAATCAAGAATCACTTATAATTATTCATTACTAATTCTTAATTAGTTAAGTGTGGCGCTGGCAAGGCATAACGCGCGGAGCGATCGGGTATGCCTAGATTTTTCTTTGGTTACTTTCTTTGTAGCAATGACAAAGAAAGTAACAATAAAATTTATGGATAGAAGCTTATTTGAGAAGCATAAACAACTTTGGAAATTCATTTAATTTTTAAATGGACAACAAAGGTTCGTGGGCTCTAAAACCTCGGACATTCAAAACGAATGGGAGAGCGTTTTTCTTTTTTATCAAACATACAAGACAGCGATATTTCAAAACTGCCGGTACCATTCACAAATCTGGAAAGTGCCGATGTGGTTACATCATAACTCACACCCAATAACATTCGGTTATATGCAATTCCTGCGAAGGGTGTAACAGCATCATTCCAGCGATAATACGCTCCGGTAAGAAAACGGGTATCATCATTCACGTATAAACTCATCTGTCCGCCGGCTATCACGTTCAAGGCTGTTCCCTGTTGCATATACAGTACATGTGGCGTGAATACGATGTTTTCATTTTCTGTTTGGATCTGAAGACCAGCCTGTACAACATAACGAACAGGAATATAGGGAAGGTCATTGTTTGTAATGAATGGATCAGCCGGTTGATTGAGATGATAAGCAGATGCGCCAAAAAAAGGACGATTTTTTTTATCCGGATCATCATTAAAATAAAACAGACCGCCACTGATATCCGCCGCCATTGTGTTTCTCACGGGGAAGATATCATTGCTGGATAAATTGGGGTTATAGCCGATGCCCGGTACCCACTGATCGCCTAAACGAAGTTTGGAGGGCTCAAAAGATCGCTGAATAAAACCGGCCTGAATTCCTACGGACAGATGATGTTGCTGATTTACCCCCCAGCGAATGCCGGTATAATTGATGCTAAGATGCGATTGTGTATACCGAAAGCCTCCATCACCCGCTTGCTGACTCATCACAGATGCTCCGACATTCAGATTCCGGTTGGTGGATATTTCTGCCTGAATACCCGGTGTTTCAAAAGGTCGGCTGATGCTGTTCCATTGGTTTCGGTAAATGGCGGATAATCTCACCGAGCCTGGCATGATACCAACCATGGCCGGATTGACCATGCTTGAATAATGATAGTATTGCGAAAAATGCGGATCTGTCTGGCTTATTGAAATAAGCGGAATGACTGAGATGATTAAAAAAAATAACCTGTGCACACTTATCGGATTAGCGTAATAGAACCTTTCAGTTGTTGTGTGCTTCCGTCAAGCAGTTCAGCTTTCAATACATATACATAAACGCCAACGGGCTGTGACTTACCTGAGACAGTGCCATCCCATCCTGTATCCTGACGGGTTGATTCAAATACTTTTTCACCCCATTGGTTATAAATTAATAATTGCATGGATTGAATGGATGTTCCTTTCACAAAAAGAATATCATTCTTCCCGTCTCCGTTGGGCGTGAAGGCATTGGGAACAAACAGATCATTTGCCGTGATACAGGTTGGTTGGGTCAACACGGCAGGTGATGCAGTTGAAATACAACCCGCTGTATTTTTTACGGTCACACTGTAATTGCCCGGATTTAGGCCGGAGAAGATATTATTAGACTGATAAGTATTGCCGTCAATGCTATACGTGCTTCCGCTTTGGGGAGCAATATTGATTGTCCCTGTTTTGTTGCTGCAGGTGGGTTGCGTGATGGATATAACAGGAGTAGCCGGTGTATTGGGAGTAATATTGATAACGGCCGGTGTAGCGGGAGATACACATCCATCTGCATTTTTTGCTGTTACATTGTAGCTGCCCGGATTAAGTCCGCTAAATACATTGACGGATTGATAAATATTTCCGTCAATGCTATATGTTAATCCGCTAATGGTTGTGATGGTGATACTTCCTTTTGGTGAAGTGCATGACGGTTGAACAGGTGTAATGGCGGGTGCTGCAGGAACAACAGGTGCTGCTTTGACAGTGAATGGTGAAGCGGGGGATACACATCCGCTCGATTTATCTCTTACTGTTGTTGTATAGTTGCCACTTGGTAAATTACTAATGGTTGGATTAGTCTGATATGGACCTCCGTTGACATTATACTCATAATTATTCCCGACCGGTTGTTGAATTACAATTCCTCCCGTACTGTTCGTACAAGTGGGATCAATGATGCTGTAAACATAGGAGGGAGTACCTGTTGGAGCTGCATTAATGATAGCCTGTGAAGCAGGAGATATGCATCCGCCTGCATTTTTAATTCTCAGCGTGTAAGTGCCGGTAGCCAGCCCGGAGAAGATATTGCTTGCCTGATAATTCGTTCCGTCAATACTGTAGGTTGCACCTGATACGTTGGTAAAGGAGATGGTCCCGGTTGGTATGGTACAGGTTGGCTGAGTGATCGTGAAAACGGGTGGAGCTGGAAGCGCACTGACATTAATATCAATGCTGCTGGATGTCGGACATCCCGGACCGGTCACACTGTTTAGGCTGTATCTGATTGTTCCGGTAGTTGTTGGAGTGGCATTCACGGCGCTTCCTGATGTAGCAGCAAGACCTGCACCGGCAACATTGGCTCCCCAAGTGTAACTGCCATTACCTCCGGATGCATTCAGGGTAATTGTTTCACCAAGGCAAATATTTTGTTTTGAAGAAGTGATATTGAGCGCATTTACCCCTGAATTGGCGGCAATTCGGAAATCACATAGATCCCCATTGGCTCCATCAGTCATCAGATAATATGTATTTCCGGGAGTTAATCCTTCCGCATAAATGACAGAAATCAAAGGTTTGTTAGGAGAGGGGTATGGATAGATCCTGTTGTAGCATCCATAGGTAGTGACAGCCCCACCGCAATTAGGTGTACTGAAAAACAACATTTGAATACCGCCATTCGCATTGTTGAATCCATTATTGGAACTGGTCACCCAAACGGAAAATGAAACAGTAGGTGCATCCGCAATGAATTTCACGAATGAATTATTATTTAAACCAAAACATGATGCATTGTCCAAAGCAGTCCATGATTTTTTTGTTGTATTAGTAGTGCTTCCGCAGGCGCCATTGAAATCGCAGATACTC
>Ga0315906_10001923_pt1 | contig 29961 bp, 26 predicted proteins | sample LakEriMetagenome_4_FD_203526 | JGI IMG/M metagenome (GOLD analysis project Ga0315906, IMG submission 203526) | Freshwater fungal communities from buoy surface, Lake Erie, Ohio, United States - Buoy 2 MA122 | ecosystem: Environmental > Aquatic > Freshwater > Lake > Lake biofilm | place: USA...
TGCCGGGCCATCCATGGCCCCGGCAGGCTTGGCCCGAGGGCTCGCCTTCCAGGCGAGCAGTCAGGTGGTGCGTGGCCCGCATGCCCCGGCAGGCTTGGCCCGAGGGCTCGCCTTCCAGGCGAGCAGTAAACCGGCAACGCAAACCCGTTGCCCAGGGAATCCTTCTCGCCTCCGTTCCAAGAAGCCCCGGGCGGAAGCCCGGGGACTCCGGGTTTGAAAACCAACCCGCCGTCCACGCAGCACGACGGCACGTGACTATCCGGCTCAAACCCACAGCACATGGCACCCGGGAAGGCATGCCACCCGGAGTCCCCCGGCTCCCGCCGGGGGCTTTTTGTGTGCGGGACGCGCGCGTTCCAAGAAGCCCCGGGCGGAAGCCCGGGGACTCCGGGTTTGAAAACCAACCCGCCGTCCACGCAGCACGACGGCACGTGACTATCCGGCTCAAACCCACAGCACATGGCACCCGGGAAGGCATGCCACCCGGAGTCCCCCGGCTCCCGCCGGGGGCTTTTTGGATCGTTCGCGCGTCTCAATCCGAAAGCAAAACTGGAGAACGCATACCATCGGCGGCCGCGACTCGAGACGCCACTGCAGCGGACCGCTCCACACTTCCTCGAAAGCCACACCATGACCGGTGAGATCGCCTGGATCGACGGCACGGTCGTGCCCCGGGCCGACCTCGCGCTGCCCGTCGGCGATGCCGGGTTCGTGCTCGGCGCGACCGTCACCGAACAACTCCGCACGTTTCGCGGACAACTCTTCCTGCCCGACGAACACGCGCGGCGGCTCGCGGAGTCACTGGCCGCCGTCGGCATCGAGCCGCCGGTGCCGGTGACCACGATCATGCAGGCCGCCGCCGAGGTAGCCGCCCACAATCACCCTCTGCCGCACGACGGCGGCGACCTCGGCGTGGTGGCGTTCGTCACGCCCGGCGACCTGCCCGCCCAACACGGCGGCCGACCGGCCCGGCCGCGGGCCATCGTCCACTCGTTCCCGCTCGCGTTCCCGCTCTGGGCAGCGGCCTACGACTCGGGCGTGGCCCTGCGCGGCGTAAACGTGCGACAGGTGCCCGAGGAATGCTGGCCGATCCGAGCGAAGACCCGCAGCCGCCTGCACTACTTCCTCGCCGACCGTGAGGCGGCCGCCGCCGAACCCGGCGCTCGGGCCGTCCTCGCCCACGCCGACGGCCGGATCAGCGAAACCTCCACCGCCAACATCGCGATCGTCCGCGACGGCGCCATCGTCGCCCCGCCCGCCGCCGATGCCCTGCCGGGCATCAGCCTCGGGTTCGCGCGGCACCTGGCCACCGCCATCGGCATCGCCTGGCACGAGTCGTCGCTGACGGCCGCCGACCTGGCCGCCGCCGACGAGATCCTGCTCACCAGCACGCCATCCTGCATCCTGCCGGCCACCCGGCTCGATGGCCGGCCCGTGGGCAACGGGCGGCCAGGCCCGACGTTCCGGAGTATCCTCGATGCATGGTCCGCAGCGGTCGGCCTCGACATTCGCGGCCAGGCCGGCGCCTGTTCCTCGGCCCGCCACGCCAGCCCATGAATCGCCACGACAGCACCGCTCCCGCCCGCTACGACGTGCGGCACATCACCAGCTACGCCTACTCCGAGCCGGTGCCGGTGTGCCACAACGAGGTGCACCTCACCCCGCGGTCGCTGCCCCGGCAGCGGGTGCTCGCCAGCGCGATTCGCGTCGCGCCCGAGCCGGCCCAGATCACCACGCACGTCGACTTCTTCGGCAACCAGGTCGGCCGGTTCACGATCGAAGGCCCGCACGAACGACTCGCAATCACCGCCACCAGCCGCGTCGAGGTGGAGCCGGCGCGGCCCTGGCAGGATCTGCCCGCCCGGCCCTGGGAGCAGGTCCGGGATCAGCTCGCCACGGACCGGGCCGCCGAGGCCATCCGCGCCCGCCATTTCGCCTTCGAGTCGCCGCACGTGCGGCCCTCGGCGCCGCTGGCCACCTGGGCGGCGGAGTCGTTCCGGCCCGGCCGGCCGTGGACGGAGGCCCTCGTCGACCTGACGACGCGGATCCACCGGGAGTTCGCCTACGATCCGACCGCGACCACCACCAGCACGCCGGTGGAGGAGGTGTTCGCGCTCAAACGCGGCGTGTGCCAGGACTTCGCCCACCTGCAGATCGCCTGCCTCCGGTCCCTGGGCCTCGCCGCGCGATACGTGAGCGGCTACATCAGCAACGCCCGGGGCGTCGCCGCGCCCGGGGCTTCGCCGACCAACGACGCGGGCATGGTCGGTGCCGACGCCTCGCACGCCTGGCTGTCCTGCTGGGACGGCGGCGACGGCTGGCTCGACGTCGACCCGACCAACGACTGCGTCGCCGGGGCGTTGCACGTCACCGTCGGCTGGGGCCGAGACTACGCCGACGTCAGCCCGGTGAAGGGCGTGTGCGTGGGCGGCGGCGCCCATCGCATGGATGTCGCCGTGCATGTCGTGCGGATCGCCTGACGGACTCTCCAGCTCTCGCCATGCGTCGCTCACTCCGCCTCCTCCTGCTGTTCGCCCTCGCCGCCGTCGCAGTGCCCCTGGTGCCGTTCCTCGCCTGCGGCGCCCGGCTCGACGCGCTCGTCGCCGGCTGGCTCGACCCGCCCCCCCCGCCGCCGGTCCTCGCGGCACTCGAGGTGGGCGTGCTCGCGGCCGACCTCCTCCTCCCGGTGCCGTCGAGCATGGTGGCCACGCTGGGCGGCGCGGCGCTGGGCGTCGGTGTCGGCACGGGATGCGCTTGGTTGGGAATGACGGCCGGCGCCTGCTGCGGCTGGTGGCTCGGCCACTCCACGGCGGGACGGGCCCTCGCGGGGCTCGCGGCCGACGATCGTGCCGCGCTCGCCCGGCAGGAGCGGCGGCTCGGCCCGCTGCTCGTCGTGCTCACCCGGCCGCTGCCGCTCGTCGCCGAGGCCGCCGCGCTGTTCGCGGGGGCCGCCGGCATGCCGCTGCCGCGGTTTCTCGCCGCGGCCGGCGGCGGCAACCTGGCAATCGCATTCGCCTGGAGCCTGGCAGGCGGCCTGGGCCGCGATGCCGCAGCGCTGCAGTGGGTGCTCGTCGCATCGCTGGTGGTGCCTGCCGCGTGCGCCCTGTTCGCGGTCCGTCGGCCCGCGGCGGCCGCCGGTCTCAGCGACTCAGCCGGGCCTCGGTCTCGTTGAAGATCCGCTCGAACTCGGCCCGAGTGCGGGCGGTCGTGGCCTGCACGTCCTGCACGAGGGCGTCGGGCCGCTCGTAGCCGAGGAGGTGGGCCAGTTTCCGCTGGTCCTCCGGTGCGGCCGGGAAGTCGTGCCGCGCGGCGGCGTCGAGCAGCCGCAGCCGGCCCTCGATCGACCGCAGCATGCGGTACGCCCGCTCGAGAAACGCAAACCGCTCCGTGGCGATCAGCCCGGCCGCATGCAGGGCCACCAGGCCGCGGAGCGTCTCCGGGGTGCGGACCCCAGGCTCGCCGCCGCCATGCACCAGCTGCAGCATCTGCACGATGAACTCGATGTCCACAACGCCGCCCGGGCCGCGCTTCAGATTGCCGGCTCGCGCCCCCTGCTCCATGCGATACCGCATCCGCCGGATGGCCTCCACCTCCGCGGCGGTCCAGCGCCGCTCGAAGGCGGCCGCCGCGATGATCCCGCCCACCCGGGCGACGGCATCCGCGCTGCCCACGACGGGCCGCGCCTTGACGAGCGCCTGCCGTTCCCAGATCGCGGCTGGTCCGGCGGCGGCGAAGTAGCGGGCGAACTCGTCGAGCGACACGGCGGGGGGGCCGCTCTTGCCGCTGGGCCGGAGCCGGGAATCCATCTCGTAGAGCCGCCCCTGGGGCCCGAAGGTGTTGAACATCCGCATCGTCCGCTGGGCCAGCTCGCCGAAGAAGTGGGCGTTGCTCGTGGCCGTGGACCGGCCGCGGGGCGGCACCACGGTGCCGTCGTGGTCGTAGAGAAAGATCACGTCCACGTCGCTGGCGTAGTTCATTTCACGGCCGCCGAACTTGCCCATCGCGAGCACGACGGGGGCGGCCGGCCCGCCGCCGGCGTCGGTCGGCACGCCGAGACGGTCCACGAGCTGCCGTTCCTCGCGATGCACGACCACGCGCACCAGAGCCGCGGCGAGCCCTGCGAGCGCGGCGGTTGTCGTCTCGGCATCCTGCCGACCGAGAATGTCCCGCACGCCCACCCGCAGCTGCTGCGCCGCCTTGAACGCGTGGAGGGTGGCGTCCACGTCCACGGCGCCGCGGCACAGTTCCTCGAGGCTCGCCTCGAGGGCTTCCGGCGTCGGCAGCCGCTCGAGCAGCAGGCTGTCGAGCAGTTCGTCGATCATCCCCGGGTTGCTCACCAGCAGCCGCGACAGAAACGGACTCGATGAACAGAGCCGGACGGTGAGGTGGAGCGACGCGGGGTTGAAGCTGAACAGCTCCCACAGCACTCCCTTGCCGCCGAGGGAATCGGCGACGGCACCGAGGTTGGCGAGCGTGGCGTCGGGATCCGGCGTGCGGGCGATCGCGGCCAGCAGCGCCGGCGCAATCGCCGCCAGGAAGTGGCGGCAGCGGCGGGTGGAGAGGAACCTTACCTTCTCTTCCCCGAGCGCGACGAGCCCGCGATGGGCCTGGGGCACGTCGCGGAAGCCGTGCCGGGCGAGCACCTCGTGGACGAAGGCGGGGGACGGATCGGGATCGAGCACGAGATCGACTTCGGGCTCGGGCGGGGCGTCTTCGGGAAAGGCGTCGTGGAGGAGGTGGTCGAGGATCCGGCGATTGAGGGCCGTGGCCTCGGCGAGCTCCCGCCGCAGCCGCTCGCGGCCCGTGGCGGCGGCGGGGTAGCCCATCCGGGCCGCGAGCCGGCCCAGTTCGTCGTCGTCGGCCGGCACCACGTGCGTCTGCCGGTCGTAGAGGATCTGCAGGCGATGCTCGACGGTCCGCAGGAGCGTGTAGGTGCGTTCGAGAATCTCCCGCTCCTGGTCGGTGAGCCCGCCGGTGGCCGCCAGCCGCCGGATCGCGTCGAGGGTGTTGCCGGTGCGGACCGCCGTCGCGTCGCCGCCGCCGAGCAACTGGAGGAACTGGATCGTGAACTCGACGTCACGAATGCCGCCGCGGCCGTGCTTCACGTCGGAGGCGTCGGTGCCCTCGCGGATCGAACGCTGCTCGATCCGCCGCTTGAGCGCCTTGATGCCGCTGATGTCCGCCCGCGACAGCCAGCGCCGGTAGACCCAGGCTTCGAGCTCGCCCAGCAGCCGCCCGCCGAGGGCCTCGTCACCGGCGATGCACCGCGCCTTCACCCAGGCCTGCCGCTCCCAGGTGCGGCCCACCTGCTCGTAGTACTGGAGCATCGGCTCGAGGGCGAGCGACGCGTGCCCCGCCGACCCATGCGGCCGCAGCCTCAGGTCGACCCGGTAACAGGCTCCGAGGTCGGTGGCCTCGGCGATGAGCCGCACCGTCTCCTGGGCGACGCGGTCGAAGAACTCCTGGTTCGTGCAGGGCTTGGGGCCGGCGACACGGCCGTCGGCGGAATGAACGAATACCAGATCGATGTCGCTGGAGTAGTTGAGCTCGCAGCCGCCGAGCTTGCCGAGCGCCAGCACGGCGATCGTGGCCCGCGTGCCGTCGGGCCCGCGGGGCACGCCCCGTTGCCGCTCCACGCGATCGACGGCGCGGCGGAGGGCGGCGGAGACGATGCAGTCGGCCACGTGGGAGATCTGGGCGGTCACGGTCTCGAGCCGCTGTCCGCCGACGATGTCGCCATAGGCGATCCGCAGCGTCTGCCGGCGCTTGAAACGGCGCAGGGCCCGCATCGCCACCGCCGGATCGGCCCCCGGCGACCCGGGCGGGTCCGGCGGGCCCAGTTCGGCCGCCAGTTCGGCGGCGAGGGCCTCACGCTTCTCCGGCCGTCCCTGCCCGAGCCGCACCTGCTCCCAGGCCTCGGGATCGGCGATCACGATGTCGGCGAGGTACGGGCTGGCCGCGAAGATCTCCAGCAGCGTGTCGAGCGCCCGCGGGTCCCGCTCGAAGAGCGCCGCCGAGGCGAGCGGGCTGCGAACGGCGGAGAAGAACCGCTCCAGCGCCGCGAGCGTTCGGTCCGCATCGGCCGTGGCGGGCAGCCGCGCCGCCAGTCGTCCGCAGAGCCCGGCGAGCAGATCGAGGGGCAGGCCATGGCCGGCCAGACCGCTCAGGGCCCGGTGCGCCACCTGCGGCTCGGCGAGGCCCGCCGCTCGCCCCCAGGCCGTCGCCGCTTCGGGATCATCGAGCAGCCGCCGGACCTGGCCGATGCCGGCCGGCGGCACGGTCTCCGGCGCGTCATCCCCGCCGGCCGCCCCTGCCCGCCGACGACCGGAACGCGGCGGCACGTCACGCCTCCATCGGCCGCGCCACGGGGGACGGCAGGGCGATCGAGTGCACTTCCACCGGTTCTTCGCCGGCCAGCTGCAGGCCGTCCAACGGCACGGCTTCGGCCAGGCCGTCGGCCACCACTCCGGCCAGCGACCAGGCGCCGGCAGCGAGGATGTCGATGTCCACGAGGCGGCCGACGAGCCGCACCGGGGCGTCGAAGACGACGATCCGGTCGCACATCGTGCGGCCGGTCAACTGGGCGCTGCCGTCGGGACCGGGATCGACCTCCCGCTTTTCGTCCCGCGTGGACAGCCCCTCGACGAGCACCTGCTGGCGGGTGCCGACGAACCGCCGGTTGCCGGCCAGGCTCACCCCCTCCTGGGCCTCGAGCAGCAGCCGGTTGCGTTCCTTCTTCACCTCTTCCGGCACGTCGTCGGGCAGGCGGTCATAGGCCTTCGTGCCGGGCCGTGGGCTGTACTTGAAGATGAAGCTGTTCTTGAAGCCGGCGGTCCGCACGAGGTCGAGCGTCGTCTCAAACTCCGCATCGGTCTCGCCGCAGAAGCCGACGATGAAGTCGCTGGTCACGGCGGCCTGCGGCAACGCCTCCCGCACGCGGCCGAGCATCTCCATGTATTCGCCGATCGTGTAGCCGCGCTTCATCCGCGCGAGCACGGCGTCGGAGCCGTGCTGGGCGGGCACGTGCAGGTAGTGGCAGACCTTGGGCAGGTCGCGGACGGCCGCGATCAGGTCGTCGGTCATGTCGCGCGGGTAGTTGGTGACGAACTTGACCCGGTCGAGGCCGTCGATGGCGTCGAGCCGCGCGAGGAGGTCGGCCAGCCGCGTCGTCCGGCCGCCGTCGCTCCACCGGTAGCTATTGACGGTCTGGCCGATGAGCGTGATCTCGCGGCAGCCCTCGGCGACGAGCTTCCGCGCCTCGGCGACGATCGTGTCGGGCGCGCGGGCCTGCTCGGGTCCGCGGACGTGCGGCACTACGCAGAACGCGCAGAACTTGTCGCAGCCGGTCTGCGTGCGGATGAAGGCCTGGAAGGGCGTGGGCCGCATCGCCGGATCGCGGTCGGGATCGTAGCTCTCGAAGCTCCGGGCGATCGCCTCGCGAGCATGCCCCTTGCGTTCCAGGCTGACCTCGATCCGAGGGCCGCCGCCGGCGAGCACCTCCGCCACGAGGCCGGGCACCTGGTGCAGCTGGCCGGGGCCGACGACGAGATCGACCCAGGGCGCCCGCCTCCGGATCAGCTCCTGGTCCTTCTGGGCCATGCAGCCGAGCACGCCCACCACCACGTCGGGTCGCTGCGCCTTCACGCTGCGAATCCGGCCCAGCGCCGAATAGATCTTGTCTTCGGCGTGCTGGCGGACGGAGCAGGTGTTGTAGAACACCGCGTCGGCCTCGCCGCTCGACCGGGCCATCTCCCAGCCCTGGCGGCGCAGGGCGGCCACGACGAGCTCGCTGTCGAGCACGTTCATCTGGCAGCCGACGGTCTCGATCCACAGGCGTTTGGTCATAGCCGCAGTGTAGCAGCCGCGCTGCACGCCCGGGGCTTCTAGGTTCAGCACGCCGCTTCCACAAAAAGCCCCCGGCGGAAGCCGGGGGACTCCGGGTCGAGACTCTTCCCGCGTGCCATGCGACCTGGGTTTGAACCGCGAAATTGCATGCCGTCATCCGGCATGGATGGCGGGATGGTTTTCACACCCGGAGTCCCCGGGTTTCCACCCGGGGCTTCTCGGAGCGCGTGCGTCACGCCCACAAAAAGCCCCGGGTGGAAGCCGGGGGACTCCGGGTCGAGACTCTTCCCGCGTGCCATGCGATCTGGGTTTGAACCGCGAAATTGCATGCCGTCATCCGGCATGGACGGCGGGATGGTTTTCACGCCCGGAGTCCCCGGGTTTCCACCCGGGGCTTCTCGGAGCGCGTGCGTCACGTCCACAAAAAGCCCCCGGCGGAAGCCGGGGGACTCCGGGTCGAGACTCTTCCCGCGTGCCATGCGATCTGGGTTTGAACCGCGAAATTGCATGCCGTCATCCGGCATGGATGGCGGGATGTTTTCACATCCGGAGTCCCCGGGTTTCCACCCGGGGCTTCTTGGAGCGCGTGCGTCACGCCCACAAAAAGCCCCCGGCGGAAGCCGGGGGACTCCGGGTCGAGACTCTTCCCGCGTGCCATGCGATGTGGGTTTGAACCGCGAAATTGCATGCCGTCATCCGGCATGGACGGCGGGATGGTTTTCACACCCGAAGTCCCCGGGTTTCCACCCGGGGCTTCTCGGAGCGCGTGCGTCACGCCCACAAAAAGCCCCCGGCGGAAGCCGGGGGACTCCGGGTCGAGACTCTTCCCGCGTGCCATGCGATCTGGGTTTGAACCGCGAAATTGCATGCCGTCGTCCGGCATGGACGGCGGGATGGTTTTCACGCCCGGAGTCCCTGGGTTTCCACCCGGGGCTTCTTGGGACGGTGACGAGGCCGATTCCCGGTTCAACGAGTCGTCAAAACACGGTTCGCCGCTGCATGCCTGCAGCGGCGATGCTCTGTCGAGCGGCTCACCGCACCATCGAAACTCGCGCTCCGGGCTTCCCGGCAACCGGACACGCCGGTCAGCCGAGCCGCATGCCCGGGAGGAGCGGGCTGCCGCGGAGGAAGTCGGCCGCGGCCATCGCCCGGCGGCCCTCGGGCACCACCTGCGTGATCGCCAGCGCCGTGCCCTCACCGCAGGCCACGACGATCCGGCCGGCCGCCGTGTCGAGTACCTCGCCCGGCGGCGCCGCGACCGCCCGCGGGTCCGCGGCCACCTCCGCGTCGGCGAGCACGAGCCGCTGCGTCGAGCCGTCGCCGCGGGTGAAGAACGTGGTCGCCCGGGGCCACGGCTCGACCGCCCGCCGCAGCCGCTCGATCCGCGCGGCCGGCCAGGTCCAGTTCACGATGCCGTCGGCCTTGGCGAGCCGCGGCGCCCGCGTGGCCTGCGCCACCTCCTGCGGCACGCCGACGCCCACGGCCGACCCGGTCGCCGCCACGGCGGCCTGGAGGCGATCGATCGCCTCCAGCACGGCCTCCACGCCGAGCGCCGCCAGCCGCGGCTCGAGTTCGGCCGCGGTCTCCCGGGAGCCGATCGGCGTGGCGCGGGCCACGATCACATTGCCGGCGTCGAGCGCGGCCGTCATGTGGATCACGCTCACGCCGCTCGCCGCATCCCCCGCGAGGATCGCCCACTGCACCGGCGCCGCCCCGCGATGCCGCGGCAGCAGCGAGCCGTGGAGATTGATCCCGCCGAGCGGCGGCACGGCGAGCAGGTCACGGGACAGGATCTGCCCGTAGTCGCAGACGACGAACAGATCGGGCCGCAGTGCCGCCAGCATGGCGACCGTGGCCGGGGCGTTGACGTCGTCGGGGTCGAGGATGCCGATGCCGGCCGCCGTGGCCGCCGCCCGCATCGGGTTCGGCGGGGGCCGCCGGCCGGGGGACGCCCGGTCGGGCCGCGTGACCACCGCCACCACGTCGTGCGGCGACGCCACGAGCCCGTGGAACATGGGCACCGCGAACGGCCCGGTGCCCATGACCACCAGCCGCAGCGGCCCGGTCACGCCTGGCACCGGGCGGCCTCCAGGCGGTCGAGCTCGGCGACGAGCGTCGCGTCGCCCGGCAGTTCGCCGCGCGACTGCTTGCCGGCGAACATGTCGCGGAAGGTCTCCAGTTCGCGCCGCACTTCGAGCGCCGCCGCCTCCGGCAGCCGGTCGGTGAACAGCCGGCCCTCGAGATGATCGAACTCATGCTGCACGACCCGGGCGAGCAGGCCGTCGATGTCCATGTGGATCGGCGTGCCCGCGAGCGACCAGGCATCGACCACGATCCGCTCCGGTCGCCGCACGTCCATGCGCACGCCCGGCAGCGACAGGCAGCCCTCCTCCTGCACGGCCGTGCCCCGCGGCCGGCTGAGCACCGGGTTGATGAACACGTGCTCCTCACCGTCGCCGCGGCGGCCCGCCGTGTTGACGACAAACAGCCGGTAGGGCATCGCCACCTGGTTGGCCGCCAGGCCGATGCCCTGGGCCTCATACATGATGTCGAACATCCGCGCCACCGCCTCGCAGACGGCCGCGTCGATCCGCACGAGGGGCTTGGCCCGCCGCAGGAGCGCGGGGTGCGGGTATTCGACCAGTTCCAGCCGGCCGATGGTGGCGTCGGCCGCGTGCGTCGGGTTGTCCATCCGCGTGTCCATCAGTCCTTTGCGGCCGCGGCCGGAGACTGCCCGGAGCCGGCGCCGCACCGACATCATACCCGGCACCCTGCGGAGCGGTGGCGACACTGCTACCATTTGATCCATGTCCTCGAGCGTGGAACCCGCGGCGCGTGTTTGGAGTCGGCCCGCCGTCCTCGTCGCCACCCTCGGCGGGATTGGCCGCATCGGCTTCGCACCCGGCACGTTCGGCGCGGCCGTGGGACTCGTGCTCGCGGTCGCCGCCGCGACCGCCGCGGCATGGCTGGCAGCGCGGTTCTTTCCGGGCATCCCCGGCGCGGCCCCGGCCTGCGAGGCGGGCCTCGTGGCTGCGGTCTGCCTGGCGGGCGTGCCGATCTGCTCGCGGGCCGCGGCGGCACTCGGCCGCGGCAAGGATCCGGGCGCGATCGTGCTCGACGAGACGGCAGCCATGGCGGCCACGCTCCTGGTCGTGCCGACCGCCGGCCGCACGCCGGCGGTGCTGGCGGCAGCCTTTGCGCTGTTCCGCGTCTTCGACATCCTCAAGCCGTTTCCCTGCGACCGCTGCGAGCGGCTGCCGACGGGCCTGGGCATCATGGCCGACGACTGGGCGGCGGCGGGCTACGCCGCGGCCGTCCTGGCGGTGATCCGGGCGGCGGGCTGGCTCTGAAGGCGGGCGACCGGACGCTGTCGTGTTCACTTCCATGCGCGTCCTGCTGATCGACCACGGCTGCTGTGACCATCCGCACACCCGCGTGCACGGCCTGCGCGCGGGTCTCGAAGCCCTGGGCATCGAGGTCGGCGTGTGCGGGCCGTCGAGCGTGCCGGGCCTCGACGAGCAGCCGCCCGGCATGTACGGCATCCACCTGCGCGACGTCGCGGCCGCCTCGCGGGCGTTCCTGGCGGCAGTGCAAGAGGGCACGCCACAGGCGTTTCTCGCCGCCACGGCGGGCGTGCCGGCGCGGCTTCTGGGGCTGACCCGCGAGACCGCGCGGCAGATGATCGCCGAGGCGGTGGACGTGCTCTATCCCGACGCCATCTTCGTGCTCCACGCCGGCATCCTCACCGACCTGGCCGTCGAGACCGGCGCCCCGGTCGTGGTGTATGTGACGGCCGCCGATCTCGTGGCCGCGCGAACCCGCCCGTCGCTCCGCAAGCTCGTCGCCGCGGCGATCGGCTCCTGCGCGATCGTGGTGGCAGATGACGCGACGACCGCCGCGGCGCTGGCGACGGACTGGCTTCACGACGCCCCGGACGCGGAGGCCCGCATCCAGACCTGGCCCCTCGGGCCCGACGCCGCCACGCGGATCGCGATCGCCTGCCGGCTGGCCCGCCGGCGTGGCGGGTGACCCGGCCGCAGGCCGCCGCCCAGTTCGAACGCTCGAGCGGGCTCGACATCGAACGTTCCGGCGGCCACCGCTGACGCTGGGGCGCAGGCAAACGCGGATCCGGCGGGAGCGTCACGGCCGAATCGAGACGCCGAGCACCTCGGCCAGCCGAATCCAGTCATGATGCCCGGACTCGACCACCCAGCGAAGCACGTTCATGTCCATCTGCTCGTACTGGTGAACGGCCACGTTGCGGAACCCGACCATGCCCTGGAGCGAGGCCGCCAGACCGGGGTCGATAATCGCGGCCCGCTGCAGGAGCCCGAAGGCGTCAGCCATGCTCTGCGGTACCCCCAGATGCCGCTCGGCGACGATGTGCATGGCCATATCGATCGCAGCCTGGCAGGCCCGCTCGATATTCAACGTCAGGGCATCCAGATGCGTGAAACTGTCGAACGCGGGCGCCGCGGCTGCCTCCTCGCGGATGCGGCGAATGCAGCGTTCGATGATCGCCGCCTTGTTGAGCAGTATGTCGTCAGGCGGCGTAGGCACGGAGCACCTCCTGTCGCGCTTCCTGCAGGGCGGCATACATGGAGAGCGTGTGCATCGCGAACTGGGCCGCCGTCGTGCGGTCCCGCGCGAAGATCAGCCGGCCTCGCGTGACAGCCTCCTTGGCATAGACCACATTCTCAGGTGTCAATACGCCGAGATCGACCTGCCGTGTGAAGATTACGGACAGTTCCGCCGCGAGCGCGAGCCGGTCCGGGACGGAGAGCGTATGGCCGCGCCGGGGCAGAACGGCGATGTCGACGTCACTGTCGGGCCGCAGACGGCCGGCCGCGGCCGATCCGAGCAGGTACGCGGCATCGATGGCCGGATGCCTCTCCAGCACGGCCCGTGCCGTGTCGCATGCCAGAATGTCGAACGGAGCAGCGGACATGGCGGGCACCTTCGAAAGCCCCCCAAGTGTACCGTGGGCTGGGGCGGCCGTGGCAGCATGGAGCTTTCCCTTTCGTCGACGGACTGATGGCTGCAGCCGTGACGGGCACCTCGGGCGACGAGGCTGAACTCCAAAGACATTTGCATACGTCCGTACAGTTCCTGTCAACCGCCGACGAGGCGGTCGATGGCGCCGCTGTTCAACGCGTGGGTGAACTCGTCCACGTCGCGATAGACTGCGTCGCTCGTCAGCTGCACCACCCAGTTGTGGACCAGCGGCGTGATCGTCACCACGCGCCGCGCGTGGCGATGGGCCTCCCACATCTCGATCGCCGTCCCCATCGACGCCTCAGGCACGTAGGCCACGAGGAGGTCGAACACGCGGCACATCTCCACGTGCCCGAGGAACACCTCGCGGGCCCGCCGGGCGTCGTAGCCGACGCTCGTGGCATGGTTCGCGAAGGGATCGTAGACTTCGGCCGTCGGCCAGTGCGTCCGCACGAGGTCGCCGAGAGTGTTTCGATACGTCTGATCGTGCACCAGGGCCGCCACGTGCGAGCCCTGCATGATTCCCGCCAGAAAGATCCGCATGCCACGCTCCGTCAAAGGTTCCAAGTCGGCCCCGCAGTCGGGTCGCAGTGTAGTCAAGGCCGCGGCCCCGCAGGCCGCCGGTCCCGACCTGGCTCTCGCCCGCCGCATCGTCCTCGACCTCCTCGCGGTGCCGGGCGTCTCGGGCCAGGAGAAGGCGGTCGCCGAGCGGATCGTGAAGTGGCTGCGCGGGGCCGGCTGCCCGGCCGCCGCGATCGCCTTCGACAAGGCCCATGAGAAGACGCCGCTGAAGGGCGACTGCGGCAACCTCATCGTGCAACTGCCCGGCACGCTGCCCGGTCCGCGGCGGCTGCTCATGGCCCACATGGACACGGTGCCGGTCTGCCGCGGCGCGAAGCCGGTCGTGGCCGGAAAGTTCGTGAAGAGCGCCGACCCGAAGACCGGCCTCGGCGGCGACGACCGCGCGGGCGTGGCCGTCGTGCTCGCCACGGCCCTGGAGATCCTGCGCCGCAAGCTGCCCCACCCGCCGCTCACGTTCCTGTTCGCGATCCAGGAGGAGGTGGGGCTCTACGGGGCCCGGTTCGTGAAGGCGGCCGACCTCGGCCGGCCGAAGCTAGCCTTCAACTTCGACGGCGGCGCCGTGGAGAAGATCACCGTCGGCGCCACCGGCGGCTACCGGATGGACGTCACGATCGACGGCATTCCCAGCCACGCCGGCGTGGCCCCCGAGAAGGGCGTATCGGCGATCGCGATCGCGTCGCTGGCAATCGCCGATCTGGTCAACCAGGGACTGCACGGCCTCGTGGAAAAGGACGGCAAGCGCGGCACAACGAACGTCGGCGTGATTCACGCCGGCGCCGCGACGAACGTGGTGGCCGAGTCGGCGGCCCTGCGGGCCGAGGCCCGCAGCCACGATCCCCGCTTCCGCGAGCGGATCGTGAAGGCGATCGAGAAGGCGTTTCTCGACGCCGCGAAGAAGGTTCGCAGTGCCGACGGCCGCACCGGCAAGGTGACGTTCTCGGGGCAGCTCGACTACGAGGCCTTCCGGCTGGCGGCCGACGAGCCCTGCGTCGTGGCGGCGGAGGCCGCGGTGCGGGCGCTCGGCCTCGTGCCCCGGCAGGAAGTTTCCAACGGCGGCCTCGACGCCAACTGGATGTTCGCCAACGGCGTGCCCACCGTCACGCTCGGCTGCGGGCAGATGGAGATCCACACCACCGCCGAGCGGCTCGATCTCGCGGCCTTCGAGAACGCCTGCCGTGCGGCCCTCCTCCTGGCGACCGGCGGCTAGTTTCAGGCAAAACATCGCATCCTGCGATTTTTGCCTGGCGGGCCTCCGCCCGCTGGAGTTGACCCGGCCCTCCGGGCCTGACGCCCGCACAAGAAGCCCCGGGTGGAAACCCGGGGACTCCGGGCATGAACACCACCCCGCCGTCCATGCCGGATGACGGCACACACCTCTCCGGTGCGAACCCGAACGGCATGGCACTCGGGAAGGCTCGCCACCCGGAGTCCCCCGGCTTCCGCCGGGGGCTTTTCGTGGGAGCGGCGCCCGTCCAAGAAGCCCCGGGTGGAAACCCGGGGACTCCGGGCATGAAAACCACCCCGCCATCCATGCCGGATGACGGCACACACTTCTCCGGTGCGAACCCGAACGGCATGGCACTCGGGAAGGCTCGCCACCCGGAGTCCCCCGGCTTCCGCCGGGGGCTTTTCGTGGGAGCGGCGCCCGTCCAAGAAGCCCCGGGTGGAAACCCGGGGACTCCGGGTACGAAAACCACCCCGCCGTCCATGCCGGATGACGCTGTCACGCATACCTGACAGACGCAATGCCGCTCCGCTAAGATCTCCCGCATGTCATGCGACGCCATCAAACACCCGCTCACCCGCGACCGCATCCACCAGGGCGACTGCCTCGACCTGCTCGCCCGGGTGCCGACCGGCACGGTCGATCTCGCCTTCGCCGATCCCCCCTTCAACATCGGCTACGACTACGACACCTACGACGACCGGCGCTCCGCCGCCGAGTACCTCGCCTGGTCGCAGCGCTGGATGGCCGAGATTGTCCGCGTGCTCAAGGCGTCGGGCACCTTCTGGCTGGCGATCGGCGACGAATATGCCGCCGAGCTGAAGGTCCTCGCCACGCGCGAGCTGGGCCTCACCTGCCGCAGCTGGGTCGTCTGGTACTACACCTTCGGCGTGAACTGCAAATACAAGTTCAGCCGCTCCCACGCCCACCTCTTCCACTTCGTGAAGGACCCGGTGAAGTTCACGTTCAACGTGGACGCGATCCGCGTGCCCAGCGCCCGCGAACTGGTCTATGGCGACCGCCGCGCCAACGCCAAGGGCCGGCTGCCCGACGACACCTGGATCCTCCGGCCGCAGGACCTGCCCGAGGGCTTTGCGGCCGACGACGACACGTGGTACTTCCCCCGCGTCTGCGGCACGTTCAAGGAGCGGTCGGGCTGGCACGGCTGCCAGATGCCGGAGCAGCTCCTGGGGCGGATCATCCGCGCGTGCAGCGCTACCGGCGACGTGGTCCTCGACCCGTTCGGCGGCAGCGGCACGACCCTCGCCGTGGCCAAGAAGCTCGGCCGCTCGTTCCTCGGCCTCGAGCTGTCGGAGGCCTACGCCGCGCGGATCGCCGCCCGGCTCGCCGCGATCAAGGTCGGCGACCCGCTCGACGGCGCGGCCGAGCCCCTCAAGAGCGTGCCAGCCACGAAGGACGGCAAGCGGATCGAGGACCGCACCCCGCGGGCTGGAAAGCGCTCCACCAACAAGCCGGCGGCCAAGAAGCCGCGAAGCAAGAAGCAGCAGACGCTGTTTTGAAGGCCATGCGGTGCGGGCCTGAACGGAGCAAACGCGTGCCGCCGTGCGGCATGGACGGCGGGGTGGTTTTCACACCCGGAGTCCTCGGGTTTCCGCCCGGGGCTTCGCGGAGCGCGTGCGTCACGCCCACAAAAAGCCCCCGGCGGAAGCCGGGGGACACCGGGTAACGCACCTTCCCGGGTGCCATGCGGTGCGGGCCTGAACGGAGCAAACGCGTGCCGCCGTGCGGCATGGACGGCGGGGTGGTTTTCACACCCGGAGTCCCCGGGTTTCCACCCGGGGCTTCGCGGATCGGTGACGGGACCGATCCCCTGTTCACGAATCGTCTCAACATGCGCGGACCACCGCGGACATGCCATGAGCGCAGGCCCGGAGGGCCGAAGAGAACGTCCGGAGGCACGGCGGGGGCATCCCCCGACGCACGGAAAACCCAGCCGCACCGGGCTTGTTTCCGGCCTCCGGTTCGTGATTGAATCCCTCGCGTCGTGACCGACCTTCGAACGCCTTCGGAAAGCCCGCCATGAAGTACGGACTGAACCTGCTGCTCTGGACCGACCGCATGCACGACGGCATGCGGCCCGTCGTCGAGAAGATCAAGGCCCTCGGGTACGACGGCGTCGAGATCCCGATCTTCGAACTCGACGAGCCGCTGCACCGCCGCTGGGGCGCGACGCTCGACGGCCTCGGCCTGGAGCGGACGGCGGTCACCGTCCGCGGCCCCGGCGACAACCCGATCAGCCCGTCGGCCGCCGTGCGGACCGCTGCCGTGGACGCCATGAAACGGACGCTCGACTGCTGCCATGCGGCCGGCGTGAAGACGCTCGTCGGCCCCACCCACTCCGCGATCGGCGAGTTCACCGGCAAGGGCCCGACCGACGACGAGTTCAAGTGGGGCGTGGACACGATGCGGCAGGTCGCCCACCACGCGGCCCAGGCCGGGATCACGATCGCCACGGAGTATCTCAACCGCTTCGAAAACTACTTTCTCACCTCGGTCGAGCAGACGGTGAAGTTCGTGCAGGCGGTGGACCATCCGGCCGTGCGGATGATGTACGACACGTTCCACGCCAACATCGAAGAGAAAAACCTCGCCCAGGCGATCCACGCCGCGGCCCCGTGGACGGTGCTCGTGCACGTCTCGGAGAACGACCGCAGCATCCCCGGCACCGGCCACGTCCACTGGAACGAGACGTTCGACGCGCTCCATGCCGTCGGCTACGACGGCTGGCTGGTGGTCGAGGCCTTCGGCCTGGCGCTGCCGAACATCGCCGCGGCCACGAAGATCTGGCGAAAGATGTTTCCGTCGGAGGACCAGCTCGCGACCGACGCGTTGGCCTTCATGAAGCGGCACGTGGCAAACCGCTGGCGGTAGCTGTCCGTGGAAAAAGCCCTCCATGGCCTTTTTCCACTTGATCGACCGCAGGATTCGCAGACCGAAGGCGCAGTCGAGACAACGCCGAGGTGTCGCCGGTCGTTAACCGCCGCGTCCTCACGGCGTTCAAGTTCCGCTCGCGAGGGAGACCACCGATGGCGAAACGCAAACTGCAGCCCGCCCCCGCGGAACCGGCAGCCACGTTCCAGGCCCCGGCCGACGGCGGCCTCTCGATCGACCGGCTCGCCCAGGCCTTCGCGGCGATGATGGGCACGCAGGATCCCTACGCCGCGCCGGCTGCCGCGGCCCCCACGGACGTGGTCCACGTCGATACCTCGCCCGACCTCGACGACCAGTCTGGGTCGGCGGACGACGCCTGTCGCGTGAATCCCGCGTCGATCCTCGAGGCGCTCCTGTTCGTGGGCCTGCCGGGGGGCAAGCCGCTCTCGAGCCGCACCGTGGCCGGTCTGATGCGGGGCGTGCGGCCGCAGGAGATCGACGACCTGGCCGCGGAGCTCCGCCAGCGGTACGCGGCCGACAACTGCCCTTACGAAGTGGCGAGCGAGGATGCGGGCTGGGTGATGCGGCTCCGGCCCGAGTTCGCCCGCTTCGGCAGCGTGCTGGAGAGCCGGGCCCGGCTCGTGCGGCTCGACGCGGAGGCGCTCGACGTGCTGGCGCTGGTGGCCTGGAACCAGCCGGTGCCCCGCGACCGGCTCGTGGAGCTCGGCTGCGACGCCCGCCCGGCGACGCTCCGGCAGCTCGTGCGCCGCGGTCTGGTGGAACTCCGCCACGACACGAAAGACGGTGAGCCGGTCTACCGCACGACGCCGAAGTTTCTCGAAGTCTTCAAGCTCGACAGCATCGCCGACCTCCCCGAGCCGACCGAGCCGCCAGGGTGATTCGTGCCGCGCTGCATGCGGCGTGGGTTCGAACCGGAAGCGCGGGTGCCGTCGTGCGGCATGGATGGCGGGATGGTTTTCAAACCCGGTGTCCCCGGGTTGCCACCCGGGGCTTCTAGGTTCAGCACGCCGCTTCCACAAAAAGCCCCCGGCGGAAGCCGGGGGACTCCGCGTCGCACGCCTTCCCGCATGCCATACGATGCGGGTCTGAACCGGAAGCGCGGGTGCCGTCGTGCGGTATGGATGGCGGGATGGTTTTCAAACCCGGTGTCCCCGGGTTGCCACCCGGGGCTTCTAGGTTCAGCACGCCGCTTCCACAAAAAGCCCCCGGCGGGAGCCGGGGGACTCCGGGTCGCACGCCTTCCCGCATGCCATGCGCTGCGGGCCCGAACCGGAAACCGCGCCGAATGGTCAATCGCCACCGAGCGTCGCCAGCGCCTCGGCCCGCGTCGCGATGACACCGTCGAGTTGCAGGCCGCGAATCCGCGCGAGGGCCTTGCCCACCGCCTTGCCCGGCGGCACGCCGGCGGCGAGCAGGTCGTCGCCCGTGACGAGCGGCGGGGGATCGAGTTCGGCACGGGGCCGCGTTACCTGCGCGGTGATCCACGCGGCGGCCGCCGCTTCACCGTGGCCGCACGCAGCCCGGGCCCGCAGCACGTCGGCAAGCGCCGCCGCCTGGTCGTGGGCGAGCCACGGCTGCACGCTCGACCATGGCCGCGAGCAGAGCGTCGCCGCCGCTTCGCCGCCGATCGCGGCGACCGCCTCCCAGAGCCAACCGGCGGTCTTCGTCTCATGATTGGAAAGCCGCAGCCGTCCGCCCACTTGGCGAACCACGCCACCGTCGTGCCCGGCCGCGAGGATCGCCAGCGCCCGCGGCAGGTCCGGCTCGTCGAGGGCCGCCACGATCGCCGCCGCGTCCTGCCACCGCCCGCGGCCGGCCGCATCGGCGCCCGGCCCGGGGGCGAGCTCCGGGAGCACCTCGCGGGCGAGGCCCGTTTCGTCGAGGAGTTCCAGGGCCCGGCGGCGGCCCGCCCGCGACACCATGGCCCGCAGTTCCGCGGCGATCCGTTCCGGGCTCACGCTCGTGACGAGGTGGGCCATCCGTTCGACCGCGGTCCGCGTCTCGTCATCGAGCGCAAACCCGAAAAACGCGGCGAACCGCACGGCACGCAGCATCCGCAGGTGGTCCTCGCCGAATCGCATCGCCGGCACGCCGATGGCTCGCACGACGCCCGCGGCCAGGTCGTCCCGGCCGCCGACGAAATCGTGCACGGCGCCCGAAAGCGGGTCGAGAAACAGCCCGTTGATCGTGAAATCCCGGCGTTGGGCGTCTTCGCGGGCTGAGCAGAATGTGACGCCTGCGGGATGGCGGCCGTCGGTGTACGCGGCGTCGGCCCGAAACGTGGCGACCTCCACCTGGCCCGCCCCTTTCGGCCCCAGGACGGTGATCACGCCAAACGCCGCCCCGACGGCCAACGTTCGGCGGTGCCCGAACACCTGCCGCACCTCGTCCGGCCGGGCGGCGGTGGCGACGTCGTAGTCGGCCGGGGTCCGGCCGAGGAGGTCGTCGCGGACGCAGCCCCCGGCCCAATAGGTTTCGTGGCCGGCCTGCCGGAGCCGCTCGACGACGGTCACGGCAAACTGCCTGGCCAACGCCGGGTCGGAGGAAATTGCCGCCATAGGAGCGCTCAAAGCGTTGACAGGGGGGGCTGAACGCCGATATTCTTAATCATGGTTGGGGCCTTTCGGCAGGGAAAATCTTTTCAATTTCCTGATATTTCCTGCGGATTCAGACCCCGAAATTGTTTTGATTTCATGAGGTTCATTTCTTTTATGCCCGCAAGGGTGGAGGTTTCCATGTCTCTTTCCACGCTGAATGCGAAGCGGCGAGGGTTCACCCTCGTCGAACTGCTGGTGGTGATCGCGATCATCGCCACGCTGATCGGTCTGCTCCTGCCCGCCGTGCAGTCGGCCCGCGAGGCCGCCCGCCGCACGGGGTGCAGTTTCAACATCCGCGGTCTGACACAGGCCATCATGGTGTATGAGTCCACGAAGCGGCGCCTGCCGGCCGTCACGGATCGCAACGAGAGCACGAGCCTGGCTGGGGCTTGGTCCGCCGCAAACACTGCCTCGGGCTACAGTTGGATCTTCCACATCCTGCCGTACATGGAGGAAGGTGCCATGTACAACAACATCTCGGCCAACACCAGCAAGTTCCAATCCGGCCCTTTCAGCGTTGCGTTCTCCGGATCAGGTGCTTGGACGGCTCAAAATGCCACGTCCGGGAATAGTGGCGCCCATGCTTCGACCGTCGTGATTTCCCAGTTGCTCTGCCCGAGTTCGGGTGGCGGCAGCACCGTGCAAACGACGTCTGCAGAAGGCAATCCCTCGGGCCTGTCGTTCGCGACGGAGTACGGTACGTTTCAGGGCACGATCAGCAATGCCAAACTGGCCGTTACCAATTACAAAGCCATGGCCGGCACCCATATGGTGACCAGCGGCTCCACGACGCTGCCGACAGGCGGTGCGATCCAGTTCTCCCCAGATCAGCCGGTTTCTTCGAGTCTGACCGCAACGCCTTGGCTCGCCAGCCGAGCCGGCCTTACCGCCGGCAGTGTCTCCGACGGCATGTCGAAGACGGTGATGGTCGCCGAAACCAAGGAGCGTGGCTACTCGTCCTGGATCGACGGCACCACCTGTTGGGTGATCGCGTATGACCCCAACGAGGGCAATGGCACCACCAACCCCTCGAACGTCAACGGGGTATGGAACAGCACCAACGCGGCCGGCAGTACGATCACCAAATGCGCCCTCACGGTTCAGCCATCCGTGACGCCATTGGTAAAGTTCCTGCCGGCGGCAAAATTCCCCACCAACCGGATGGCGCAGGGCATGGCCTACGGCGTGTCGAGCGACCATCAGGGCAACATCACGATGCACGCCTTCGGCGACACGCATGTGTCGCAGATTACGGCCGACGTAGACCCCAACGTCTACATGAGCATCTGCTCGCGGGCGGGCAGTGAGTCGACCGGCCTCACGGAGTGACGCTGACACCCCGTCGGCGATGCTGATCTGACGGAAGCCGCGGCCGGACTCGTTCCGGCCGCGGCTTCGCTTTTTGGAGTCGGTTTACGCAGGAGCGTCGCGCATGGAGCCCATCGAGATCGAGCCCGCCGCCGTCCAAGCCCTTGGCGGCGCGGGAACCGCTGGCCCCACCGCCGACTGGCTGTTTCTCGACTGCCGCACGCCCGAGGAGCACGCCACCGCGCGGATCTCCGGCGCCGTGTTGATTCCGATGCAGGAACTCTCCGCCCGCGTCGATGAACTCGCCGCCTGGCGTGACAAGCCGATCATCGTCCATTGCCACCACGGCGTCCGCAGCCTGCGGGTGGCCCATTGGCTACGGGAACGGGGGTTTTCCGGGGCCCGCAGCATGCGGGGCGGCATCGAGGCCTGGTCGGCCGAGATCGATCCTTTCGTTCCCCGCTACTGACCAGCTATTCTCTTTGTGGAGCGGCCTGGCCCCCGCCGCTCACCCACCTCGCCCCGGAGTGCGCCCCCCATGAACGATTCCATGTCCCCCGTCTCCCGTCGCGACGCGATCAAAGCCGCCGGAGCCGCCGCGGCCGCCGCCGCCGGCATGCCGTCCGTTCACGCCCAGTCGCCGTCGACTGACGTCATTCGCGTCGGCCTCGTCGGGGCCGGCGGCCGGGGCACCGGCGCCATGATGCAATCGCTCGCGGTGCCAGGCTCCAACGTCAAGCTCACGGCGATCGCCGACATCTCCGACCGGTCGATCGAAAACGCCCTCAAGCAGGCCGAGTCGCAGAAGGAGAAGGTCGACTGCCCGGAGGAGCGCCGCTTCAAGGGCCTCGACGGCTACAAGCAGGTGCTTGACCACTGCGACCTCGTGATCCTGGCCACGCCCCCCGGCTTCCGCCCCTTCCACTTCGAGGCGGCCGTCAAGGCGGGCAAGCACGTGTTCATGGAGAAGCCGGTGTGCGTCGACGCCTTCGGCGCCCGGCTCTGCCTGCAGGTGGCCAAGATGGCCGACGAGAAGAAGCTCAAGGTCGTCGTCGGCCTGCAGCGGCACTACGACGACAAATACCTGGAGACGCTGGCCCGCGTCCGCGACGGCCTGGCGGGCAACATCGTCTCCGGCCAGGTTTACTGGAACGGCGACCGCCCATGGTTCAGGAACCGCAAGCCCGAGATGAGCGAACTGCAGTACCAGCTTTCCAACTGGTACCACTTCATGTGGCTGTCGGGCGACCACATCGCCGAGCAGCACGTCCACAACATCGACGTGGCCAACTGGTTCCTGGGCAAACTGCCCGTGTCGGCCTACGGCGTCGGCGGCCTGCAAAACCGCAAGCCCGACCAGCCCACCCAGATCTACGACCACCATACCGTGACGTTCACCTACCCCGGCGGCCTGAAGATCAACAGCCAGTGCCGGCAGTTTCCTGGCGGCGAGGGCCGCGTGGGCGAGGAGTTTCAGGGCACGAAGGGAATCGTGCGGATCGGGGAGATCACCGACTACGCCGGCAACGTGCTGTGGAAGTTCGAGGGCAAGGGGTGCAAACCCTATCAGGTGGAGCACGACCGCCTGCACGACGCGATCCGCCGCGACACGCCGCTCAACGACGCCTACCACGGCACGACGTCGAGTTTCTGCGCGGTGCTCGGCCGCTACGCCACCTACAGCGGCAAGCAGGTGGCCTACGACAAGGTGTTCGCGCTCGACGATCGCACGATGCCCGAGGGGCTCACCTGGGACGGGCCTGCTCCGGTGCTGCCGGAAGCCGACGGTCGGTATGCCTTGCCCATGCCGGCCACGTTCAAGATGACCGCGGAGCGCCAGGAGCCCGTCTCGTGATCGTCGGCGTTCCCAAGGAGACGAAGCGCGACGAATACCGCGTCGCGATGCTGCCGGTCGGCGTGGAGGAACTCGTCCGCTCCGGCCATGAGGTCCTCGTGGAACGCGGGGCGGGCACCGGTTCGGGGCTTCCCGACGAGGCATATGCCGCCTGCGGGGCGACACTCGTGGACACCGCCGCCGCCGTGTTCTGCCGGGCCGACATGATCGTCAAGGTGAAGGAGCCGCAGCGGCCGGAGCTGGCGCTGATCCGTCCGGGGCAGACGGTGTTCACCTTCTTCCACTTCGCGGCCGATCGCCAGCTCACCGAGGGATTCCTCGCCACCGGCGCCACCGCCGTGGCCTACGAAACGCTCCGCGACGACCGCGGCCGGCTGCCGCTGCTCGTGCCGATGAGCGAGGTGGCGGGGCGGATGAGCATCCAGGAGGGGGCGAAGTATCTGGAGCGGCCGCAGATGGGTCGCGGCATCCTTCTCGGCGGCGTGCCGGGCGTCGCTCCCGCCAACGTTCTCATCCTCGGCGCCGGCTCGGTGGGCGCCAATGCCGCCAAGGTGGCCGCCGGCTTCGGCGCCAACATCGCGCTCCTCGACACGAACCTCGAGCGGCTGCGATACCTCGACGACGTCACGCCCCCCAACATCGACTGCCTCTACTCCGATCGCCACACGATCCGCGAGCGGCTCGGCTGGGCCGACCTGGTGGTGGGCAGCATCCTCATCCCCGGAGCCCGGGCGCCGCACCTCGTGGACCGCGACGACCTCAAGCTCATGAAGCCGGGCGCGGTGATCATCGACGTGGCGATCGACCAGGGCGGCTGCGTGGCCACGAGCCGGCCCACCACCCACGCCGACCCGACCTACGTGGTGGACGACGTGGTGCATTATTGCGTCACGAACATGCCGGGCGCCGTGGGCCGCACCAGCACCTACGCGCTGTGCAACGCCACCCTGCCCTACGTCCTGCAGCTCGCCGGCGCGGGTGTCGATCGCGCCGCCGCGGAGAGCGCCGCGATCCGCTCCGGGGTCAATGTCCTCCGGGGCCGGCTCGTACAGCCGGCCGTGGCGGCCGCCTTCGGGCTGCCGTGCGAGAACCTGGCCGCATGAGCCGCCGATGATCCCCGCCGCGCTGCGGTGGTCCGGCGACGCCGCCGGCCACCTCGAAATCCTCGACCAGACCCTCCTGCCGGCGCGGCTGGAGTGGATCGCCTGCGCCGATGTCGGCACGGTGGTCGAGGCGATCCGCAGTCTCCGGGTCCGCGGTGCACCGGCGATCGGCATCGCCGGCGGCTACGGCCTGGCCGTGGCGGCGGGCGAGGCGGTCCGCGCCAAACTCTCGTCCGCTGCGGCCCGGGCCCACATACTCGCCCGCGGCGCGGAGCTTGCCACGGCCCGGCCGACGGCGGTGAACCTCCGCTGGGCCGTGGACCGGTGCCTGGGGGCGATCGCCCCGCTGCCCGGCGACGCCGACGCCACCACGCTCGGGACCGCGCTCCTGGCCGAGGCCCGCGCGATCCACGACGAGGACCGGCAGCTGTGCGCGGCGATCGGCCGCCACGGGGCCCCGCTCTTGCCAGACGGCGGCGTGCTCACGCACTGCAACACCGGGGCCCTGGCCACCGGCGGTGACGGCACGGCCCTCGGCGTGATCACCGCCGCCTGGGACCAGGGGCGAAAGCTCGAGGTTTTCGCCGACGAGACGCGGCCCCTGTTCCAGGGCGCGCGGCTCACGGCCTGGGAGCTGGGGCAGCGCGGCATCCCGGTCACGGTGCTCGCCGACGCCGCCGCCGGCCACCTGCTCCGCACCGGCCGCATCCGGGCCTGCATCGTCGGCGCCGACCGGATCACAGCCCGCGGCGACACGGCCAACAAGATCGGCACCTACGCCCTGGCGGTGCTGGCGCACGCCCACGACGTGCCCTTCTACGTGGCGGCGCCGTCGAGCACGTTCGACCTGACACTCGACGACGGGGCCGACATCCCCATCGAGGAACGGGGGGCGGACGAGGTGCTGCGGCCCCTCGGGGTGCAGGCGGCCCCCGCCGGCGCCCGGGCCTACAATCCCGCCTTCGACGTCACGCCGGCGCGGCTGATCCGCGGCATCGTCACCGAGCGGGGCGTGATCACGCCGGTGACCCGCGAAAACGTGCTGGCGATGCTGCGGCAAGAGGCGCGGTAGAATCGCTGCCGGAAAGCAGCCCGCATGTCGCCCCTCGCCACCGCCCCTCCCGACGCCACCGCGAATCCGTTCCCCGGCTACGCCGCTCCGGCGGACTCCTACGACGAGCTCCGCGGCGCCGACGGCGCCGCCCGGCCGCACTGGCGGCGGCTCGTCGAGCGGCTGGGCGGCTGGAAACCCGCGGAGCTCGTCGATCGCTGGGAGCGGGCCCGCCGGCTGATCCGGGACAACGGCGTCACCTACAACCTCCACGACGACTCGGCCGGCGAGCAGCGGCCGTGGGTGCTCGACCCGATTCCCCTGGTCATCGCCGCCGACGAGTGGAGCCGGCTCGAAGTCGGCATCAACCAGCGGGCGCGGGTCCTCGACGCCCTGCTCGCCGACCTCTACGGGCCCCAGCAGGTGATCGAGGAGGGCCTCGTGCCCGCCGCGCTGGTCCACGCGCACCCCGGGTTCCTGCGGTGCTGCCACGGGCTGTCGATGCCCGGCGGCCGGTGGCTGCATCTCTACGCCGCGGTCGTGGCCCGCAACCACGACGGCAAGTGGCTGGCGCTCGGCGACCGCACCGGCGTGCCCCACGGCCTCGGCTATGCGCTCGAAAACAGGCTCGTCGTGTCGCGGCTGCTGCCCGACGTCTTTCAGGAGTGCAACGTCGAACGGCTGGCACCGTTCTTCATCGGCCTGCGGAGCATGCTCCGCGACCTCGCCGCCGGCCGCGAGGCCCCGCGGATCGCGCTGCAGAGCCCCGGCCCCCGCTCCCCGACCTACTTCGAAGACGCCTACCTCGCCCGCTACCTCGGCTACACGCTCGTGGAAGGGGGCGACCTCGCCGTTCGCGACGATCGGGTGGCCCTGAAGACGCTCGGCGGGCTCGTGCCGATCGACGTGCTCCTGCGCCGCGTGGCCGACCGCGAGTGCGACCCGCTGGAACTCGACGGCACGGCGCTCGAAGGCACGCCCGGGCTCGTGCAGGCCGTCCGCCGCGGCCGCATGGCGACGGCCAACGCCCTCGGCAGCGGGCTGGTGGAGTCGCCGGGCTTCGCGGAGTTTTTGCCGGCGGTGGCCCAGCGGCTCCTGGGCGAGGAGCTGATTCTGTCCGGGCCCCGCTCCTGGTGGTGCGGCACGGCGGCGAATCTCGAACATGTGCTCGATGCGTTCGACCGGCTCGTGATCGAGCCGGTGGCCCCCCGCCGCGGCATGAAGCGGGCCGTGCCGGCGCTGCTCGACCCGCCGGCGCGGGCGGCCCTCGCAGCCGAGATCCGCCGCGAGCCCGGCAAGTGGGTGGGCCGTGAGATGGTGGAGCGGTCGACCGCGCCCTGCTGGAGCGGCGGGGCGATCGTGCCGGCCGCGGTGCTGATGCGCTGCTTCGCGGTCGCGACCCCATACGGCTACCAGTCGATGCGCGGCGGCCTGGCGCGGATGGCGGTCGGCCGATCGGCCCGCGAGGAGCTGCTGCTCTCCAGCCAGGGATCGAAGGACGTGTGGGTGCTTGCGGAGGGGCCGGTGCCCCCGGTCTCGCTCCTGCCGGCTCCGGGACAGCCCGTGCCGCTGCGGCGCAGCGGCAACGACCTGCCCAGCCGCGTGGCCGATCACCTGTTCTGGCTGGGGCGGCACGTGGAGCGGGCCGAGGGCACGGCTCGCCTCCTGCGGGCCGTCGCGGCCCGCATGGCTTCCGAGGTCAACCGTGAGTCGGCCATCGAGGCCGCGATGCTGCTGGCCGCCACCGCGACGCCGCCCCAGGTCCGGCCGGCCTGGCTGGAGCCCGGCCGGCGCGACACCCCGTGGGAGATCGCCGCCGAGATCCAGGGACTCGTGTCCGACGAGTCGCGGCCCGGCAGCGTGCGGTCATCCGTCGCCAGCCTGTGGCGGATGGCCTCCGTGGTCCGCGACCGGATCTCGATCGACTCCTGGAAGATCCTGGCCCGGGTGCGGCGCGACTGCCACGGGGAGCGGAATGCTTCGTCCGGCAGCGGCCCCGCCGACGTGCTCTCGCTGCTCGACACGCTGATCCTCGACCTCTCTGCCTTCGCCGGCTTGGGGATGGAGAGCATGACCCGCGGGCCGGGCTGGCGGTTTCTCGACATGGGCCGCCGCATCGAGCGGTCGCTGGCGGCGATCCAACTGCTCCAGGGCACGCTCGTCGCCGCCCCGCCGGGGCCGCATCCCGACCCGCAGCGGCTCGGCGAGGTGCTCCTCGAGATCGCCGACAGCTCGATGACCTACCGCAACCGCTATCCCGGCACGATCGAGGCGGAACCGCTCATCGACCTCCTGGTGATCGACGAGACGAACCCGCGGAGCATCGCCTTCCAGGTGGCCGCCCTCGCCGACCACGTCGAGCACCTCCCCCGCGAGGGATCGTCGCCGGTGCTCGCCGCCGAACAGCGGGCGGTGATGGCGGCGCTCGGCATGCTGCGGCTGGCGGACGTGTCGCAGCTGGCCGCCGTCGACGTCGCCGGTGGCCACGGGCACCTCGGCGGCATGCTGTCCACCCTCGACGACGCGATGCGGACCTGCGCCGCGAGCGTCACCCACCACTATCTCGTCCACGCCACGCCACGCCGGCGGCTCGGCGAGGGCACGGAGGTGCCCGATGCCCGCGCGTAAAGTCTCGTCGTCCCCGCCCCGCACGGTCCTGATCCCGAAGGTCGTGATCGTCGGCCGTCCGAACGTCGGCAAGTCGACCCTCTTCAACTGGCTCGTCGAGAAGCGGATCGCCATCGAAGATCCGACGGCGGGCGTGACCCGCGACCGGCTCGTGCAGCGGCTGATGCTCGAGGACCGCGTCATCGACCTGGTCGACACCGGCGGCATGGGCTTCGACGATCCCGACGGCCTGACGGCCAAGATCGACGCCCAGATCGAGTCGGGTCTCGGCGCCGCGGCGGTCGTGCTCCTCGTGGTGGACGTCCGCACCGGCCTCGTGCCCGCCGACGTCGAGGTGGCCCGCCGCGTCCGCCGATCGGGCGCGCCGGTGCTGCTGGTGGCCAACAAGGCCGACGATCCGAAGTTCGACCCCGAGGCCCACGACTTCGACGCCCTCGGCTTTGGGCCCCCGCTGGCCGTCAGCGCCCGGCAGCACCGCAACCGCGGCGACCTCGTCGCGGCGATCGTCGAGCGGCTGCCGGAGGCCTGGCCCGACGAGCCCGACGTCGTCGACCTGCCGGAGATGAAGCTCGCCATCGTGGGCCGCCGCAACGTCGGCAAGAGCACGTTCGTCAACGCGCTGGCCCGCGAGGAGCGGGTGATCACCAGCCCCGTGGCCGGCACCACCCGCGACAGCGTCGACGTGCGGTTCGAGGTGGACGGCCACTCGTTCATGGCGATCGACACACCCGGCCTGCGGCGGACGAAGAGCCGCACCACCGACCTCGACTTCTACTCCACCCATCGGGCCCAGCGGAGCATCCGCCGGGCCGACGTGGTGCTGCTGTTCTTCGATGCCACGGAGCCGGTGGGCAAGGTCGACAAGCAGCTCGCCGAGACGATCACCGAGGAGGCGAAGCCCGTGGTGTTCGTCGTCAACAAGTGGGACCTCTACGCGGCCGACGTCCGCCGCAAGGAGTGGGCCGACTATCTCCGCGAGCAGTTCCGAATGATGCCCTGGGCGCCGGTGGCTTTCGCGACGGCGAAGTCGGGCCGCAACGTGAAGGCGGTGATCGACGTCGCCCAGCGGCTGTTCCGCCAGAGCCGCACCCGCGTGCCCACGGCCCGGCTCAACGCCGTGCTCCGCGCGGCGGTCGAGACCAACCAGCCCCCCGCCGACACCCGCGGCCGCCCGGTGCGGCTCTACTACGCGACCCAGGTCGAGGCGGCGCCCCCCACGATCGTGATCTCGACCAGCGCGCCGCGGAGCGTGTCGGAGCCCTACAAGCGGTACCTGCTCAACACGTTTCGCAAGGCGCTGCCGTTCCACGAGGTGCCGATCCGGCTCCTGCTGCGGGGCAAGTCGGCCGAGCCGAACGACGAGTAGCCAGGCTCGTCGCGCGGGTTTCGCCGAAAAACCAAGCCGGGGACACGGTGGCTGCCTCACGCGGGTTTCGCCAAAACACCGCCGTCGGTTTCTTGCGGCGGCACTCCAAGAAGCCCCGGGTGGAAACCCGGGGACTCCGGGCATGAAGGCCACCCCTTCCCCCATGCCGTTTGGCCGCATGCGCCGCGGCGGTTCCGCGCCTTCTCGCATGGCAACCGGGAAGCCTCGCCACCCGGAGTCCCCCGGCTTCCGCCGGGGGCTTTTTGGGACCGCGCGCCAAGAAGCCCCGGGTGGAAACCCGGGGACACCGGGAATGAACACCATCCCGCCCCCCCATGCCGTTTGGCCGCATGCGCCGCGGCTGTCCCGCGCCTTCTCGCATGGCAACCGGGAAGCCTCGCCACCCGGAGTCCCCCGGCTTCCGCCGGGGGCTTTTTGGGACCGCGCGCCAAGAAGCCCCGGGTGGAAACCCGGGGACACCGGGAATGAACAC
>Ga0315906_10001926_pt1 | contig 29945 bp, 16 predicted proteins | sample LakEriMetagenome_4_FD_203526 | JGI IMG/M metagenome (GOLD analysis project Ga0315906, IMG submission 203526) | Freshwater fungal communities from buoy surface, Lake Erie, Ohio, United States - Buoy 2 MA122 | ecosystem: Environmental > Aquatic > Freshwater > Lake > Lake biofilm | place: USA...
AGCGGCCCCACGGCCACTTCAAACGTTGACTCCACGTCCCACACGCGCCGCCCCGCGATCGCATCGACGCCCAGGCGGGCGTTGAGCCCTTCGGGCCGATCGCGGCTCGCGAGCGCCGTCTGATCGGGCTGTTCCAATTCCAGCCAGCGGCCCACGAACTGCTCCACCCGCACCGGCGCGCGAAAAACGTCTCGCAGCATCCGCTCCAGCGACTCGGCCGACCGTGGCTGCCGGGCAAAGTGGGCCGCGTGCCGCAACACGAAGTCGTCGCTGGCGACGAGTCGGTGCGACAACCCTCTGCCGCCGAGCCCGACGAGCGACGCCACCGCCGCGGTGACCGGATCACGCGGCGCCTCGGCCGCCTCGTCCCAGGCCGCACCCGTGCCTGTGAACGTCGTCACTTCCTGCTGCAACGCCGGACGATATTTCGCCCACGCGCGGCAGAGCAAGGCTGTCATCCGCTGGACGAAGATGTCGAGAAACTCGCGCAGCGTTGTATCGCGAAACCGCCGATACCGCTCCACCACGAGCGAAGAATAGTGCCGCGGCAGCGTGCCGGACGGACCGATCATGCCGAAACAGGCGAGATCGAGATGCGTGTGGCCGACGGCCCCGCCGCCTTCCGCCTCGGATGGCGGTTCGCGTCGGATCGCGGTGATCGCTCCCTGGGGAAAGCCGAGGGTCGGCGAGGAATGAAACCGCAACACCGTCCGCGACACGGCACTTTTCTCACGGCTCCCGATGAGCGGCGGTGCCGCCGCGCCGGCCGCCGCGGCCTCCTCGACCGCCTCAGCGTACAGCAGCCGCACCGCCTGGAACAGCTCGAACCGCTGCGGCTCGGCATACAGCCGCTCCAGGATTGGATGCTTGGGCGGCCGTGTCTCGGCCGTCTGGCTCTCGGCGGCCGCCGGGCCGCTGGGCGCGTGGTCACTCATGCGAGCACCCGGCCCCCGGCCCGCGGCGGCCAGGTCCACTGTTCCCGCCGGCTTTCCCGCTCCCGCGACGTGGAGACCAGCCGCGTGAACGCGTTGATGTTCACCCACGCGCCGAGAAACCGGTCGACGACACTGGAGAGCAGGTAGGCCGCGCCGTCCGAGAACCGCTCCTCGTCGAGTTCGAGGCGGATCTCCACCCCCTGACAGACGCCGCCGCGTTCCCCGACCCGGGCCGCCACGCGGCGGCTCGACACGCCCACGATGCCCTGGATCCACCGCTGCTTCTGGTCGTAGTCGTCGATGTCCTCCAGCAGGTAGAGCCGGAGCATCTCCCGCAGGGCCTGCGGCGCGCGGCCGTCGCCGGCGTCGGCCAGCGAGAGGTGGTTGAGCGACAGGTGCGAGATGATCCGCCACGCGGCACCGCGGCCGGGGAGCGTTCGCAGCGGCCGCGTGGGCCGCGTCAGGCACGTGACCGTGCCTATGGGCCCCTGGCCGTCCGGCAGCGTGAGCCGCGGCCGACCCACCGCGAACGGCAATCGGGCGGGCAGATTGCGGTTGGTGCACACGGCCCGCATGTGGACGACCAGGTCGGCCACGGCGGCGGGGCCGCCGATCTCGTCCACGAGCGAGAGCCATGTGTCGGTGGCCGCGTCGGTCACACCGTCGGGCCGCGGCTCGCGGTGCGTCCGCCGGGACGCCAGCCACCGCAGCCGCCGCCGTGGCCCGATGGCGGCTGCCGACGGTGTCTCGGCGGCCGCCGCCACGGCGTAGAAAGGCAGCACGTCCACGGGATCCTCGCCCGCCGGCCCGGCCTGCACGGATTCCAGCGAATAGACCTCCACCGCCCGTGGCCGACGCGCATCGGGCGTGATGCAGTATTCACTTCGCGCGCCGTCGATCCGCATCGGGTCGAGCTGCTGGGTGAACAGGTTGACGATCGGTGTGCACCCCAGACGGATCGCCTGGGGCGACAAGACCCGCTCCAGTTCGCGGCTGGTGGCCGAGAGCAGAATCGACACGTGCATTGTTCTGCCGATCCGGCCGATCACCTGCGGGGTGAGGCCCTTGAGATCGACGAACAGGAATTTCTGCGGCAGCGCGAAAAATTCCGACAGGAGCCGGTACCCCGAGAAGCTCCGCGGATCGTGCGGAAGCGCCGCGTCGGCCGGGTCGAACCCGGCGGCCACCAGCCGGTCCCGCGGCAGCACCACGGCCTGGGCATCGGCGGGCCCGTCGGCGATCACCACGCCCAGGCATCTCGTGAGCAGCAACTCGTAGAGTTCATACATCGACTGCCCGGCCTCGGCATGGAGGTGCAGCCGCAACGAGTCGAGCGGCATCTGCCCCACGCGGACCTCGCTGGAGAGCGTCTCGATCACCACCGAGAGGACGGCCACGGTGCCGGCCGGAGGCACGATCGGCAGTTGAAACGGCGGCCCCGCAAGCCCTGCCGCGGCCACCCTGAGCGGCCAGATCCGCTGGTCGAAGCAGGTGCGGTAGCGACACTGCTCGCCTTCGACCTCCTCGGTCTCGATACGGCTGCCGCGGGGCACGCGGTAGCCGGCCGTCAGCTGCGCCTGCTTCGGATCGATGGCGAACTCCGCGATGGCCAACGACGGCACGGGCCGCAGGTAGTGGGGGTAGAGAAGATCGAGCAGGCCGTCGGTGAGTTCGGGGTAGTCGTCGTCGAGCCGTTTCTGGACGCGGGCGGCCAGAAACGCCACGCCTTGCAGCATCCGCTCCACGTGCGGATCCTGCGACTCATCGCGGCCGAGACTGAGACGGCCCGCGATCTTGGGATGCCGCTCGGCGAACTCGCCCGCCAGCGACCGCAGGATCGCCAGTTCGCGGTCGTAGTAAGGAAGCAGATCGTCGCTCATTTCGCACCCTCCACGGCGAACTCCCCGCTCGACACATCGAGCGACGTCGAGAACAGCACCGGCTCCCGCAGCGGCTCCACGACGAGCACGGCCTCGATCTCGAACCGCACGCGGCGGTCGATGGGCTGCTTGCCCTCCGCGTCGATGACGGGCCGCACCCGCACCCCCTGGAGACGCGGCTCGAAGGCCTGGATCGACTCCTCGATCAGCCGGCACAAGAGTCCGAGGTCGTGGTCTTCCCGAACCTCCATGCTCTGCAGGTCAGGCAGCCCATAATTGAGCAGCGATGTTTTCAGGTTGGCATACGCCTCCGGAATCGTCGCCAGCAGCCGGTGGGCGTTGAGCAGGTTCTGCAGGTCGCGGCAGAGGCTCGTCTTGAGCACGCGGACCACCTGCACGTCCCGCCACGCCGGCTCCCGGCTCTCCTCGGGATGGTCGTCGAGCAGCCGGTCGAGCAGGCTGGGGAGGAGTTGGGTCTCGTTGCGAATCGCCTTCGACATTTTCGAATCCTACCCTCGAGTCCGGCCTTTCCGCCACGCGGGCTCGGCCGGCCTGACGGCCTCCGTGCTACAACATCGTCCCGTCCGGCAGATCTCCGAGAAACCGCGACCGTGCCGTCCCCAACCTCCCCGTCCGCCGGCTACGTCACCGATGTCGCCTACCTGCCGGGCTACTACCCCTTCATGGCCCCGGCCCGCATGCGATATGTCGCATCGCTGCAGGGCATTCGGCCGCCCGCGGTCAGGGAGGGCTTCGATTTCCTGGAACTCGGCTGCGGCTTCGGCAGCACGCTCCTGACGCTCGCGGCGGCGAACCCGCAGGGCCGCTTCACCGGCGTCGACTTCATGCCCGTGCACACCGACCACATCGCGCGGGAGGTCGCCGCCACGGGCCTGCGCAACGTGCGGGTGCTGTGCGCCGACTTCGCGAACATGCCCGCCGATCTGCCGGCGTTCGACTTCATCGCGCTGCACGGGGTGTTCAGCTGGGTTAGCCCGGAGCTGCGGGCATGCGTGCTCGAGATCATCCGCCGGCACCTCAAGCCTGACGGCATCGTCGAGGTGACCTACAACTGCATGCCCGGCTGGTCGAGCCTGCTCCCTGTCCGCACGCTTCTGCGGCACTTCGCCGGACGGGCCCAGGGCGACAGCATCGCCCGCGTCCGCCAGGCCCTGACGATCGTCGCCGAGATGCGGAAGGCCGACATTCCCATCTTCCACGATCAGCCGTTGGCGGCCCAGCTCGTCGATCGGCTCGCGCAGGCCGACCCCCACTACGTGGCCCACGAATACCTCAACGAACACTGGACGGTGTTCCATGCAGCCGAGGTGCTCGCAATGTTCGGCTCGATCGGCCTCGGGCACGCGGGCCGCCTCCCCTATCACCACAACCACTGGGAACTCTGTGCGAAGCCGCACTTTGCCGGACAGTTCCAGGGAGCCGATCTCGCCACGGTCGAGACGCTCAAGGATCACCACGCCAACGTGATGTTCCGCTGGGACCTGTTTTCACGACGTCAGCGGGAGGCGTGGACGCCTCGGCAACGCGCGGAGGCGGCAGGGGATCTTTTCTTCCGAATCGCGTTGCCACAGGCGTCGCTGCCACACACTGTCACCTACGGTGGCGTGACGGCCGGAATCGCAGGCCCGCCCCACGACAGAATGCTCGAGGCCATGGGGCACTCCAGTTGGTCGCTGCCGATGCTCCTCGATGAGCCGCAACTGGCGGAATTCACCGCCGAGTCCCTGGTCGAGGCGGTGGACGCGGGCGTGGCGATGGGGCTGTTCCGGGTCGATGGCGGCCCGGCGATCGATCCGGTTCCGCCGGTCGAGACGATCGCGACCGCGTCGCTGGCCGTGCCGCTGGAGTTCAACCGCCGGGCGCTCGAGCGGAAGGATCTCGCCAACGAACAGGTCGGCCTCGCGAGCCTGCGAACCGGCGCGGGGCACGAGATCGGCGACCTGCATGCGGTGATCCTCGACGAATTGGTCACCGGCGGCCGCGGCGGCATCGAGCAGCGAATCGCCGACCGTCTCGCCCGCACGGAAAAGCATCTGCGGGAGCACACCACCGGCCGGCCGATCACCGATCCGGCCGAACGGGCGAAGGCCGTCGGTGCCATCTGCGGCGGCTTCTTCGCCACGGTGCTGCCGGAACTGGTGCGGCAGGGGATCGCGGTGTGGGACCGGGATCAGGCCGTGGGCAAAGCGTTGTAAATCTGCTTTGCCAACTGCACCATGCCCTTGCGTCGATCGCTCCGCGGCTTGGTTCTGAGGTGTTCCTCGGCCAGTTCGCCGATCCAACAGGCGATCCGAATCCAGGCGGCCTGATTCCCATGCCTGCGATACGCATGGTAGAAGGGCAGAAGCTGGTCGATCGTCGCCACCTGATCCCCGCGGCTTCCAAAGGTGACCTTCGTCGCTCGCTCCCATTCAGCCAGCGTAAAGACCTGGCCCTGCTGCAGCGAATTGGCGACGTTCTCCTGGCGAACGGCCGCGGCGATCTGCGTCAACAACCGATCCAATACTGCCCGGATCTGATCGTTCGCCGGCCGGACTTCCAGGGTGTGAATCAGGGGCGCATTCTGAAGCAGCAGCCATAACCTGTCGTCGCTGGTCATCGTCGCCGGATCGTCGAGCGACCGGGCGGCTCCGATGGCGACGAGAAGTTCGTAATTCCTCGGAAACGCGTTGGAAAATCGACCGAAGTCAGTTCGGCCGATCCAGCCGTGCTTGTCGATTCGATCGACGACGAACCCACAGCCTCCGTTGAAAAGGCCGGCGTGATGGGCATTGACGTAGAAGGGGTGCGGCCGAAAGTCATTCTTGATCAAACGCGATCGGTCGTTCAGCCAAAGCGGCGGGAAGATCCAGCGGCTGATGCCCCAGGACGTGGCGGCCTTCTTTGATTTTTTGTTCGTGATGCGGTGGAGTGCCAGGGTGGCGTAGTCCTCGACGAGGTCCCTGTCCTCACGAATCCAGCTGAGGATCGCAAGCTCCGCGGATGAGCCATTGTCGGTGAGAAAACTCGCCATCAGATGGGCGGAAATGCTGGCTGCAGGATACGCCACGAGGTCGGCTTTGGTGGCGTCGCCATGCTTTCCCGGCAGGGGGTATTGCGTGACATTCGTATTGCCGAGCTTTCGCAGATTTCGCCCTTCGCTGAGGCAGGCAAAGAAAGGGTCGCCGGCGTTTTCCATCAGAATCGACGTGTATTCATCAACGTTGCTCGGGATCTCGAACGGACTGCCAACGCCGAAGGAAAAGTCGGAGTATCCGCCCGGAACGGGATCGATGGCAAAAATGTTGACCCGGATGGCCTGTAGGCCCGCGGTTGCTGCCATTGCATGGGCAAGCATGATGCACGTCACCCCACCGCGGCTGTGCCCCACGAGGTTGACGCTCGTCAGGGGCGGGGGCAGTTGCTGGCGCTGCTGGAGCCATGCAATCGTTTCCGCAACGTTGTTTTGCCAGCCCGTGCCAAAGCCTACCCCCCGGACTTTGCCATAGCCGCCCGGCGCGTCCTTTGAGCCGGGGCCACCCTTGATCTGCCGGGAGTCGGTCAGCGACCGGTTCATCAGCGTGAACAGGTGATGGTGGCTGACCCCGGTTTCCTTGTTTCGGAACTCCCGGCCCACCTCATGACCTGTTCCCATGAAAAACAGCGTTGCCACATCGTCCATGGCTCGAATCTCCGGGGCGGCGGGGGGGTCTGGGCCGCGGTCAGGTCTGGCGGCGTTCCGTCGGGTCACACCAGTGGCGTCCCGCCGCGCCAAACCACAGCCGCGTGGATCACGCCGGCACGAACGCCAGCCGCTCGATCGCCATCATGTCCACTTCATCCTCACCATCGAGTACGAAGCTGCGACGGCCGACACCCACCACGGCATCTCCGTCTCCACCGATCCACTCCGTGCGCCGGCCCAGCCGCGAGGCGGTGTCGGCCCCCGTGAGCGTGCCGTAGACCGCCGGCAGGTGCACCTGGGCATCGAACGCGTCCTTCACGACCATCCGCACGGGTCGCCAGATGAGGTCGAGCGGCCGCTCCGGCGGCGCGAACTCGATCAACTCCACCCGCCGCATCTCGATCCAGTAATACTTTCCGGTCTGCGTGAGCACCTCGAAGACCTCCGCCGTGATGTCGTCGAGGTCGCGAAAATCGCCGAACGTCCGCTCGCCATCCTTGGCCAGCGTGAGTGTGCCGGCGAGCGCCGGCCGGGCCTTTTCGGCCCGCTCGACCAGCTTCCCCGCCTCGGCCGCCTGCCCCGCCCGCAGCAGCACGAAGGCCTCGAGCCGGTCGCGAACCTGCTGGTCGGCGCCGTCGAGCAGTTCGGGAACGCGGCCCTCGTCGTAGAACTGCCTCCGAGCCGCCTCGGCCCGGAGGAGATGGCGGATCGGGATGGCCGCCACCGCCGCGCGGGGCTCGACCGCGATCAGGGCGTCGAACTGGGCATCCGCGCGGTCGTGCTGGCCCGCGAGGATCAGCAGCTCCGCGAGCAGCCAGCGGGCCTCGAGATCCTTGGGCTTCGCCTTGACATCCGCGGTCGCGGCCTGGATCGCCTCGTCCAGATTGCCCGTCGACAGGAGTTCTCCGGCCGTTGCCATCGGTGTGCCTCTTTCTTTCGGCGCTAGCGCTTGTCGGCGCGTCGCACCTGGGTGACGAGCCTCAGTGTCGCATCGAGCCGGTCGAGTTGGAAGTGGGGCTGGAGCCGCATGACCACGCGGTAGGCCCCGGCGGAGCCTGGTTCCTCGCGGACCTCGACGCTGGCCGCCCGCAGCGGCATCTTGGCCCGCGTCTCCGCCGACGCCTGGTCGTCTGGGGTGACGTATTGGTTCACCCACTCGGAGAGGAACCGCTCGAAGCTGGGCGCGTCGGTGAACGCCCCCACCTTGTCCCGGCCCATGACCTTCAGGTAATGAGCGAACCGCGATACACAAAGCACGTACTGCAGCATCGACGAAATCCGCGCGTTCGCGGTGGCGATGGCCGACTCGTAGCGTGGTGACGCATGGAGCGAGGCGTTTGTATGGAACACCGCCCGGCCGTCGGCCCCGGAGGCGCACAGGGGGATCAGGCCGGCGCCGTCGAGATCCATCTGCACCGGTTCGGTGACGAACACCTCGACCGGCCCCCGGGTCGCAGCATCCCGGTCGAGACCCGTGAAGCCGTCGACGGGCAGGCCCTCCACGACGCCCCCTCCCTCCAAACCCCGCGAGCCACCCCGGATGTCGGCAAACCATCCCGACCGGCCGAACTCCCGGATGACGACGCCGGCCAGCGGCCAGACGGCACCGTTCCAGAGCCTCCCGGAGCCGTCGGCACGGTCCGCCTCCTCGTGATAGCGGAAGCCGCGGTTCGCCCATGAACGCTCGTCGGCCGCCGCACCGTCCGGCCGGCCGATCCAGCCGTCGTAGGGCAGTCGGCCCAAGACCCGCGGCAGGGGCAGGCCGATGAACCGCGATTCCTCGCGATCCCGCAGCGCCCGCCACTTCACGAAGTCGGGGGACGACTGGTAGGTGTCTGGGACCGGCAGCGCATCGAGCCGCTGGAACCGATCGAGCCCCAGCAATTCGGCGGCGGGATTGACGAGCAACGGCGCGAAGGCCGCCGCGGAAACCTCCGCCAAGCCCGTCAGCAGGCTCACGTCATCGGGATGGTGGCTGAACTGGTAGTCGGCGACCAGGAGCCCGTAGGGCGTGCCGCCCGCGGTGCCGAACTCCTCTTCGTAGATCTTCCGCCACATGACCGAGCGATCGAACTCGACGGCATCCGAGCGGTCGCGGGCCAGCTCCCGCTTCGTCACGGACAGAATCCGCACCTCGACCCGCGACCGGCCGTCCGCGGCGTCGTTGGCATCGAGCGTCTGGCCGACCATCCAGGCGAGGCCCCGCCATGACGATTCCAGTTGCTGAAACTTCGTGTGGTGCAGAATGGCGTCGAGTTGCCGCGACAGGGCGACGTCGATGGCCGCGATGTCCTCGCCCAGCCGGGCGAGCAGCGTCGACAGCGACAGCCGCTCACCGAGGCCCACCCGGCGGGCCGCCCACGCCCGCAGCGTCTCCGCAGGTGTCTGGGCCTGCAGCAGGTCGGCCACGCCCCGGTCGGGCGTTGCAGCGACCGCGATGTCGCGAATGAACCCGGATGCCGGAGCCGACGGCCGCCGTTGGCCCGAGGGCTCGCGGAATGCGGCCGAGGATCCCACCGCCGCAGCCGACGTCGATGTGGCAGCCATTCAAGCCCACCTCTGTCGGCGATCCGCAGCCGCACCGCCGGGCGTCAAAACGCCCACGACACGGCGGCTCAACCGCCCTTCGCCGCCGCCGGAATCTTCGCCACCATCCGCAGGCTGGTGGTGAGTTCCTCCAGCTGCAGCCATGGCCGCAGCCAGGCGACCGCGTTGTAGCTGCCCGGAGCACCGGGAATCTCCTCCACCTTGATCTCGGCCTCGGCCAGCGGATAGCGAGCCTTGACGTCTTCGGACGGGTGCGGATCCGACGAGACGTAGTTGGCGATCCAGCGCTTCAGCCACTCCTCGCAGTCCTGCCGCTCCATGAACGAGCCGATCTTGTCGCGGGCGATCACCTTCAGGAAGTGGGCGATCCGCGAGGAAGCCATGATGTACGGCAGACGCGACGAGATGGCGGCATTGGCCGTCGCCTCGGGCCGGTCGAACTTCTTCGCCTTCTGGACCGTCTGGGCGCCGAAGAACACGGCATAGTCGGTGTTCTTGTAGTGGCACAGCGGCAGGAAGCCGAGCTTCGAAAGTTCCGCCTCCCGCCGATCGGTGATCGCGATCTCGGTCGGGCACTTGAGGGCCTTGTCGCCGTCGTCGCAGGTGAACACGTGGGCCGGCAGCCCCTCGACCTTGCCGCCGTTTTCGGCGCCGCGGATCGCCGTGCACCAGCCGGTCTTGGCGAAGGCGTCGGTGAGACGTCCCCCGAGCACGTAGGCCGCGTTCATCCACGAGTAGTGGTCGTGGGGCACGGGCTTGGCGTCCCCCTTCTCGTCGAGTTCGACCTCCTCGAAGTCGAACTCGTCGACCACCTTCGTGTTCTTGCCGTACGGGAGCCGCGAGAGTGACCGCGGCATCGTCAGCACCACGAACCGGGCATCGTCGGAATCGCGAAAGCTCCGCCACTTCGTGTAGGTCTCGTCGAGGAAGATCTTCTCGAGGTCGCGGGGCTTCGACAGCTCGGAAAAGCTGTCCATACCGAGGAGCTTCGGCGAGGCGGCCGAGACGAACGGGCAGAAACCAGCCGCCGAGATCTGCGACATCTTGGCCAGCAGGTCGACGTCTTCAGGATGGTTCGAGAACTCGTAGTCGCCGATCAGGGCACCGTAGGGCTCGCCGCCCGGCGAGCCGAACTCGGCCTCGTAGATCTTCTTGAAGATCTGGCTCTGATCGAACTCCACGGCCTTGTCCAGATCCTTGAACAGATCCCGCTTCGAGATGTTCATGACCCGGATCTTGAGCTGGGCACCGGTCTCGGAGTTCATCACGAGGTGATGCAGGCCCCGCCACGAGCCCTCCAGCTTTTGGAAGTCGGCGTTGTGCATGATCGCGGCCAGTTGCTGCGACATGGTCGCGTCGATCGAGGCGATCGCCCGATTGATGGTCTTGGTGATGCTCTTGTCGAACGCCACCGTGCCCTTCAGCGACTCCTCGACGAGCGAGCGGATGAGTTCGTCACGACGCGGCTTCTCAACCGCCCGAGGCATCATGCTCGTGATCTGATCCAGCAGGCTTCCCGCGGCTGCGGCCGATGCCGCCTCTGGCTGCTTCGCGGATTCTCCGGCGGTACTCATGGGTGCTCTCCGTCCTGGGCAGCTCAGGCTTCAACGCCCGGCAGCGGTATGAAAGGGTGATTCGACTCGTTTGATCTGGAAGTGGACACGCGGCCGCCGGGACGATCACGTGCCTTCGGGCTCGACGCCCAATTCGCCGGCAAGTTTCTTGACCTGCTCTGCATCCTGCAGCAGCTTCTCGAGCTCACCCTCGAGGCCGTCGGCGCGATCCACGGCGCTGAGTAGTTCCCGCAGGCGGTTGCGGGTGTCGAGGAGCTTTCGCAGGGGCTCGACCTGCTCGACGATCTTGGCCGGCTCGAAGTCCTCGATCGAAGAAAACTTCAGCTTCACGGCCATCTCGCTGCCGTCGCCCGCGAGGGTGTTCTCGACCTTCATTTCCACGCCCGGGGTCATGCGCTTCATGACCTCGTCGAAAGAATCGCGATCGATCGACACGAACTTCCGGTCCTTGAGCGGCTTGAGGGGCTCAGTCGGATTGCCGGAGAAGTCGCCCATCACGCCGACGACGAAGGGCAGTTCCTTGACGACGGCGGCGCCTTCGGTCTCGACTTCGTAGGTGATGTGCACCCGCGGCTTCCGAACGCGGGACAACTTGCCGTGCACCGACTCTGGCATGATTTGGCTCCTTCGACCCCTGCAAAAGTGCGCTCAAAAACCCCGGGCGTGGACGAGGATAGCCCAACCCACCGGCCCGTGTCAAAGAGGCGAGAAGAATACGGCCCCGTATCAGCCGCTGCTATCGGCCCCGCCATAACCGGCACCATCGCCATCCATGCCCGCGGCCCGGAACAGCAGCGACAGGGCGGCCTCGTCACGCAACAGTTCACGGTAATAGGCTTCCCGCGGCAGCCGGCCCAGCCGCACGACGTTGCGAATCTGCGCCCCGACGAGGCTGTGGGGGTCATGCCGCTCGAAAAAGTCGGCGATCGATTCCAGCTGGCTCAAGGCCTCCGCGCGGCTGGTGGGTGCGCCCAGCCGCCCACCACCGCCCTCGGCACCGCCCCCGGCCCCCGGTTCATCGGTGGTAGCATCGCCGCTCTCGTCGCCCGTCGGCTCCGGCGGTGGAATCGCGGCCGGGGCGAAGGTCCGGATCGCCGCATCGCATTCCTCGAGGAGGTCGCGAATCGGGCCGGCCGGCAGCACGGCGGCCCCGCCGGAGCAGCTCGACACGGCGTTGGACAGCAGTTCCCATTGCTCCGCGGCCTCACGGAGTTCGAGGAACACCTCCTTGAGGTGCGGCAGCGGCGTGGAGGCGACGGCCTGTTCGAACTGCGCCGGCGAGACCGCGCCGCGTTCGACGGCCAGCTTCAACTTTTCCTCGTTCTCCTCGTGCAACAGGTCGCGGCTGCTCCGCCAATGGCACAGGGCGTACTGCTCGTCCGAGCGGCTCTGCGTGAGCGGGATGTGAAGAATGGCGGGCGTCAACAGCCCCTCGGAATCGATCCCCACGAGCCGCTGCAGCGGCAGGGTCCGCTCCTCCACGATGGCGTCGTCGTCCGTGGGACCATCCTCCGGATCGGGAATCGGAAACAGGTCGTTCCAAGACGTTTCCACCATCGTCCGCACCATGGCGAAGCCGGCCGCCAGCCCGATGAAGCCGTCGGTTCGGGCCAGCGCCTCGATCGTCATCGCCGCGATGTCGAGGTCGCGGGAGCGGTTCCTGAGGATCTCGAGCCCTCCATCCCGCACATCGTCCCAGACGCCGCGGGCCGCGGGCCAGCCACCCTCGGAACTATCGCCCTCGTCGGCTCGACGCTCGATCCGGCGCGCCTCCTCGCGAAGATCTCGGAGGGCCGACCGCACTGCCCGGCCCTCTTCGGAGGCCCGCAGATTCTCCCCGCAGGCAAAATCCTCGCTGATCGGGCAGCTGAAGACGACGGGATCGAGGTCGGTCGAGAGTGGCATGACGGAGGCTCCAGGACGGCCGCAAACTCTTCTCACACTCTACAATGTGAAGTGCCGGCGCGACGGAAACGGACACTTCCCCGCCCGTGCCGCTTTTTCGGGCGATGGGGTTCTACCGATCGTGCCGTCGGTGCCGCGGGCGGACCGGCGTGGCCCAGCCGTGTGTTCAGCCAAAACCGCCGCGTTCCAGGGCGATCCGCAGATCGGCGAGCGTCCGGGTCTGCAGCCGGCTGGCCCAGGCGGTGCTGATGCCGACCCGCCGGGCCGCCTCGGTGAGCGTGCGGCCCTCGAAAAACGTTCCCCGCAACAGGATCGCCTCCTTCTCGGGAAGCGCAGTGAGCAGGTCGCGAAGGAACATGACCAATTCAAGATGAAGCGACGCTTCGCCGGCATCGGGCTCCCTGGACATCACGGTCACGTTTTCCAGGTCGGTCTGGGCCGGACGCCGTGCGGGTGGAGCATCGCCGGGGCCGCAAGCCGCCGCCGCCGCGCATTCATAATGCCCGCGTTCGTACGCCGCGCGGTCGAACCAGACCATCTTGCCCAGACCGTCGAGCATCGCGCCGCGAATTCGATGCCAGGCGTAGGTCGTGAACTTTCGGCCGCGGCGGGCGTCGAACGCGGCGATCGCCTCCAGCAGGCCGATCTGGCCATAGGCCACAAGGTCGTCCAGGTCGACGTTCCGTGGCACCCGTTGATGAATCTTCCAGGCGATGGCCCGCACGAGGCCCTGGTGGAGTATGAATGTCTCGTCGCGCTGCGCCGCCGACGGCGGCTTGGTCATCGCGACACTCTCCACCAGACGATCGCCACGATCGCGGTGACCATGACCGCCGCAGCGGCGAACAGCACGCGCGACATGCGGCCCGCCCAGGCCTCGGCCCGCAGGCTCTCGTCGGTCCAGTCGAGTTCTCCCTGCAATTGGACGACCCGATCCAGCAGGCCCCGGACGAACGCCCGCCGGCTGGCAGCACCCGAGATCGACGCCACGTAGCAGCCTGCCAAAAGCGGCATGAGGCCACGCCGTCCATCCACGCCGCCATGCAAGTCGGGAGAGAACGCCTGCTCCAGTACGCGGGCGATCTGCGTTCCGATATTGAGCCGCATCCGGCCGAGCATGGCCAGCAGGTGGCGGTTGGCGGGCTGCTCCCCGATCCGCCGAGGGTCGAGCAGCAGTTCTGCCAGGCGATCGTTCAACGATCCCGTCGCATTGATCGCCAAGGCGTGCAGGTGTTCCGGTGTTGGCGGCAGCCCCGGCGGAAAAGGCTGGCCGCACGCGGCGGTCCGCCTGCCGGCATCGAGCCGGGTCAGCAGGTCGTCGATCGCGGGGTCATCCTGCAGAACGCCGGCCAGCAAGGTGACCGGTGCCCGCACCCCGAGCACGCGCGTCATGGTCGCCAGATCCTCACCCACCGCCTGGCCGAGGCTCGTGGCATCCGCATCGGCGGCACGGTTCACCTGGAGCGGGAGCAGCACCACGCAGCCGTTGATCGCCGCCAAGGGCATGCGGGCCTGCCGCAGTTGGTCGCAGGCGAACTCCAGGCGGTCGGTCGCCTCGCGCCGCTCCTTCGCCGACCGCGGAGGCAGTTTTGTCGGTGCCGCCAGCCGGCCGCCGCCGGCAAAATCCCCCGCACCTCGCTCCCCCGTCGCCTGATCCGCCACCGCGTCCGAACCGGCCACCGCCGGCGCCGTGTTCCCAGCCTGCACGTCGCCGGCCACGGCAGCCCTGAAGGATGCCGCCGCCAGGGCCGTCTGCCCGGCTCCGGAAAAACAGACGAAGATCGCATCGCGGGAGGCGAAGATATGGAGCGGCCCACCACCGGCCGGCGACTGTTCGACCACCAGCGGCGTCGACGTCTCGGCGAACACGGCCCGCTCCGCCTCCCCGCCATCGCTGCCGAGCACGAGAAACAGCGGTGCCTCCGCGAAGGACACCTGCTGCCGGCCCAGTTCGGCGCCGGCGGCGGACCAGGCCGCCGCGATGTCTGGCCAGCGGCCGCCCTGGTGTTCCAGCCACAGGCGGGCCGCCTGGTAGACCAACACCGGCACCAGCCCGAGCAGCAGCAAGAGGGCGAGCGCCTTCCCCGGACTCCACCACGACTGGAGCACGGCCCGGTCGCCCGTCCCAAACACGACGATCACCGCGAGCACCACGACGACGAACTGAAAGAGGGCGACGATCCAGGCGATCCGCGTCGCCACCGACGCCCTGGCGAACCAGCGCACCGCCGCCGCGCTGGCCGTGAACGGCAGAAGAAGGATGTTCAAAAACGACTGCATGATGGTGAGGGCCGAGGCAGGCTGGTGGTTGGCGACGGACTCAGGCGAGCCGGAGCAGGATGATGTTCACAGGAGAAAGGCCCCCCACGCGGTGACGATCAGTGCGGCCGCCGCCAGCGCCGACACCAGGACCGCCCACATCAGCTCCGACCTGCCGGCCAAGGGCGGCGCCCCGGGCACGTCCGGACCGACCGCCGGCACCGCCGGGCGGTCGATGCTCAGCTTGACGAGCTGCCCGTTGGATCGGAGCCAGGTGTCGAGGGCGTCAGGCCGGTCACGGAGAATGCCGCGGAATCCCATCAAGACGGCGGCCACGTAGATCTGGAGCACATTTTGAGAAGCGATCGCCGCGGCCTTTTCGGCCCGCGCGTAAAACTCGGTGGCCCGCCGCCGGGTGCCGAACAGTTCGACCTCCAGCGCGTGGTTCTCCCACCAAGACTGTCCCGGCCACGCGATGTCGACGATCATCAGTTCGTCGGCCACCGCGGCCAGGGCATAGCCGGCCAATTCCCAATCGGCCGCCAGCGGACCGCGGCATCTGGCTGCCGTGGCGTCGAACCGCGCCCGGAGCAACGCCCGCTCGGCCTCGACCGGGCCCGCTTTGCCAGACGCCGCCCGTTCCGCCAGAGCGAGCACGTCCTGCATCAGAGGAACGACCGCGACGATGAAATCTGGCGTCATTGCACCGCTGTCTGAATGATCGTCGGGGCCGTCGCGGATGCATCCGCGACGGCTTTCACTTCGGTATGGCGAAGAGGGCGAACTCGAGCGACCCCGTCCGGCTCTCGTAGGCCACCTCCACGCGGCGGCGACCGGCCAGCTCATCGGGATTGAGGATCGACGAATCCCGCAGGCGGATGCCCATCGACTGCGTGGCCTGCACCGACCGCCAGGCCGGGTTCTCCGTGCCGATCCGATAATACAGCCATCCGCTCCGCGCGGGCAGGGCCCGCGGCGGTCGATCGACCGGGAAGAGCTCGAGGCCGGGCACTCCCATGCGGAACAGCCGGTCCACCTCCTCCGTGCTCCCCAGTTTCCAGTCGAGATGGCTGTCGCCGGTCAGCAGCCGGTGGCAGACCTCTTCCGACATGTCGCCCCGCAGCACGCCCACGTAGCACTGCCAGTCGGACTGCAGCCACTTGGGCTCGAGCGCGGCAGACAGCGTGGCCGTGCCGATGCCGACGAAGTAACGCTGCTCGAACTCCAGCACCGCCACCCGCGACAGCATCGCCTCGATGATTTCCTTGACGCGACGAAAGACCCTCGCGAGTTCGTCGTGGTCGTAGGCGGGCAGCTCTTCCAGTCGGCGATCAGCCTCGAAGATGGCCAGCTGGCCGGCCACGCGGCAGAGTTCCGTGTAGGCCGTCCGCGGATGGACGCCGCGGGCGAAGGCGATCACCCGCAGCACGGCCCGGGCTTCGAGAAGCTTGGAGAGCATGAACAACCGGTCCAGATCGCCGGGCTCCGAACTCGAGAATCCGACCTGCCGACTGACCACCTGCTCGGTGAGCACCTCGACCTTGCGGCCGATCAGGTCATAGACGCCCCGAACCACGTCGCGGCCCAGAGGCGACCAGGCCTCCACCGAAAGCATCGGCGGGAAATAATCGGGGTCGATCTCGGGCGCTCCCTCGCGGTTCCCCGACTGGCGTATCTGCGCGATCGGCAGCAGTTCGAATCCGGAAAGATCCTCGGTGGAGAGCTTCAGCCGGACATTGAGCCGGCGAAACTCGACCTCCTGGTCGTTGCCCCCCGATGCCTCGTCCTGCAGCGACTGCCGGAGGGCGATGGAACGGCTGCGGTCGTGCGGACCCGGCGGGGAGACGTTGGGACCACTGGGATCGAACCGGGGCACTGCCAGGTAGACCCTGACAAACTCGTTGGACTGCAGCGATTCGTCGAGCGCGGCCGCGAGCTTGGCGACTTCGGCCGAGGCCGTGGCCAGGCTCACCCGCTCGGGCTCCTCGCCAGGCTCGAGCCAAACGACCGTGCCGTCCCGCAAGCGGGCCTGGCAAGCCCGGAGTTCGAACTGCCGGTTGGCGAGCGCCACCGGATCGATCTCGAGCCTCACGATGCCATAGCAGCAAGGGTCATCTGCCATGGTGGACAGAGCCAGCCGCTCCGCCGCATGACGGTCGGCAGCCTGAAAATGGTGCGGCCGGAGGAACATTCCTTCCGACCAATTCACGGGAAGATGGCGCATGGATGCATTCCGGATGGCGACGACCGGGGGCCACCGACGATCGGAGACCGCCACCCCCGCCGTGCGGCGACGCGACCACCGAGAGCACGCGGCAGGGGGGTCGCAACGAAACCGCTATCGTACCCCGCGTCGATCGGTCGGTAAACTCCGGCCACTCCGTGGATAGTCCGCCATGACCGAGCCATCGCGCACCGACGCCACCCCCTCTGGACCGGACGTCGACGCCCTGCGGGGGCGTCAGGACCGGTGGCGTGCCGGGACCGCTTCCGCCCCCCGCCCGGCATCCCGCAGGATCGCCAGCGGCGCGGCTCTCGCCGTGGCGGCTCTGGCGGCGCTCGTGCTCTCGACGGCGCTGGTCGTGGCCCCGCTGTTTTCCTGGCAAACGGCCGGCGTCGCGCTGATCGTGGACGACTATTCGCTCGACATGCTGCCCACGGTGCCGTTCGCGCAGCAGGACGCGACGGCCCTCGCGACATCGCTGGCGGGCCGCCTCGCGCCGTCGCTGGCGGGCGAACTGGTGCAGCTCAAGGGCTTCGAGACGGTGGAAGCGATGCGGGACCGGCTGCACGGTTTCTGCGTCGAGATGCCGCTCCGCGGCAAGGACTCGATGATCGCCTATGTCCGCGGGCAGTGCCTCGTGCCGCCCCCAGTTCTCGATGCCGATGGCAACGAACGGCCCGATCCGCTCGGCGGCCGCGCCTGCTTGGTGGCGGCCGACGCGACCCTCCGCGGCGAGGGGCTCCGCGAGCTGGTGCCGTGCCGCGAGATCGTCGAGTCGATCGGCTCCGCGGCGAGCCTCACCACGCTGGTTGCCATCGACCTGGGCAGCCTCCGCTGGGACCCGAGGATCGGCGTGCTCTGCGGCCTGGTGCCGCGGCAATTGGATCGTGATCTCAAGGCCCCGCCCGTCCGGGCCAACGGCCAGAACTGGGTCATCGCATCGCACGACACCCTGCAATATTCCGGCGCGAGCGGCCCGGCGAAGCGGACGTTCTTCGCGGCCGCGCTCGAGCAGGGCTTGGCTGGTGCCGCCGACGAGGCCCCATGGGGCGACGGCGATCGGGTCGTCGAACTGCATGAACTCGCCCCGTTCGTCGTCGCGTGGACCTCCGAATGGTCGCGGCTGTCGACCGGCGGCCGCGCCATGCAGCGGCCGGCGGTCTGGAAACTCGGCGTCGGACGGGTCGCGCTCACCGACATCCCGCGGAATATCCGGCTGGTGCGCGTGGCACCGACACCAGGTTCAGGTGCCCTGGCGGCCCTGCGCCGCCTTCTTCCCGGCGCAGCGCCGGCAAAGCCGTCCGTGCCTGCTGCGCCATCCGCGCCGCCAGCCGCTCCGGCTCCGGCTCCTGCGCCGAGTGTCACGGCTCCTGCCGAGACCGCGGCCACCGCGGCCCTCACTGCAGCGTTGCCCCCGACCGTGGCCTCCGCGGCTGCGGCCGCAGGCGCTGCCGCGGGTGCGGCGGCCGCGGTCGCGGACTCCGTCGCGCTCCCGCCGCACCAGGCGGCGGCATCGCCAGCCCCTGCGGCCGAGCAGCCGGCTGCGCCGGATGCACGGCCGCCCGAATCCGCTCCGCAACCGCCAGCCCCCAATCGGGCCCCCCAGGCGCGGTCGACACCGAACGGGGCTCCGCCCGCCGCTCCCTCACCGGCACCGGCACGGGCCACGGCGGCCCCGACGCGCCGCAGCGATGATCCCTGGGATCTCCTTCAGTCCGTGACCAGTCGCACGGGTCCACCCCCGGCCTCGACTTCGAGACCATCCATGATCGACTTCGCGCCACATCTGTGGCGTCAGGCGGCTTCCTTCGTCGCCGCCGCGACCACCGATGCGAGCCTCGACGGCCCGGCCGCGGACCGGGCCCGGGCGGCGTTGCAGCGGTTCAAGGCGGCGATGGCCCGGATAGACGACGCATCGCCGAATGGCATCAGCCAACAGGCGGGCTCACCTCCGGCCGAGGCACTGGCGAACGTCCGTCGGGCCGCGGACGCAGCCGGCATCCAGGAGGCATGGTCCTCCGCCCCCAGGCCATTCCAAGCGGCGATCGCCGCCCGCAACGACGCGGTCGAACTCGGCTGGGCCTGGCTCGACGTGATCGGGCGCCTGTCTGGCGGTGCCGGCCCCCAGTTCATCGCGCCCGACTTGATCGAGGGGTTCATCGCCCGCATCTCCCGGTTGAGCAACGCGATCGCGCAGCCGCCCTCGATGCCGACAGCCGACAACGACTCCGCCCGCCTGGACCCCCTCACCACCGCCACCCAGAACATGCTGTCCCATTCGTCGTCGCTCCGGTCCCTCCAGGATCAACTGCTCAGCAGCCTGACCGCGGAGGCGGGCTCGTCCGGCCGGATTCCGCTCCACGACCGCATGATCCTCCTGCGGTCGCGGCTGCCGGATGCCGCTCAACGCGCCAAGCTGCTGTCCCTCGCGCCCGCCGTCGCTGCGGATGAGAAGAAGGCCGACCGCGGCGGCGGCGCGGCCGATGCGGGTTTGTTCCTGACGGCGGTGGGCCGTCCGCCGCTGCCGTCCGGCCCGCCGCGCCCCATCGACCGGACGGCCTGGAAGAACTGCGCATCACTCGCCGGCGCCGTCGTCGATCTCGTCGAGGCAGCGGGCATCAACGTCGCGGCGGGCCAGAACCGGGGGCCGGCGATACTCCAGCCTACGCTCGATGACATCGCCGCCGCCCGGCGGGCGATCGCCGCGCTCGACAATGCGGCGGGCGACGACGACGCCGCAGGCGAAGCCGCGGCCAAGCTGTCATACCGCCTGACGAGACTGTTCGAGCGGGCCGCGGTGGCGGCTGCCGAGGCGAACGACACGGCCAAGGGACCGGCCAACGCTGTCGAGTCCGACCGCCTCGGCGGATTGCTGCGGATGCTCGACCCCCGCGACGCCGCCGTGGTGGGCGATCGCATGATCGCCGGACTGACCCGCTGGAACGACGCCACCCGGTATGGGCTGCGGGTGCAACGGCCCGATCCGACGCCCCCGCGGCTCGGGATCGCCACCGATGTCCAGATCTCCGTCGTGGACGCAGCCCGCGTGCCTGCAGCGGCGACCCTCACGCTGGGATTCGATCCGGCACAGCTTGCCGTGCGGCTGCCGGACGGCACGGGGCTCGTCGACGGTGTTTCCATTCCATCGCATGACCTGCCGTGGCGTGGAGGTGCCTTCACGCTGCAAGTGCTGCCCCTGCGTCGCGCGGCCCCCGGCGACAAACGCAACGCAACCCAGCTGAACGCCGTGCTCACGACCGATGATTACGTCGAGAAAGCGCAGCTCTCCCTGCCGCTGCCAGCGGAGCGCGGCGTGCTCGTGGCGGTGCGTGGCCACGTGGGCAGCGTCTCGGGAATGGTCGGCGAGGATGGCTGGATGCGGGCATCCCGGGCCGCGATGTCCGCGCAGGCCCCGGCCGGCGACGAGGCGGCGACCTCCCTCATCAGGCTCACCGGCCAGTCCGCGCGGGTGACGGCGTGGCAACTGGGGCTGGACAACCTCGCGGGCGAAGCCCGCAAGTTCGACGTCGAGCTCCACGCCGTCCCCGGCACGGCATCGCCGACCGACCGCGAGCGGGCCTGGTCCGATGCCGCAACGGCGTTGCTCGCCGGACGATCCACCGGCACGCCGCTGGCGCGTGCGGCAGGCGTGACGCTCGGCCTGGACGGGCAGATCGTGCCGCTGGTGCTCAAGGCCGACACCGGAGGTCAGGCCGACCAGAAAAAGGCCGGCGAACCGGAGGCACCTCCAGCCGCGGCCGTGAACTCCGCGGCCTTGGAACTCCCGGCCCCTCAGCCGGCAGGCGCCGCCGGCCGCGAGGTGGGCCCCGACCTCGCGTTGGTCGTCCGCGACTCCCAGGCACCGGCCGGCGCCCGACCGACGATCACGCGGATCGTCCTCGACGCCCAACACCCACGGCAGTTGATCGTGGCCACGGCTCGATACGACCGCCGTGCCCGCACCATCACCGTGTCGCTCGGACCCGTCGGTGGAAATGCCGCCATCCTGCCGCCAGATGGCACGCGAGTAACGCTTCGGGAGCCGGACGGAGAGCCGGTCCGCGGCGGGGCGCAGGCGTCCGTGATCCGCCCGGTCGTCCCCCGCAAGGCGGCCGCGGTGCTGACGGCCGCCGCGCCGACCGACGACGTCGTCGCCTCGTGGAACGGACCGGATCAGGGCACCGCCCGCTTCGCGCTCGACGTCGATGGTTATCCCCGCGCATTCAACTTCGCCGTCGACTGTTCAACCGCCGCGGACAATCAGCCGCAGGGACCGCAGTACGACTGGCGGCAGATTCATGTCCTCGCCCCATCGGCCGCCACGACGCTTCTCAAGGCGCCGACCGCCGTGGTGCCCATGCGCCTCGCTGTCGACGCCCCTGCCGATACCTTCCTCGCCGGAGAGAACGTCGGTGGTTCCGTTGCCATCGTCCTGCGCCAGATCGGTGCCGGACTGAGCGATCGCGGCGTGGAACGCACCGTCTGGACCGCCGCCCACGATCGGCAGGTGACGTTCACGCTCGAACCGCCGCCGGCTGGAACATCGCTGGCGATCAGGACCATCGTCGACGATTGGACAGTCGACGCTTCGGGAGAGGGCTTCGCCAATGTCGACGTATCGGCCGAGGCCCGGCTCACGATCGCCGGCGGGCAATCGCCCATCGTCGACTCGCGTCTCCTGGTTTTCGACGGGCAGGCGCCGGTCGTGGAGGCACCGCCTGCCGTGCGCGTTACCGTGGGCAGGCCGATCGTGGTGCCGATCCAAGCATCCGACGATTCGTCCGACGGCTACCTCATCCCGCCCGAACGCCGCCGGCCCGGCGTCTCCGGGCTCAAGTCGGTCGAGTGGGCCATCGATGCCGAGGGCAAGGGCGCGCCGAAGGAGTGGCAGCCGGCCGCATGGCTCGGCGGCACCAACTACGAAGTCCGCATCGACTCGGCGAAGCTTCCGCCCGGCGTGCGGCTGCCCGTGTTGGTACGGGCCACCGACGCGGTGGGACTCTCGGATGCCCCGGCGCGAATCTGGCTGGAGGTGGGAGCGGAACCGGCCGGCAAACTGAACTCCCTAACCGGCAAGGTCATGCTCTCGGGCCGGGGTGAACCCAACCTGCCAGTCATGCTCAGCGGCCCGGGGGGCGAGCGGACCGCACGCACCCGACAGGATGGAGGGTTCCGGTTCGACGATCTGGAACCCGGCCAGTACAAGGCTTCGGTGCAGGCGCCGGTCCGGAATCGGATCCGCAAGGCGGAGCCGACCCCCGTCACGGTCGAGGCGGCCCCCGCGCCCGCGGCGAGCATTACCCTGGAACTGAAGTAGCGACGGCGGGCGGGGCCACACCCCCCGCCTCGATCGCACCGTCAGCACGACTGGCACATTCCGTGCCACCGCTCCGCGATGGACAATCGCGACGGTGAATGCGACCGCTTCGGCCGCGCGGTGCGGCCATGCCGCCCGCAATTCCTGACGATGTTGAGGGATGCGGCATGGAGGCGGCCCGGCAGACGCGTTGCTGGGCCGACGCGGCGGCGGCGAGGGGGATACCACAAGAATGCGATTGCCTGCGTGTCTGCGCCACGGTGGCCGGCCGAAGGTCTCCATTCGCACGCGGGCGGGCGTGGCGGGGCTCGCCCTCGCGGTCGTCCAGGCGACACTCTGCCCGCCGCCGGCGCCAGCCCAGACGACCGCCCCGCCGACGACGGTCTGGAGTTTTCTCGGTGTGCCCAATCCCTTCGGCATGAACGCCGCCGACCAGCAGTCCGCCAATCCGGCGATCCAGGCCGCCGCCAAGGCCAAGGCCGCCAAGCACGAGATCTGCAAGAAGAAGGCCGCCATCAAATACCTCGCCGGCCTCGGGTGCACGCCGGAGCATCCCGAAGTCATGCCGGCGCTCCTGGCCGCCATGGACGACCCCGACGAACTGGTCCGTTACGAGGCCGTGAAGGCCGTGCTGCAGACGGCCGAGGTCTGCCAGTCGCCCGACCAGAAGAAGGAGACCCGCAAGACGAAGGGCATGAGCGAGAGCTGCGCCGACTGGAAGAAGGCGATGGAAAAGCATCTCTGCGACACTCTCGATCGTCTCTGCGGCAAGGCGCCGCCCAAAGAACACAAGCACAAGCTCAAGAAGGCCATGCAGGGCATGTTCAGCAAGGAGTGCGTGGATCCGTCGCAGGAGGATTGTCCATGCGCCGACAGGCGGGGCTCGTGCTGCAGCCCCGAGATGCGTGAGAAGCTGACGAAGTTGGCCTCCGGTCGCGACGACATGGGCTGTTTTCTCGAGCCGAGCAAGCGGGTGCGGGATCTCGCCATCCAGGCCCTGAAGGCCTGCAACTCCTGCGCCTGTGGGTGCGAAGGCGCGATGGGCACGGAGTCGGGCATGGATCATGTCGTCCGCGAGATGCCGCCGGTCGACGACCGGGAGACACGCCCTGCCGACAAAGACCCGCCGCCAGCGGGTGGCCCCTGCGCCGACGACATGCTCGTCGTGCCGCTGCAGACAGATCATCCCGAGATGGTGCCGACGCCCGCGCCGCTGCCCGAACCGGAGATGATTCCCGCCCCCGCAGCCGCGACCCTCCCGCCCGGCACCCACAGCGTGCTGGTGCGGGCACCCGACCCCGCGGAGCCCCGCCCGTCCGCCGCCGGCCGCGGCGAACCGCTCTGGCAGCCGCTCGATCCGAGTTCCCCCTTCACCGCCGCGGACGCCGTCGGCACGCCGGAGTTCCTCGCCAGCATCGAGCGGCGTCAGCCGCGTGCCGGCCGGTCGGCGTCAAGCCCGCCGGACCGGCGGCACGCTGACACGCGGGTCGCCCTCGTGCCCACGGCCGCCTCCAAAGGCATGCCGCTGCCGATCGTCGGTCCTGCCGCGCGCAGCCCACTCCCGCAGCGACAGCCTCCGCCCAGATCGGCGGCGGGCGTCGATGGCCTGTGGAGCCCGCTCGGCCCCCGAGCATTCATGGCCACCGCCGCCGACCTGCCCGTCACATACGGCTGGGCGTCCATGCCCCCGGAAGAACCGCTCGCGGTCGTCCGCCGCCTGACCGGCTGGACCGCACCGCCCCGGATGAAGCCGCTTGCGGCAACGGCGCAGCCCGCGCGTCCGGCCGTGCCGTCGCCCGCCGTCAGCCTTGCCGCGCCCCTTGCCGCGGCTTCACCGGCCCTCGGCCTGACGGTCTCCGACCAATTGCGTTGCCTGGCGCTCGCCTGCCTGGTGGCGGCGCTGGCCATCACCGTGTTCGGCTGGCCGTCCGCGCACCCGGCAGTGCCCGAGCGGCCCGCGGCAGGCAGCGGCGTTATGATGCGAAACCGTCGTCAATGACCGGCGTCCGGGTCAACTGAACCGATGAAACGTTCTGCAGACGAACCACACGACGCGGACGCCGGGGGCCCCGAGACCGCCCCTGCACACGCCGACTCCTGGCGGTCCGGCCACAACGCCCGCGGCCCGCGGCCGGCCCTCGCCGCTGAAGTCCGCACCGTGGCGACGTCGACGATCGCTGCTCCGTCCGCCCAGGCATCGTGGAGCGGCGGGTTGGATCCACATCACCGGTCGCGATCGGTGTGGCTGATGGTTCGGCGGATCGTGCTCACGGCGGCCGCCCTCGCCTTGATCGTGCTGCTGGTGCGAATGCTGCTGACGGTGCGCCGCCAGGTGCCGATTGTCTTGGGCTTCGTGACCAGCTACCGCTCCCCGCTCGCCCCCATCGCCTTGGCCGACGAAGACCGCTCCTTGCTCGCATCCCTGGGAACCCCGGGAAAGCGTTTCTTCGAGCCGGGCTCGGCGGTGATCTTCGACACCAGCCCCGCGTTGGCCTCGGCGACCGCCGATGAGATGCTCGCCACGCTCTGCTCGACGCTGCGTCGCACCAAGCCTGGTGGGCCCGACGGCAACATGGCGATCGTTCACCTGACCGCCATCGGCACCCTCGACGACAAGGGCCGCCCCTGCGTCATTCCGCCGGGCACATCCGTAGACCCCGCGGGCTTGGAGGAGGATTCCTACCTCCGCGTCGACCGCCTCCTGGCCGGCCTCCGCGACGCCCTTCCCGACCGCGTCGGCATCCTCGTCGTGCTGGATGCCTGCAGGCCTTCGACCGACTGGCCGCTCGGAGTCGACGATGGGGCTTTTCCGCCTGCAGTGGAGGCCCTCATGGCGGTCTCCAACTTGAAACGCATGTGGGTGATGGTTCCGGCATCCACCGGTCAAAACTCATATTCGAGCCCCGCGCAGGGGGCGAGCGGCGCCGTGCTGGAGTTCGTGCGCGGAATGCGCGGCGCTGCCGACGCCAAGCCCTGGGGCGACGCCGACGGCCGTGTGGAACTCCAGGAACTGTCCGCCTATCTCGCTTTTCGCGTCGACCATTGGGCACGCGCGATGTTGGGCGAACGGCAAACCCCCATCGTGACCGCAACGCCGTCCGACCGGAACACCGACGCCGCCCTCGCCTGGACGGCTTCCCGCACGCCGGTCGTCGAGCTGCGGAGCGATGCCGACGTCTACGAAGACGCCTGGCTGGCCGAACGCTGGCGAACGGCTGATCGGCTGCGGCCCATGGCCATCCGCGAGCGGCCGCTGCGCTGGGCGGCCTACCTGCACATGCTCCTCCGCGCGGAGAAACTCCGCACGGCTGGAGCGGCCTATCGCGACGAGCAGATCGAGGTCGACACGGCCGTCGAACGGATGGAGACGGAACTCGGGCTGGGTCTCATTTCCAGCGCGCAGCTGCTGCCCGGCATCCGGCTGGCCTACGGGCGGACGGACTCGGCGGCGGCAGGGGAAGACAACGATACGCGGCGTTGGCTGGCGGCGGTCGAACGCTTCATTGCACTCGACCAGCCGCGTGACGAGACCGCGAAACCGCCCGCTGTCACCGAGGATGTCGACGCCTGGATGGTCCGCGCGGAGGCCGCCTGGCTCTGGCTGGTGGAAAAATGCGCCGCGAATGCCGCCATCGACAAGGCGGCCGTCGCCCGCTGGCTCGAATGCGTCGGCACGCGGCCCGAGGGCGCGGCATTCAACCCCGGGCAGATTCATCTGCTGCGGATGCTGGTGCGATGGGCCGATCCCGCCGACTGGCAGCGGCAGCCGGAGGCCTTCCGCGACTTCATTCGCATGGTGTCGAACTCCCGCCAGGCCGTCTACACCCCAGACGTGCGGGCCGATCGGATCATCGAGGCCAATGAGTTGGCCATCCAAGGGAATGCCCGCATGCGCGAGGCGCTCGACCTGGCTTTCGTGGGCGGACCGGCCAACATGACCGAAGCCATGCGGCTGTCGCGGCAGAGCATGGAGGCCTTCGACCAGCGGATGAAGCTCTCCCGGCAGCGGATCCAGGCGCTGGAATTGCTCGATGTGGTGCGGGCGGAACTCCCCTACCTGGCAGCCTGGTGGGTCGAGGAATCGCGACACGCCGTCCGCCAGCCGAGCGACACGGAGAGCGGGAGCCTGAGAATGAAGCCGGCTGACATCGTCGCGTTACTGCTCGCGGTGGAGCAACTCGAACTTGCCGTCGACGCGGCCTTGGCGGCCACGGATGACGCGGAGCCCACGACCGCCCCCTCGACGGGCAACATCGACGAAGCGCGAGGCCGCTGCGAGGCGCTGTTCACCGCCATGAAATCCGTCTACATGGAGCGGTGTGCCGACCTGGCCACCCAAGCCCCTGAAAGCCCGCGGACGCATGGCGCCATCCGCCGGGCCCTGGAGGTGCCGCTGGCGCACGGGGATGTGCGGATGCGGCTCCTGCGGCGGGCGGACACCCTCGCTCGTCACCACGCCGCCCTCATGGCCCGCTCACCCTCGCAGGGCGACGATCCGCTCCCTCCGGTCGACCCGGCAGCCGCCGTGGCCGGATGGGTGCCGTGGCGGAACATGCTGATGAATCCGGTGCTCCCCATCATCGCGGCGAACCCGGTCGGTGCGCTCACGTTGCCCACCTCGGCAGCGGACATCGCCGCGAACATCGGCCGTCAGGTGACGGCCGTTCGGTCTGCCGCGCGATCCCTCCCCTCGATCATCGCGGGCTTCGACCGCCAACGCGCCGAGCTGGAGATCGGCAGCCGCGACAGCGATGCCCGGGTGCTCGAGCTGCTCGCACGCGGGAGCAGCGTGAGCCGTCGCCTGGCTGCCGTGGCCGGCCAGCGTCCGCGGATCAGCGATGGCACGACGCCCACGCAACGCTCTTTCGCCGCGGCATGGCACAAACGGCTGATCCAGCACGCCGAAACGACACTGGAGGATTTTTGGGGAGGCGTCGAACCGGACGAACCGGTCTATTGCTTCCACAAGGCGCGGGTGTTGATCGAGTCGGCCGCCGAGATCGTACGGAGCAACGGGGTCGTCTTCGGCGACCGCGACCGCGGCCGCCTGACGACGGAGGTCGATGCTCTTGCCGCGCAGTGGAACGGGTTCGCCGCCCTTGAGATGACCCCCAACCGGCTGATCCTGCCATCGGCCAGCGGCATCGAGCCCCCGCGCAACACGGTCAGCCTCGCCGCCCATCGGGGTGTGCCGTTTGGCGTGGCCGCGCTGTGGCTTTCCGAGTCAGTCGATGGCCGGCCGCTGGACTTCCTGCGGGCCGATGCCGGCGGAGGCTCGAGTGCGACGGCCCGCCAGGGCTTTGCCAGCCGCGTGGGCGTGAACGTGGCGTCGCCGCCCCGCGAGACAGCCTGGCAGCTCGATCCCGCGGCCGCTCGGAGCATCGAGTTAAACCGCACGGCCGTCCTCGACCTGACGGCCTGGTATCGAGGCCACCGCATGGTCGTCGGCCTGCCGGTCGCGGCGGCGGCAGCCTCACGGACGACGGAGTGGGAGGCCCCGCCCCGGCTCGAGACGCGGGTCACAGTCCGCGGCGACCTGCCGCAGGCGCAGTCGGTGTCCATCGTCTTCGACTGCTCCGGCAGCATGGGGCAGCGATTGACCGACGGCCGAACCCGGCTCGACGCGGGCCGGGCAGCGGTCGCCGAACTCCTCGCGGGCATGGCCAAGTCTGGCCGCTGGGACGTGTCGCTCTGGCTGTACGGCCACCGCACCAGGTGGTCGCGTGACAAGGACGGAAAGTATGTCGCCGGCCTCACCACCGCCGGCACCGCCGCCAAGGCCGGCGCCGGCCGTGCCGGACAGCCCTTCAACCTCGTGCCGGGCGACGACGTGGAGCAGGTGCTGCCCATGCAAGCGCTCACGCCCGCCCTGGTGGAACGGATGGGCATGATCCTGTCGCCACTCGAGCCCGGCGGTGAGACACCCCTCTATCTGGCGATCGCGGAGGCCTTGGCCACCGACTTCGACGGCGGCCGCACCGACCTGCCCGGCCACGTGCTCGTGGTCACCGATGGCGCGAACGACCAGACGGGCGGACGCTACGTGACCGCATCGGCCGTGGAAGACCAACTCGCCCGGAAAAACGGCCGGCGCCGCGTGCCCCTCAGAATCGACGTGGTGGGCTTCGGGTATGCGGCCAATGCGACGGACCGCGCGTCGCGCATGGACGAGGTGCGAAATCTTGCCACCGGCTCCGGCGGGCGATTCTACGAGGCCGCCAACGCCGAAGCGCTGGCCAGGTCGCTCCGCGAATCGATGCGGAGCATCGAGTGGCGGGTGCGGGGGCCGGATGCACCCCGGGAGAGCGTTGGCCTCGGCGCGTCGCTGACACTGCCTGCGGCGCTCGCCGGTCGGCCGCAGGCCTACGAGGCGGTGCTCGAGGCCGGGCCGAACCCGCCGCGGCGCGGCTTCGAGGCGGCGGGGGGCGAGGCCCTCGAGCTTTCCGTCGGCGGCGGCAGAAGGCTCGAGTTCCGCCGTTACGACGGCGGCACGGAGCAAGGGCTGCGGGACAGCCGCACGAACCTCTTCGCCCCCTCCGATCCTCAGCGGCTGTTCTTCGTGGGCGCCCACCTGGCCTCACGGTCCGGGGGTTCCGTTCGCTTTCCGCTGTCCATCCAGAATGCGAACGCCGCCGAGTTCTCGCCGCGGCCCGTCGAGAGCTGGGTCGAGGTGGCCCCCCGCTCCAACGACGGTCTGATCGGCGCCCCGTTCGTCTTCTATGACCTTTCGTTCCAACCCAACCGACCGGTGCCGGTGCTCGATCTCGTGGCGGCCCACTGGCCACGCTCGGCCGACCGGGCCGAGATCCGCGGCTGGTTTCGCTTCACGAAGACACCGCCGGACGTCGCCGTCGCGCTCGCCGACCTGACGCCCGGCGTCGAGCGCCGCCTGCAACTGACGGGCCTGCCGGGATCCGAGGTCCGGGTCAGCCTGGCCCCCGCCGCGGATGGCGACCGGCTGCAGCTTTCCGTGCTGGAGAGCCATCCGGCGACGTTGGCGGACAAGCTGCCGATCCTGCGAGTGTGCGTGAGTCCCGCCTGCGTGCGGGCCGTGCATGTCGTCGAGCCGGAGACGGGCCGGGTGCGGCATGAGTTCACGGTGCGTGTGGAGGGAGGCCGCATGCCACAGGACGTGCAGCTCCTGATCACCGACAAACAGCGGGTGCTGAACGGGGCGGTCAGCGTGACGGCTTCGGGCGCTCCGCCGCTGGCCGTGCCGGTGCCGGCTGACTGATCCGGCGCCCGCAGGAGCCTCGCGCGGCCGGGCTCGCAGCGGCGATTTACAGAAGAGACGTTACACCAACAAAAACCCTGCACCTTCAGTCCCCCAACATCGGCCCCGACGGCGTCAGGATGTCGGATCTCCTGCGGACGATCGCCGCACAAATGGGCGTCGACGCGAAAGGATTCGGGGAAAGCCGCCGGACGCTGCACGAACTGATCGCCTGAGGTCGGCATCCGCTCCCTGCAGGCACGCATCTCGTCCGGCCTCCTCCGATAGGGGTAGGGAGGCCCGATCGTTCGGGCCCCCCTCCCTCCGAACCGTGCTGGCGGATCTCCCGCACACGGCTCTCCAGTCGATGGTTTTACCTCCGTGAGGATTGAACGACCGTGGCATG
>Ga0315906_10001927_pt1 | contig 29942 bp, 24 predicted proteins | sample LakEriMetagenome_4_FD_203526 | JGI IMG/M metagenome (GOLD analysis project Ga0315906, IMG submission 203526) | Freshwater fungal communities from buoy surface, Lake Erie, Ohio, United States - Buoy 2 MA122 | ecosystem: Environmental > Aquatic > Freshwater > Lake > Lake biofilm | place: USA...
CTTTCTTAGCAGCCTCCTCGGCAGCAGCTCTTGCAGCAGCAGCGATTTGAATATTTGAAGAACGGTTTGATGAATTTGAAGCGGCGGCGGCAGCTGCCGCACGTGCTGCTTCTGCTGCGCGTTCAGCGGAAATACGAGCAGCTTCTTCAGCTGCTAATTGATCGGCAAGCGCCTTTGCAGCGGCTTTTGCAGCATCATCTGCGGCTTTCGCAGCATCTGCAGCAGCCTTTGCTGCAGCAGCAGATGCGCTGTTGGCATCCCCAAGAGATGCAAGAGCCGCTGCGGCCGCATCGGCAGAATCCGCTCCACTCGATGCCACCGACTCAAGTGAATCAGCAGCTTTATCTAGCGCGGAAGATTTTGCATTTGCAACGGCAGCTGCCGCATCGGCAAGTGATTTTGCTGTCGCAATTGCAGCTAACTCTGCTTGACGCAATAAGTACTGCGTTGCAGCCGCCTTTGCATCATTTTCAAGTTTTAACTTTGCTGCAGCTTCATCACGAGCGATTCCATCCAATCGAGCTTTTTCTGTTGCGGCCGCTTCGGCAAGTTTGCGCGCGTCATCGGCAATTTTTGCTGCAGCAGCTTGTGCATCATCCGCCGCTTTTTTCGCAGCATCAGCAATCACCTTCGCAGCAGCAGCTTCTTCAGCTGCTTTATTGGCAGTCTCAGCAGCAGCTAGAGCAGCCTTGCGGTCATCATCGGCCTTCTTGGCGGCAGCCTCAGCATCAGATTGTGCTTTCTGTGCTGCTACTAGCGCAGCAGCGTCATCGGCCTTCTTCTTTTCAGCGTTCTGCCAAGCAGTTCGTAAGGCTGAAAGTTCGGCATCGGTGATGAAAGCAAGTGGAGTATCAAGAGCAGCGTTTAACTCGGCTTCATCTGTTGTGGCTATAAAATTTTGAGTTCTGAGGGCGACACCTCCGGCTGCTTCGTACGCGGTCTTAGCATCTGCAGCAGCGCTAGTAGAGGCAGTTGCGGCTGTCTGAGCACTGGCTGCTGCAATTTTCGCTGCAGCTTCTTCATTGGCGCGGCGCGTTGCTTCTGCGACTGCTGCAACTCGAGCACTCTCCGCCGCAGCCGCCGCATTTACTCGACGAGTATTTTCCTCATCTGCTAACCGTTTCGCCTCAGCCTTTGCCGCAATTTCTCTCTCAAGTGCGGCACGTTGTGCTTCATAAACTGCTTGCGCAGCTGCAGCCTCTGCTTGTTTCTTAAGAGTTTCTTTACGCTGCTCCTCAGCAGCCGCATTTGCAGCATCTATTTTTGCTTGCGCTGCAGCTTGTTCCTCGACTAATTTCTTAGCAGCGTTTTCCGCCGCAACTCGCGCCGCTTCGATTCGGGCGTTTTGCGCATTAAGTGCATCCTCTGCATCAGCTTTCGCTTTATCGGTTCTGACTTTTTCAGCCGCCGCTTCTTCTGCCGCTTTTCTAGCCGCCTCGGCTGCAGCAGCAATGTTTCCGGCTGCGATCTGTGCTGCAATTGCATCTGACTCAGCTTTTTCTTGCGCTGCCTTTAACGCTGCGGCTTCAGCAGCAACTTTATCTGCCGCCGCCTTAATCGCCGCCGCCTTATTTGCTTCTTCAACTGGATCTAAGCAATCTGGAAGATCTGGGGGATAGGCGGCAGGCCCCAAGCAAACTGATGCCGCTTTTACATCAGTACTGGGTAATTGCGTAAAGATTAAAGTTAACGAAATTGTCAGAGCAAGAGTTATTAAACGATTTGTTCTAATCGTTTTTACCATTGCTAACACTTATCCTTAATTTCGATTTGGGTCGTGCGCACAAGCGGCTGATCTATAAAGGTGATTTTACCGACGCCACCAGCAAAGTTAGCCTGTAACTCTTCACTCTCACCAGGAGAGAGATCAACATCTGCTACATACACAGGTCGTAAGCGTTCTTTTGAACCACCACCTAAATTGGCTGTTCGGTTTTCACGCCAAGCATCAACCAGCTGCGCCCCGGTTGGTCCGTAAATAAAAACTTTAAATCGATGCGCACCAGTTACTAAATCTGCTGGTTTTCCCTTATCGGCACGCGTCAAAACATATTCTGGCAATCCTTTGCCGCTTTTTAGAGTATTTGTCACAACAATACGTACTTGCGTTTTCTTAACATCTTTACACTCCATAGATTCAACGACAACATCGCGATCTAGGTAGTAATCCAACTTACTTGCATCAATATTCTGGATAACGGTTCTAAATTCGTTATTTGGTTCCTTCGACATATATCCAGCAACTCTGGATCGAGAGAGAATTTCCTCGGCTTTTTTATCAGTTGAGTAAATTAAAATGCGGTGCTCAATTATCCCTTGAACCAGACCTGCAACCATTTTTCGCTTATCAAAATCTTGAGCAACTAATTTCGCTGCAGCAGCATTTAGGATTTGTACCAGATAATCCTTACGGGCTTTATTGTCCTTTTCAAAACGCTTATATGCTCTCTCCAAAGTTTCAGAGACCACATTTTCTGCAGTTATCTTTTCACCGTTTGGCAATTCAATTGGCCCGGTTGCCTTCAAGATGTAACTTAGAGCGCTGGGATCAACTGCGATTACTCCATCTAAATCTTCGTTATATGCCTTCTTCCAAAGCCCCATCCAGATTTCGGCGCCATAAGGAAAATGCGGGGAAAGGTTTGAATTCTGCAAAATTCCTGGGTTATTTCCATATAGCCGTAGAAATTCTTGCGGCATATCTATCGGCAGGGTAGAGATCGACATCGAATACAACGAAGCATTTGAACCAGTTCGCAGGACTTTCAAGTTGCCTTTATTCATCTCAACGATTGCAAAGGCACCCAAGATGCCACCGGTTCCGCGAGCTTCAGCGCTATTTTGAAATGAAATTAAATATTTCTTTGGACCATTGGCACCTGCGAGTATCGGTCCTGCTTCAACCAGAGATCGGATTTCATCGCGGATAGGTGAAACATCAAGCCCTGCCGCATTTAACAACTGCTTAACTACGGGTACATCAAGATCTGCAATCAACTTATCGACTGATTCGGCGAAGTTTTTAGAGTTTGCACTACTTTCTTCACCACGCACCAGGGAGATATACCCGCTGGTTCCTGTCGCCACGGGAAATAGATGCACGGTAAGTACCAATAAGTATGCAATAGGTATGCCAAGCAGAGCCAAGAAATATTTAGGCTTTAACATGAGATCACCGAGAACTCATCGGCCATGTAAGAAGCCAGATACGAATCTGCCAGTTTGCGCATATGCGAATGGCGGGGGGCAGTGACAACTACCACGGGAGCAACCTGGCTCATCTTGGCTAGAAAATTGCGCCATTGCTCTTTAATAAAAAATTTCTCGGGAAAATCCACTTCGCGTACATGTGTGAGGATTTGATTTGAAGTTAGCGCTGCAAAGTCGTATTCATCTAGTTTTTGAATATCAAAAAAAACTCTCTCAAGTCCGGCGTTTGCAATCTCCGCATCGTGCGGTGCCCGAATATCACCATCTATCAAAATCGCCCCACGGTTAACTCGCTCCAACTGCGCATGGGCAAGGGCCATTCCCAAATCACTGACTCCATGAGGAATAACGGCTATGACAGGATTCTTATTCGCATAGCCTCCGAGATCTAGTACCGCACGAAGTGAAACTGCGGCAACTTTCCCAAGTTCGCGCTTCATCGCATCAAAAGCCAAGCCTTCAGGATCGCGCGGTGTGAAATCTTGATCTTCAAAAATTTCATCATAGGAGCGCAAAACGTTCTTGTAGCCGAGCTCAGTTATAGCCATTTTCTGGTCAGCTTCTGCGACAACGATTAAGTCAGAGCTAAGAATATGTGCCTCATCGTTAAAAATGGTCGTTGAACTCTTCTTATTTGGGTTTAGTCCCCACTCTTTTGCCGCAGCCAGAACCGAATCCATAATCGGAGTTCCATAAATTGCCTTGACCCCGGTAGAGAAAAATTCGTGCTCAGGGAAATTCTCTTTAAGAAGCATTTCTGCAAAGGGGGATCGCGCCTGATTCATTGTGCAGACGAGTCCGATACGCATGAGTTAAGGTTACTGCGTGGGTATATCCGGGGGTCAATTCCGAAAGCATCGCTTGGCCGCTGCGCTCTTTGTAAGTTATTTACTCTTGCTAGCTCTCTTTGTTTTCTTCCCACGCCCGATTCTTGAGACAGGTGATGAATCTGCAATTGCAGAATTTCTGCAGAGCCATGCCAACGTTTTCTACAAAATTCTCTATGCCGACACCCACCTAGTCGCATATGCCAACTTTTTGATGCTCACGCCCTTCATTCTGCTGGCCCACGCGCTTTCACCTAAGACTAAAAAGCGCACGCTGGCCTTAATCGGAACCCTCATCTCCCTTGCTATCGAATTAGTTCAGCGCTTTATCCCAGGTCGAGTCTCCGATATCCGTGACCTCTATTCGAATGTCATAAGCGTATTTCTGGGCCTAATCCTTATTCGGTTTTTGCATGCCCTGTTCTATCGCTACCCAGATTAGCTAGCCGTGGGTACGGGCTTTACCCATTTTGCGGCCACATCGTATGGGAGTTTTACGCGGAAAAAGTTAGGATTTCACCAATAGCAAAGCGATTTTTCTTGGGGGTGAGGCGTGGAGTTAATTCAATACTGGCGCCTAATCGTCCAAAATCGCTTAATTATTGCCGTCAGCACTTTGCTTGGCTTAATAACGGCAACTTCAATAACTTTCACAACAACACCGCTCTATGAAGCGAAAGCTGAAATATTTGTATCAACCCCTGCATCAACGCTCGATATTTCTGCGCTCGCAACCGGTTCGAGTTTTTCTCAACAGCGCGTTAAGTCATACGCGCAGATCATTGACAGCCCACTTACCCTCGCGCCAGTTATCCGCGAACTTGATCTAAAGATGTCTGCAACTGAACTCGCCGGAATGATTTCGGCTTCTGCGCCTCTTGATACAGTTTTGATCACACTGACAGTTACCGATACCGACCCACAGCGTTCAGCAGATATTGCAAACGCAGTTGCAGATCAATTCGCGGTTACCGTTAGCGACTTAGAATTAAGTGGAATCGGAATTGATTCACCTGTAAAAGTTTCAACAGTTGAAGAAGCAATACCTGCAGATGCTCCCGCATCTCCAAAGAAAGCGATAAACCTCGCACTTGGATTATTACTTGGCTTTGGTCTCGGAATCGGTCTTGCCTCACTTCGCCGCCTTCTTGATAACTCAGTTAAGAACGAAGACGATTTGATGGGTACACCCCTCCTTGCAGCAATTGGTTTTGATGCTATGGCTGATGAAAAACCACTTATTACACAAATCGGACGATACGCCGCACGCACTGAAGCCTTCCGTACTTTGCGCACCAATTTGCAGTTCTTAAACCCCGATGCGCACCCACAAGTAATCGTAATGACCTCTGCGCTTCCTAATGAAGGTAAATCAACTTCATCAATCAACCTGGCTCTCTCTCTAGCGCAGGCTGGCGCAAAAGTAGTTCTAGTAGAAGCTGATTTACGCCGGCCAAAAACTCCGATCTATCTTGAGATGTCATCAATGTCAGAGGGCCTTAGCGAGTTAATATCTGGTCCAGCAAAAATTACCGCACAGAGCGTTAAGGCAAAGCTCCATGCTTATGAGTCAACTGGCTTAAAAGTACTGCTTTCCGGCAAAGTGCCACCTAACCCATCGGAACTTCTTGGGTCCAATAAATTCGACGAGCTAATCGCAGTGCTACGTACCCAATTTGAGTACGTAATCATCGACTGCCCACCACTGCTTCCCGTTACAGATGCCGCCATTGTTTCTGCTAAAGCAGATGGCTGCGTTCTTATTGTGCATGCTGGCGTTACCAAGAAACCTCACTTCATCGGTTCACGCGATGCAGTTAAGGCTGTTGGCTCAACTATTCTCGGTGTGATCATCAATAAGATTCCTGAGTCATCTCTCGAATACGAGTACGGCTACCGTTACGGTTACCCTCGTTATTACGGCGCTAACTACCGTCCATATGCAAAGCGAGCACTGGATGAGGGCCAATATGCACCTAGTGCAGACATTCTAGATCGACAGGCTTTAGAAGATAACTTCCAGCATATTAAAGGCCAGCGCTTTAAAGAAGAGTTAAAGCGCCAAGATTCGCGCACCCCAACTTCAAAGCGCATCTAGCCTTTAACTAGTAAGCGCCCTTACCTTTAAAGACTGCACCAACCGTTGAAACGATGATCCACAAGTCGCGGGTAAAGCTCCAATTGATTAGGTAATTTAAATCCAGGGCAACGCTGGTTCGAAGATCTAGGTCAGAGCGCCCTGATATCTGCCATGGCCCGGTGATCCCTGGCTTTGCAATTAGGCGACGCTCGTAGATTGAGTTATAGATACTTACCTCACTTGGCAGCGCAGGACGTGGCCCCACAACGGACATACTGTTATTTAAAACGTTTAAGAACTGTGGAAGCTCATCCAATGAGTACTTGCGAAGAATGCGTCCAACGGGGGTAATACGAGGATCCTGCTTATTCTTAAAGATCACATGGTCGCCGGCGTGAATATTTTCAACTTCGTGCACGATCTTGTCGGCGTCTTTAACCATTGAGCGAAACTTATAGAACTTAAAAGTGCGCCCGTTTAAGCCAACTCGCTTCTGGGAGTAAAAGATTGGCCAGCCGCTGCTGACTAGAACCGCTATTCCAATAGCTATAAAGACTGGGCTTAGTAGCAACATGACGGTGATGGCAAAGGTTAAGTCAAAGATGCGCTTGACCAGGCGCCAGAGCAGTGAGATCTCAGATTTCTCAAAGGTGAGGAAAGGGATTCCTTCTTGAGGGGAGGGGATCAACCAGTAGCCCAAGTTGCCTGAATCAAGCGGGATCCAATTCACGTGAATATCTAAATCCTCGCAGTAGTGAATGAACTTCGAGAAGTTGGGATCTGATTCCATACCTGGCAGCAGTAGCACTTCATTAATCTTCTTGTAGCGCAGTAACTTATCGAACTCTTCGATCCATGTGCTATTTATTGCAGGGCATACTAAACGTGAAGCGATTGTGAAGCCGAGGCTGCGGTTTGAAATCAACCATTCGCTATGTTCTTCTAAGTCTTTCTTCTCGCGACCCACAATCATTAAATTAGAGGAGACGCGTTTCTTTAAAATCAATGGGCGCAGAATAAGTGCATAAATACTTATCCGAACCAAAAAGAGATAGACCAAACCACTTGCCAACATCACCAGAAAGACTGAACGTGAAAATGATGCCTTCAAAATGAAGGAGAGGAAGCCTAGAAAGAAGAAGAAGGCGAAGGAACGCTTAATGATCATCCGCAGGTTAAAGATCACTAGGGTGGAATGGCTAAAGCGATAAATGCCGCTAGCCACCATAAAGCTAATCCAACTCAAAACTAGAACGGTAAGAATTCCTCGATATTCGAACTGTGATGCAACCTTGGATCCTGCCAGGTAGTTTTCATCACTCTGAAATCGAGTCACATAGGCAGTGAAGGCAGAGAGCGCTATGGCAAATGAATCAGGGATCAGTTGCAGCGCCAGAATGACAACCTGCTGCGGGTTAGCACGCTCTTTAAGTCGCTGAATAAATGGCTTTCTCATCTTAAATTACCTATCCAGCAAGTCTTCTACTAAAAAAGTTACAACTGTTGTATTTCCTTCTCGGACTCGACTCCAGTTTTTAGTGAAAGTATCAAATAGAATTGAACCTAACCCGGAGGTAACGTCAGATGCTGGTGACATGTTTCCATTATCGCTGATCGTCACCTCAATTCCCGCTGGTAGCGTTTTTGCAGAGACAGAGATTTTCCTTGCTCCACCATGCCGTATCGAGTTAACAACGGCCTCCTCGATTAGCTGAGAAATCACATCACTGTTGGGCGTTACTTGACTTAGTTTGGGTGGTAGATCATGGGATATCTCTGCCAATCCGGCCCAAGATTTACTCAACTCCTCAATCCTCTGGGCAGGAACGCGAGAAGCAAGTCTTTGGTAAGGCTGCTTTATCTTTTCCATTCGGTCAATTATCTGTGCGGTGATTTCAGGCGGGAAAAGATCGAAATCTGACTCCGCTGCCTTCAATAAAAGTAATTTACAAGCCAGAAGTTGAGATTGAACCTCTGCATGAACGTACTGAGCAAAGTATTCGTCACCACCTCCCTCTTTGGTCTTTATGAGGAACTCTTCCAACTCACCGCGTCTAATTAAATCTCTCAGAAATTCAAACGCAAATTCTTGATCATCATAAAGTGCAACTAGAAGAGTACTCACGGCAAATAAAGTTAACTGTGTGACCATACTTAGTAAATATCCTAAAATCATTAGCGCTAGCGATGGATCACGGCTGATCGGCAGGACTAACTGAAAAAAGAAGGTTATCGGGTAGGCAAAGAAAACTAGGGAGCCCAAGAATTGCAGATTCACTTTTAAATAATCACTTTGACGAAGATCCTTATAGATTATTCGATCAGCAAAAATAGTTATAGATATCCAAATCGTAAGTACAACGAGGGTAGTAAAAACTCCAACACGACTACTTTGTGTAAGGAATGAAAATGGCAAAGTCAGCAGAATTACGCCAGTTACAGGAATTCTTTCTGTGGTTAAAGTTCGGCGAATAACTGACAAGAATCCTGCTCGAATCCAAGTCAACTCGCCATCTTTCCAACTTGATTTAGATAATGGGCGTATATGTTCTGTAATCAATTTATCAATATCGTTTGATGCCCGAACAATGTCTTCCTTTGATGGGGCTGAACCCACTGTTTCAATTATCTTCGCTTGCAAATGTCCAATTACGGCTATCAACTGATTCGAACTAGATTTTGCGGCAGTTGGCATATCAACTATCTTCTTTTCAAGTAACTCTTTAATTAGGTCTTTAATACGCGATCTAAATGTTGATCCATACTGGACGATAATTGAGCCAGCTTGAAACCAGTAAAAAACAGCGACTGTTGAGTTAGTTATTCGAGCAAATGCAGAGAGCGAGTCTTCCAGATTTAAAATTGGGGGTAGAAGAACTAAAACTGCGCCCCGGGTTGCGCCCATAGCCAAGACCAAGAAAATCTGCTCAGGTAGCCGTCCTTGATTCTTGCCGTAGATCACAAATGGCAACATTGCGCTGTGGGCGGCGAACCCAACAAAGATCCATAAGAGAGAATTCTTAAAGTTTGAGAAATTATCTGGTGCTAGAAATACTGAAAGTCCAACCGATATTGGGTAAGTCCACAGAAACACTTTCATGCTGATCAGTGTCTTAGGCAGTAGTTTAATAATTGATTTTGCTTCACTGGAAAATTGCATAAGATTCAAATTCGAGCTCTTAGACGTTCAATTTCGTTAATACTGTCTGCCAACATTTCATTGGCCTCGGATAGCAACTTAGATTTTCTCTCACTGCTGACATTCGTCATTCCGCTCATTAAATGAAGTGCCATGGTTACTCCAGTGATCTTGCCTTGAAGAGTGCCATAGCGGCTTGCAAAAACAGAATCTTCGAGATATTGAGTACTAGCACTTATCCTTTCGACTTTCTGACTTAGGTTTATACCTCTCTCAGATTTACCCTCAAAATCACCTTGCACGGCAATAATCAGAGAGGCAATAATAGAAGCGATAAAAACGCCATATGTTGTTTTAATTCCCGAATACCAAGCAGGAAATGGGTAGTCCAGAGAAATCCCAACGGTTGGCTGAAGATAATTAAAAGCGCCCTGTACGAAAAATACGCCTATGTAAGCAAATGGATAAATAATCCATGGGCTTAGCAATTTCCTCTTAAGTAATTGTGAGAACGGCAGTAAATATAAAGTAATGATTGTGGCGCCTATCGCGCCAGCAATCACGCCATCAAAGCCATTGCGCGCGAACTGTCCAGTGAAGCTTCCAACAAGAACCATAACAAACGTTACCCGGATAGAGATAACCCTGGGTAGCAAAGAGGAAAGATAAGTAAATGAACTTTCATTCTCTTTTTCAAAACTCTTATCTAATCTATAAACCCCATAAGACTTTTTCTGTTCTTCCAGCGAGCGAGAAAGACCTAGGCTCTGTTGATATAAATCTTCCAAGGTTTTATCTTCCACATCTTGAGAACCAGATGCCCATTTAGTAGCCAACATGTTTTTAATGCCATTACGTAATTGACTCACCTGCGGTAGCAACTGATCTTCAATCACAGCGATCGCGCTCAAACGTGTTTGGGATTCAATTTCGGTCAGCCCCAACTCCTCCTGCTCAAGCACGCGTCCTAACGAGCTCAAGGCGCGCGCTTCCATTCGCCTGCGTTCGATAGTCCCAAAGTAAAAAGCGGCAAGAGCCATGGCAACACCTGTGTAGAAAATTGCAGCCGGCAGGCGAACACCTAAGTGATAACTCTGGTCAAATCCCAGTTTCGCATTTACTGCGGTGAATAGTCCACGTACCAATCCAGCGCTAAACCACACAAAAACACATTTCCAAAGCGGCTGCAATTCTCGGGTTCGATTTCCCAGCAATAGCGCCTGCGCCACAAATAGATAGAGCGCACAAGCCAACTCACCACCAAGCGCTATCACCGCGGCCTGCGAAATTGATCTTGCATTGAGCAGCTCCTCGCGCTCAATTGAAGTTAGGTAACCGAAAGGAAAGACAACAGCCAAATAAGTTCGTATAGATATCGCCCAGCGCCCAGTTGCTGCGTAGCGAAACCTTTGCAGTGCAAATTTCACTTCACGACTACTTTTCCTTGTTGCCACATGCGCACAGCCAGCACGCGCGGATTAAAATCTTCATCGTTCTTAAGTCCCAAGCTTGAAAAAGTCCGCTGCACCAAAGTCTCTGCCGCGCGCAGGGATGTCCCACGTTTTCTCGCAATAGCGGCATTGGTGTAACCCTCAGCCAACAACAACAAAATCTCACCCTGCGTAGCGCTGATAACAATGCGATCATTCTCAAATACTGGTTTTTCAATCTCGCTTGACGAATGAGAAATAGAATCTTCGACTGCGGCAACCAAATCCGAAATAGAACCCAACTCAGATTTAACGAGGTAGGTAACACCTGCCGGCAGCGCTACTCCATTGGGAATCGCCAACGCAGGGGAGGCGTGCGAAGTCAGCACTACCTTTCCAATCCATGGATGCTCCTTCTCGATAAATTGCAGAAGGTCAGCCCCACTTGGCCCAGTAACGCCAAAGTTCAAATCCGTAATCACCGCATGCGGATCAAATGACCCAACGCGCGCAATCGCATCGGCCACATTAGTAACCGCTTCCACCTGGAAGTTTGCACCCTCAAGCACTTCACGCAACAGACCGAGGGTGAACTCCTCATCTTCTGCGATCAGCACACGTGCTCTAAATCCATTACTCATTAATCTCCAAGGGGTAGGTCGCAAGTTTATGCGCGGTGCCCCTACCAAATAAGGGGTACTTATCGGTTTTTACCTCGTAAAAAGTGAAGAAAGTCTAAAGGTCGATAGATGGCGTGCCCCAAGCCTAGACTTAGACCGCAAAGGACACAGATGGAGGCAAGTTTTGAATTACGGACGAGTCAAGTCTGCCATCATTTTCGGCGGAAGTGGGTTTATCGGAACACACTTAGCCGAAGAGCTCGAATCGCAGGGTTTTGCAGTAACCATCGCTGACTTAGTCCCGCCACTTCGCAATAACTTAACCTTCATTCCTTGTGACGTACGAAATGAAATTAACCTCAAACTAGATTCCAGCCCTGAGATTATATTCAACCTAGCTGCTGTACATCGAACACCTGGACACGCACCCGCCGAATACTATGAAACAAATATTAAGGGTGCGGAGAATGTCACACGATGGGCTACCGATAACGCGATTAAAAAAATTGTTTTTACAAGTTCTATTTCTGTCTATGGTCCGAATGAAAATTTGCTTGATGAGAACGCAACGCCTGCGCCCAAAAGCGACTACGGTAAGTCCAAATTAATGGCCGAGGAAATTCATAACCAATGGCAATCCGAAGACTCGCAGAGTCGGTCACTTGTCATTTGCCGCCCAGCGGTAGTTTTCGGACGAGGAGAGCAAGGCAATTTTACTAGACTAGCAAAAGCACTTAAAGGTCGCTATTTCTTTTTTCCTGGCGGAAGAGAGACGCGAAAAGCATCTGGTTATGTTAAAGATGCGACCAGATCAATGATCTTTTTTGCCGAAAAAGATGTACGACAAATGGTGTACAACTTCGCCTTTCCTAAGAATTACACAATTGGCGAGATCTGTGACACCTTTTGTAAATTGGCTAAGTACGCAAGGCCAATATCAATTCCTGTGGCTCAAGTAGGAAAGGCATTCTCAAAAGTTGGTGGTCCACTGGGAAGCCTCGGTCAACGTTTACTCAAACTTGTTTTCCCTACAAACATAGCGCCCACAAAGCTGCAAGAGTCTGGATTTACCTGGAAATATAATTTGGAGAGTGCGCTGCATGATTGGAATTTAGAAAGTAATTTTGATCAAAAACAACATAGTATTTAACTGCGAGAGTCATCTAACAGCCATTCAACGTAACGCTTTCGACCATTTTCTCTCGTTAAATTCAGGCGAGCGTATTCAAGCGCTTTTTTAGCAAGTGATTTTCTAAAGGCTTCATTCTGCTTCATATCCATGATTTTTTCAGCCAGTAATTTCGGATCTTCAGCGGGAACGATTAGTGCGAGCCCATCGAGATATTCCGCTGTGGCACCAGCAATGGGGACGGAAGCGATAACCGGTCTGTTACTAAAAAAGTAAGAAGTTAACTTGCTTGGAAGACTCATTTCTAATTGACTCGCTCGCTCACTCACCAAAAGTAGATCGGCTCCTCCAAGTATATTTGGGAAATCTTCGTCTGCCACAGCAGGCACAAAGTGCAAGTTTTTCAATCCTTTGGCGAGACTCTTTAGGTGCGCCTCCTGATTTCCATGACCAACAAGATAAAAAGTTATATCTTTTTCAGAACTCAAAATTCTAGCCGCATCAATAAGCGTTTCCAGGTTTTGTTTATTGCCCATATTGCCCGAATGCACAACCGCGAAAGTATTCGGATCCCATCCATTGGCCATTTTTGCCCTGGAGCCCTCCAGTTCAGGAATCGTATTAGTGCCGTAAAGGGGTATTAGCGAGACTCTGTCAGACTCGACACCCATATCTTTAAGCGCTTTTTTCATAGCAGGCGAAATTACTGCAATACCGGATGCTTCTTTTAGATTACTAGACTCAAGACTCTGTACTAGTTTGGAAATTATCCTGCCCCCAGGTATGCCCGACTGTTCTAAGCCTTTTCCAATCAGGTCATGAATGACTATCAGAAGCGGGATATTCTTTTGATTGGCAAACTTCTTGCCAATGAAATGTCCGGCGAATGATGATCCAATAGTCACTACATAGTCAATATTTGAAAAATCAGTTTTTTTCATAATTTTCATCAAATTCTTTAAGAGTGAAAGTTCGTATAGAACGCGCGTGATGAGATTGCTTGATTTCGGAATGTAATGTCTTGTGCGGAATACGGAAATTGCATCATCGCTCTTGGAGCGATTCCTTAGTTCCCGATACTCATTTGGTACTGACCACCATGGGTAATGGGGATATGTTGTTAGAACATTTACCATCTCACCTTCAAAATTAAGCGCAAATGCTAAGTCAGTGGCAAATGGTGCTGTTCCAGTTGGCTCAGGCCAGTAATTGGTTGTTACAAGTAATACTCGAGACATCACTAATCTACTTAGGCTGATCTATCTGGCGAACTTGTCCACCAACCAACATTGAATAATCCGGCAAAGATTTACGCACAATCTCGCCCGCAGAAACGACAGAGCATTCTCCGATTGTAACTCCTGGCAAAACTTTGGCATCCAAGCAAACCCATGCGCCATCTTTAATCACTATTGGCTTATGAGCATATTGAAGCGATGCGGATCTATAGTCATGACCACCGGAGCAGATAATCGATCTCTGCGAGATACAGACATTTGAACCAATAGTTATCATTTCGTGGTTGATAAACCAAACTTCCTCACCGATCCAGCAATCATCATCGATCTTAAGATTCCAAGGGAAATGAACTCGCACACCGCGACGAATTAAAACTCCACTCCCGACAGACGCCCCAAATGATCTCAAAAGGAGTCTCCGGAACATAGAAGGCAAAACAGGAGATTTAAAGAACAAATGTTGAACAAAGAACCATAATCCCAGCCGTATCTTCCCCAAGAGAGTAAAACCCGTACCCCCGACGAAAGCCCGTAGATCTCTATTCACTTTAGAAGTCTACTTCTAGACTTTACCCATCTAGGATCAAAACAATCGGTCTTTACAAAAATTGAGGGGATGGGCGATGCCAACTACCGCTGAAAGCCCCCAACTCAATATTCTTCACGTCCTAACTCTAAATGGGCGCAATGGTGAATACGGTGGCCCTGTCAGAGTCGCTCGTGAACTTTGCCAAGAACTAAATTCTCGAGGGCATAAGACCCATATATTTTCAGGTGCGCTCCTAGGCTCCGAACCCACATCGAATACCGAACTATCTGAAAGTTTTATCTACGTTAAACCAATAACGCGAAAACTGAAAGTTAGTTCTTTGTGGAGCTGGAAGTTGGTTCCCCCTCTAAAGAAGCTCATTAGCAGCTCGGATCTTGTTCACATCCACTTCGCACGTGATCTAGTTCCCTTCCTCGCAGCTTTTCTCGCGATCATTCTCCACAAACCATTTATCACCCAAACCCATGGAATGATCATCTCGGATGGCAGACTCAGCACACGGCTTATTGATTGGCTGCTCACGAGGCCACTGATAAACAGATCAAGTATGAATCTAGTTCTCTCCGATTACGAAGCAGATGCAGTAAGTAAGCTTAGAATCCGGCCTCCTTTATCCATTGTGCCTAATGGAATTGCACAAAGCTTGGGGTCTGTTAAATCCCGTAACTCTATTAAGAGGATAGTTTTCTGTTCTCGATTGGATAAGCGAAAGGGAGTCAATAAGTTTATTGACATTGCAGAACAATTCAAAGAGTCAGATCTTAGTTTTGAAATTTATGGACCCGATGGCGGCGAATTAAACTTTGTTAAATCGGAGATTAAACGCAAAAATATTTCAAACACTCTCAAATACAAAGGATCACTTCCCTCAAACGAAGTTCAAAACATGTTGCAAGGTGTGGACTTATTGATCTTACCCAGCAAGGACGAGCCTTTTCCTATGGTTATTCTGGAATCATTAGCTGTTGGAACCCAAGTCCTAGTTATGCCTAGTTGTGGATTCGCGGGCCAATTACGAGATTTCGAAGATGCTTTCGTCGCAGAAAGTGAAGACCAAAAAGGAATACTTAACTCATTTCAAAAATTCTTCGACTCGGGCTTCGAGTTAAAATCCAGAGAAGCGATACGAGCGTTCTGTGGAGACACATTCGGAATATCCTCAGTTACTGACCAATTAGTGCTTAACTACAAAAAGGCTCTTTTCAATGAGTGAAGTTAAGACACCGCGAGTTCTGTGGCTCACCAATTTGCCAGCCCCATACAGATTTCCAATCTGGACGCGTTTATCTGCTTCCTTGGATCTCAGCGTTGCATTCCTTCTCAAAGAGCAGAATTGGCGAAATTGGAACGTACCGAATAACGTAGATTGGAAACATAATTTCCTTTCACTGAGGTCGATCAACTTCGGCGAATTCGATTTCATACCCAGTATGAAGGGGGTGAGAAAGTCGATTCAGGGAATTGATGTATTAGTACTCGGTGGTTGGGAAGCCCCTTTTTATCTTCGGACTCTCTTTTACGCCAAAAAGTTTGGAATTCCTGTTGTTCAATTCTATGAATCAACTAAAGATTCCCATCGTTTCAACAACGTATTTATCCGTAAGATTCGCTCCGCAATTTTCTCAAAGGCTGATTTCATAATCACTCCTGGTACCGCCTCTACTAGGGCGGTGGAGGCCATGGGTATTGCACCTGAGAAAATAATCACGCTCTTTAACCCTGTCGATGTTGGGTGGTTTCATTCTTTTGCAAAAAACCATCGAACTCCGCAATCTCAAGGCCATCGCTTTATCTATGTTGGTCGGCTTATCGAACTTAAGAACGTAGATAGCATTATTCATGCGTTTGCAAGCGTGAGAAATACCCTAGATTCTCTGACAATTGCTGGTGATGGCCCACTTGCGCCTGACCTAAAGGCGCTTACCCGTTCGCTCGGCATTGATGATTCTGTAATTTTCGTTGGACACAAGAACCAGGAAGAACTTGCTCAGCTTTATGCTGAAAATCAGACTTTAATCCTTGCGAGTACTACGGAGGTATGGGGTCTTGTTGTCAATGAAGCTCTTGCATCGGGATTACACGTAGTTGTATCTGACAAGTGCGGTGCAGCGGAATTTGTGAAGGAAATGAAAGGTGTCTACATCTGCTCAACAGAGCACATGTCGATTCAGGAGGCGATTAAGAGAAGCTCAAATGCATGGCGTGGATACATTGAAGAACCAGAGATACTCGAGTTCACGCCCGAGAAATTTGCAGATGGGGTTCTTGAAGTGGTTCAACGCATTTTTAACCCAGTTTCATCTCTAGACCTAGTTTGGTTTACAAATATTCCAACCCCATATCGAATTCCCACGTGGAAGGCTTTGGACTCTCGAATTAGATTGAAGTTACTTTTCCTTAGTAATTCGGAGCGTGGAAGGGATTGGGAGTTAGTAAGTTCCCTTAGAGGTTTGAACTATAGGAGTTTCCAAGAGAAAGCCCTATATCCAAGTAGGTCTATCCCGTTGTATATCAATTTCATAAAACCCATAAGACGCCTTCGCAAGATAAACGGTAAGGCTATTTATATAGATGGCTGGGAAAGTCCAGCCTTTTTTGTAACCGCGCTTTACGCAAAGAAGATCGGAATGCAAGTGTTTTTTGGATACCGAGGAACGGCAGACTCCCACCGTTTCAATAATGTATTTGTCCGCAAGATTCGCTCCGCAATCTTCTCAAAAGCAGACTTCATCGTCACAGCCGGCACCGGCTCTACTAAGGCTGTGCAGGCCATGGGCATTGCACCTGAGAAAATCATTACGCTCTTTAACCCCGTCGATGTCGGATGGTTTCATTCTTTTGTTAAAGACCATCGCAGCCCGCAATCTCAAGGCCACCGCTATATCTATGTCGGACAGCTCATTGAACGTAAGAATGTTGCTTCTGTTATCCAAGCTTTTGCGGAAGTTAAAAACGAAGATGACACTCTGACAGTCGCCGGAGATGGGCCTCTTGCATCAGAACTTAAGAAGCTTTCAAACTCCCTAGGTATTGGGCATTTAGTCCACTTTGTTGGACATAAGAGCCAGGAAGAACTTGCCCAGCTCTATGCAGAAAATCAGACGTTAATCCTTGCGAGTACTAATGAAGTATGGGGCCTTGTTGTCAACGAAGCCCTTGCATCAGGTTTACACGTAGTTGTCTCGAACAAATGCGGAGCCGCAGATTTCGTGAAGGACATGAAAGGTGCCTACATCTGCTCAATAGATCAAGTGTCAATCCAGGAAGCAATGAAGGCAAGTTCAAATTCGTGGAGTGGATACATTCAAAATCCAGTGATTTTGAAGTTCACGCCCGAGAAGTTTGCCGAGAAAATTACCCTCTTGCTTTAATTAACTCGTGCCAGCAGTCTTGATTGAATGCAAGTGTTTTTGCTGGGATAGTGATATTGCCAGAATGATAATTAATGAAATCCAGATACTTCGACCACCAATCCAATTGTAAATAAGAGAGGCAGGAATAAGCGCTGAAAAAAACGGAATAGCAAAAAAAGTTATCCCGTTCATAGGTGCAAGTATCACTCTAAAAAGTTGGTAAAAGACCACAGAAAAAAGGAATATTCCAATTATTCCATATTGGGCAAGGCTTGCGACAATAGTGTCAAACGTTTCGCCGATGGGAAGTTGTCCTGACCCAACTATTGGATTTTCATTGAAAAGTTCTTTTGCCAGTTTCGCCTGCGCGCGTCGCATGACTAGGCTTCCATCAGATCCGAGGCCTGAACTCGAAAAGCCACCACTTAAAAAACGTGTCCAACTTTCATCGATTCTTTTGACAAACGCTGCACTACTTAAGAGCCCTGGGGTAGCGAACGATAGTAAGAAAAATCCAGCTGATGCCAGAGATACAATTTTAAACATTGAGAGGAACCGGCCTGACTTGCTTCCTATGGAAACAAGGAGAATCCATAAGGAAAGCAAAATATTGGTTCGAGTTAGACTAGCTAGCATCAATATTCCCACCGCAAGTGATGAAATCGAATAAGCCAGACTTCTAAATAGATTCAATCTAGCGGTAGTAAATGTTATTGCCAAGCAAAGAAATGCAGTCCATTCTGAAGCTAGCGCAATTCTACTGTTTTGAAAAACTAATAAACCACGATTCTGAGACCATACATACCAGAATGCAAACGCTGAAAAAACTCCCAAAGCCACTGCGTAGTCCAGGATTGTTTCCGTGTATAACTCACGTCCGCTCCAAATGGCGATTGGGATTCCAAAGAGAAAAATCAGCAAGGCAGTCTGGCCGCGGATAATCTCAATGGGGGTAAAATTGTTTAGATAAGAAGAAACAAAGTTAATGAACAAAAGTACGATTAAAGCAATAGAGAACGTTAAAACCCTCTGTTTTGTTTCCCTGGGAATTTTTGAGCCTCTTGAAAGATTCTTAATAGAAAGAAGGGAAAAAATAGAGAGCACGCAAAGGTAATAAACTTTCGAATTAGTTAATTCCGCAGGACCGAGGGACAAAATTGCGCCTAGTGAGAAATAAACTAGTCTTCCCAGAGGGTATCGTCCGAAATAAGTGAGAATTATTAACACCGCTAGAGTCATCGGCGCGCCAAAATTGCTGAATTTTCGCAGGAATCAGCAGGAGAATTAGAATGCAGAGTTGAACCTTCGTATTGTTGTCCTAAGTTAGCTTTAGGTAGGATTCGGAGAGTAAGTCCATCTGTGCTGATGGTTGGCGAGATACTCGATTCCTCCAAGACTATAGCGTTATTCATGATTTACCCTAGATAATGTATGGAATGAAAAAAACAATACTGTCGTACCTGTATTAACTTTTGATAAAATCACATAATATATGTACTTGCGCGTCTTGCCTATACAACCGACTTTTCCTTTCACGAAGTATAGTTTAACCCAGTCGCGGTTACCTCTGATCAAGATCTTGGATTCTTGATATTTGCTAAATTATTTTTGAAAAAGAGTTCAATTAGCCTTTTGGAAAAGATTTCATAGATACTGTCTCATCGGAGATGGAAAAGTGGATGATAATTCCAATTCTTCAAGAGTGGAGGTTCTATCAAACCTATTTGCCACACCATTGCACTTATCAAAAATGAATCGCTCCACATCTATCAACAAGGAGGCTGGACCAGCTGGGATAATCTCAAATCGCTCTCCTGAATTTTACTTCCGGAGAGTATGCATTGATTAAGGGTGCCCTCACTACAAAGCTCCCTTCTATTTTTGCATTCGGTTATTACATAGATTCGTCCCAGTGATCAAGATTTGAACTGAATATTTCAAGAAGAGTTCTGCACCTTGATCAGTGGACGAAATTGAGATGCACGATTAATTCCGAATGGATCAAGGTAGTGCTGTAAATGTTAGGAAGGATCTAAATCCCTTCACCTTGTTATGATTGGATAGTGTCATTCCAGCATTTTGTATCTAGGATCTCAAGTACTCGTCATATGCTAATTGCGCAGATTTTTTCTGGAGTGGTAAGCCTTGTAGTGTTAATTTTTAGTGCTCGCGTTGCTGGATCTTCCGCTGTTGGTACTACCGCAATCGCTATCGTCCTATCTGGTGTCGTCGTTGACATTCTTGACTATGGGTCCTGCAGCTACCACTCCACTAAGTTGGCATCTGGCGAGATATCCAAAGATTTTTACTGGCAAGTTTCAAGACTAAAACAGAGCTTAATCCTTCTCGCATCGATAGCTATATTGGTGCCCGCTATTCTTGTTACTCAAGATTCTTCCTTGATGTATTTCGTGGTTTATCCCTTGCTTTGGTTACGCATGAACTATTTTCAACAGTATTTTTTTTCTTCGAGAAGATTCAATCAAGCCGTAACTGCAATTTACCTAGAGAAGGTTTCCTATGTTTCAGTCATTCCTATGTATTTATTGGGCGCAAACGGAGTGGCAATGGTAATCGGACCGGTTTTGATTGGACTTGGAGTTCATTCGATTGTCGGTACGTTTTACACTAGGGGAGAAAGGACTAAAACATCTACGTCGCAATATGCCTTTTCGCAAATAAGGAATTCATTCCAGAATTCAAAATACTTTGGTCGTTCAAGCGTGATAACGGACGTTGCAAATCTTGATACACCGCTAATTGCAATCCTGTTATCAGTATCTGATTCAGGAACTTACTCGTTGTTCCAAAAATTTAGAGGTCCCTTGATTACAGGTTTTCAATCATTCTCAAACAGTTTTAAGCCAATTGTAGCTCGGGGAAATAAGAGAGAGATTAGAGATCTTTTGGTATCTGAAAAATGGTTATTGATTCTTAATTTTTGTGGAATTCTATTTTCCGCTGGCTTTTTTCTGAAATACTCGCAGTCTTTTCTAGGAGATACATTTAAAGATGCTAATCTTATTCTTTGTATCGGATCTCTTTCGGCACTACCCACTGCATTGAGTTTCCTGTGTTCCACATATTTGTCTTCGTCTGGTCTTGAGAAAATTAATGCAAGAATTTTGACTTTATTCGTGCCAGTATTGTTGATTGCAATAGCTGTAACCGCCCATTTATCCGGTTTGATTCAAACTACAATAACTATTCTAGTAATAAACATTTTACTTTGTTGTGTGTTGACAAAGAAAGTGCATGAACATTGGACCAAAGCGTGAATCCAGACCACTTCGTTTTTGTTATAGGCAAAAATTTATGATGACTATCGATAGAGCTTCTCAAGCATTACACAAAGAATCTCAACTTATTTTGATATCAGAAGATTTTTCCGGTCATCGATTGGATTGGTTTATTAAATTAATACATTTAGTTGGTAAGCGAGATTTAGCAGTTTTTGCGGTCGATGCCTCGCGCCTAAATTATGACACGGTTGATTTCGAGATCGAGATTTGTTCTGACTTTAAATCGAAGCATGATTTGATTAAATTCATCGGGAAGAATCAGGTGAAGGCAACTCTAATTTTTTGGGATGGTGATAATTGGCTTTTTGAGATGTTTCGGTTGAAGGCTCCTATTCGGGCATTGGTTATGCGACCATATTTAGCGTCGAAAAGTCTCCGTGATTTAGCGGTGTTCTTAATAAAACATGTAACCATGCTTTTTCTAAAAAAGTTTAAGAGTATTGAGTTTGCATATCTTGCTATTCCATTTTGTACTGTGGGAAAAAGGAGGAACTACTGGGTAGATGATGATTTGTTAATTGATTTAGAATGCCTTAAGGTGTTGCGTTCCAGGCGTTCTCTGAATCTAGGAAAGCAGAAATTTAAGATTTTGGTGCCGGGTTACATAAGTGAGAGAAAAAATCCCAAATTGGTTATAGACGCGTGTAAGGTTCTTTCGAATAATTCACAGGCTGAATTTGAGTTAATGTTTCAGGGTAAGGTAGAGGAATCATTAAAAGTCACGTTTGCTGCAAATGAAAGGTCTTGGCTAAATGTACAAGATAAGTACTTTCCTCGCTCGGAATACTTAGAGTTGCTAAATGAAGCAGATGTTGTGGTAATTCCTTATTCAAATATTGCTAGTAGCGGAGTAGCTGTTGAATGTATCGCGCTCAATGTTCCACTAATCATGCTACAAAATTATCGTTGGAACGGAGCTGCCTCACAAGAGGGTATAAATCTTAGGTTGACGGAGCTCAATGTCGATCAACTGGCAAATATTTTAAATGAGGTACTTAGCAGTTCATTAGGGCAGCGAGAAGAATTTGACTTTAGATACACACAAGCGCAGACAGCGTTGAATTTTCTCATAGAAGGCCAATTGAAGGGAAGTACTTAAGATGAGAGGTTTAATTAGTGTAATTCTGAAAGACGCTAAGGCGGCCGGATACCTGAGTAAGACTTCAGTACTAAAATCAATATTTGTCGATGCTGGTTTTTTAACAGTTGTTATTTACAGATTCCAGTCATATTTTTCCAAACCAGGGTTCTACCTAATTGCTAAGGTGATTTCACGTTTAAATTTGTTGTTTCATGGATCTGATTTTGTGATTGGCTCAAAGATTGGTTCAGGCTTGGTAATAAAACATCCCGTTGGGATTGTAGTAGGGAATAAAGTAGTTTGTGGCACGGGACTTTCTTTGATGCAAGGCGTCACGTTAGGGCAAAAAAGTTTTCACTCAAGCAGAGATCAAGACACTTTAAATCCAGTTATTGGCGACGACGTGAAAATTGGAGTTGGTGCAATTCTACTTGGTGGAATAAATGTGGGCAGCAGAGTAACAATAGCGGCTGGCACGTTACTTATCTCTGATGTACCGGCTGATACTTTCGTAGTTGGTAATCCGAGTAAAATAGTGCGTAAAAATAGAACTTAGAAAGTACGTTTTTTGCACGTTTTGCGAACAAAATTATTACAAATAATGAGTTGGGAAAACTATGTATCCAAGATTCAATCAGAGACTTGAGTTTTCCCACCGGCTTTCACCCTTAGCATTCTGTGAAAAGTAGATAGGAGATATCGAGTTTTCCATCTAGAGAATTTGCGGAAATGTTCAATAACCGCTCTACCGATTCTCTGCCACGGATTGGGCGTAAGTTGTTGAAATCCCTACATAAGTGGGTTGTGAGGGACTCGAACCCCCGACCCGGTGATTAAGAGTCACCTGCTCTACCAACTGAGCTAACAACCCATTCAAACGGTCGAATGTTTGAATGCAGAGCAGACCCTATCAGGGCAGCGCGACTTGTCTAACACGTCGGCTGCCGCGAAGATGGTGACATGAGTCGCTGGCAGATCCGTATTGCGGTGCTATTGGCCGCAGGCGTTTTCATGGGTCAAGTACCAGTTGAGGCTTCGACGAAGACAGCGGAAGCGGTATTGGAAACGTTGGCTGTTAAAGGTAGAGCGCCAAAGACTGGGTATGAGAGATCGCAATTTGGTCCGGCATGGTCTGATGTTGACCGCAACGGCTGCGATACCCGCAATGACATTTTGTATCGTGATTTAACTTCAATAGTTTTCAAATCAGGGACCCGGGATTGCGTTGTTTTATCAGGGGTATTGGTCGATCCATATTCGGGGGAGAAGATCTCATTCGAACGCGGCGTTAGATCGAGTATGGATGTGCAGATAGATCACGTTGTGGCTTTATCGAATGCCTGGCAGACGGGGGCTTTCAAGTTGAGTTACGAGAAACGTCGCGAATTTGCCAATGACCCGATGAATTTACTGGCGGTAAAGGGGAGGTTGAATTCGCAGAAGGGCGATGGAGATGCCGCGACTTGGCTTCCGCCTCTAAAAAATATTCGCTGTGCCTACGTTTCACAGCAGATAGTTGTAAAAGCGAAGTATGGCCTTTGGGTTACACCACCTGAAAAGGCCACGATGCAATCCTTGCTTGCTAAATGCCCTGGCTTTAAAGCACCAACAAATTAAAGTGCGTCTGCTCCGCGCTCGCCGGTGCGTACACGAACAACGGTTTCAACTGGGGTAACCCAGATCTTTCCATCGCCGATTGATCCGGTGTTGGCAGTGTTGGCGATGATGTCGACCAAGTTTGCGGCATCGGCATCTTCTGCAAGAAGTTCGATGCGTACCTTTGGAATGAAATCAACTGTGTATTCAGCGCCACGATAAATTTCGGTGTGACCTTTTTGGCGACCAAAACCGCGGGTTTCAGAGACGGTCATGCCGTGAACACCAGCGGCTTGCAGAGCAACCTTGATGTCGTCGACCTTTGCTGGCTTAACGATTGCAGTTATTAACTTCATATTTATCTCGCTTCTCTTGTTTGAACTCTAGTACCGGTTTGAGTTTCCGGTTATGTCATATGCCGATTCGGCGTGATAAGTCGTATCGAGGCCATTTAGCTCATCGTCGCGGAATGCTCGGAAGCCGATGGTCTTTGAAATCACGGTTGCGATTAACCATGTTGCGCAGAAAGAGAAGGTTGCAACAGCGACAATCGCGATTACCTGAGATTGCAGCAGGTCTGTGCCGCCCTTGAAGAAGAGGCCATCTTTACCAGCAGCGTTAGCGGTAACTGTTGCCGCCAAACCGATAAAGAGCATTCCGATAAGTCCGCCCATTCCGTGAACGCCGACAACATCGAGTGAATCGTCATATCCAAACTTGTATTTGCGAGTTACCGCCCAAGCAGATGCAACGCCTGCGATTAGTCCAAGAACTAGTGCGCCCATTGGATTTAAGAAACCACATGCAGGCGTGATTGCTACAGCGCCAGCGATTGCACCAGATGCAACGCCCAAGGTTGTTGCTTTGCCATCACGCTTCTTTTCATAAGCGATCCAGGTCATGGCTGCAGCTGCAGTAGAAATTTGAGTGTTAATCATTGCTGTTGCTGCAAGAGATCCTGCAGATAGCGCGGATCCCGAGTTAAATCCAAACCATCCGAACCAGAGCATTCCTGCACCGAGAAGAACTAACGGCATGTTGTGCGGACGCATTGGATCGCGTTTGAAACCATCGCGCTTTCCGAGAACTAACGCGAGAGCAAGTGCAGCGGCGCCGGAGTTGATTTCAACAACGGTTCCGCCAGCGAAATCGAGCGCGCCAAGTTTGTCGATGATCCATCCACCGTTACCGCCTTGTGTGGCAAATGCCCAGTGCGCAATTGGAAGATAAACCAGGGTGATCCAAACGGCTACGAAGACAACCCATGAGCCGTATTTTGCGCGATCAGCGATTGCGCCCGAAAGAAGGGCAACGGTGATGATCGCGAAAGTTAATTGGAACATAGCAAAGGCAAGAACTGGAATCTGATGGCCCTCAGCGCCAGTGACTTGATCCAAAGTATTTGATAAACCAATGTGATCGAAGTTTCCGATCAAACCGCCATTTGATTTACCGAACGCCAGCGAATATCCATAAAGCACCCAGATAATTGTTGTCACACCGATTGCGGCAAATGACATCATCATCATATTTAGCGCGCTCTTGGCGCGAACCATGCCGCCATAGAAAATTGCCAAACCAGGTGTCATGAAAAGAACTAAGGCAGCGCTTGCTAGAACCCAAGCGGTATCACCAGTATTTACATCAATCACAGCGCTCTCCGAAATCTGCACCGCCTAATGAGTGGCCGAGCAATGGAGTAATGCTAAAGGGGAGTCTTAGTGGGTTTCGTTATATCGCTTATATGACGCGTGGATTTCTTCCTCAGCAGCGTCATGCCCAACCCATTCTCCGCCTTGTACAGACTTGCCAGGTTCGAGAGTTTTGTAGACCTCAAAGAAGTGTTTGATTTCAGAGAGTTCGTAAGCAGGGACATCGCTTAGATCTTGCAGGTATGACTTGCGAACATCGCCGGCTGCAACGCAGAGCAACTTGTCATCTCCGCCTGCCTCATCAGTCATATTTAACATTCCAATTACGCGGCAAGAGACAACGCAGCCCGGGAAAGTTGGCTCATCAAGCATCACCAAAGCATCAAGCGGGTCGCCATCTTGCGACAAAGTGTTCTTTACATAGCCATAGTCATATGGGTAACGAGTTGAAGTAAAGAGCATGCGATCTAAGCGGATCTCACCAGTTACGTGATCGACTTCGTATTTGTTGCGAGATCCTGCCGGGATTTCGATGATTACATCAAAGATCATAATTGCTGCTCTCGTTTGGTTAATGAAAAAACTTGGGGTGAGCGACGGGGCTCGAACCCGCGACATCTCGGACCACAACCGAGTGCTCTACCAGCTGAGCTACGCCCACCATGTGCTGATTGAAATCCAATAGTACCCGTTATCCACTCTTACCCGTTCTCTGGAGTGGTCGGGATAAACAAGGTTGAGCGGTAATACGCCAGTTCGGCGATCGAATCTTGGATATCACCCAGCGCGCGATGGTTGCCGGTCTTAGCGGGGGCCGCGAAATAGGTCTTGGGATACCAACGCCTTGCCAACTCTTTAATCGATGAAACATCGACGGTGCGGTAGTGCAGGTATTCATTAAGGCGGGGCATATCGCGGGCGATGAAGTTGCGATCGACGCTAACTGAATTTCCCGCCAGTGGTGATTTACCCGCAACAGTTTCGGTGGATTCGAGATATTTAATAATCGCATCTTCGGCTTGACTTGCAGTTACTCCATTTGGAATTTCAGTAATCAACCCAGAGGTCGTATGCATTTGGGTTACGTACTCGTTCATGCCAGCCAACTTTTCAGGAGTGGTTGCAATCACAAGATCAACACCGTCACCAATTACATTTAGGTCAGAATCGGTCACTAAGACCGCGATCTCAACTAGAGCATCAGATGCCAAATCGAGTCCGGTCATCTCGCAATCGATCCAGATCAGGTGGGGCAGAGGTGTAGTCATGTGCGCCTGGCTGGAATCGAACCAGCGACAACTCGCTTAGAAGGCGAGTGCTCTATCCGACTGAGCTACAGGCGCCTGCAGAGGTCGTTAGTTAATTGTACCGATATCAACCACTAAGGTTTTCTCTATGGCTGAGTTCATTTACACGATGAAAAAGGCGCGCAAAGCGCATGGTGAAAAGGTAATTCTCGACGATGTCACCTTGATGTTCTATCCCGGAGCAAAGATTGGCGTGGTCGGCCCTAACGGCGCCGGTAAGTCAACGGTCTTGCAGATCATGGCTGGCTTGCAGCAACCATCTAATGGTGAGGCATACCTAACTCCTGGTTACACCGTCGGCATCTTGATGCAGGAACCAATTTTGAATGAAGAGAAGAATGTAATTGATAACGTTAAAGAGGGCGTTGCCGAAACCGTTGCAATGCTCGATCGCTTTAATGCAATCAGCGATGAAATGTCACAGCCTGATGCTGATTACGACAAGTTACTTGCTGAAATGGGCGACCTTCAAGAAAAGCTTGATCACCGAAATGCTTGGGAGCTCGATTCACAACTTGAGCAGGCGATGGATGCCTTGCGCTGTCCGCCACCTGATGCCGATGTAAAGGTTTTATCAGGCGGAGAAAAGCGTCGCGTTGCACTTTGTAAATTGCTCCTTGAGGCGCCAGATCTTTTACTTCTCGATGAACCAACAAACCATCTTGATGCCGAATCTGTTTTATGGCTCGAACAACATTTAAATAAATATCCTGGCGCTGTCGTAGCGATTACGCACGATCGTTACTTCCTCGACAACGTCGCACAATGGATCCTCGAACTCGATCGTGGTCGCGCTTATCCATATGAAGGTAACTACTCAACTTATCTAGAGACCAAGGCAACTCGTCTCAAGATTGAAGGACAGAAAGATGCCAAGCGCGCTAAGCGTTTAACCGAAGAACTTGAATGGGTTCGCCAGAACGCAAAGGGGCGCCAAGTTAAATCAAAGGCCCGCCTTGCGCGTTACGAAGAAATGGCGGCAGAGGCCGACAAGATGCGTAAGTTGGACTTTGATGAAATTCAGATTCCACCTGGACCACGTCTTGGAAATGTTGTTGTTGAGGTAGAAAACTTAGTTAAAGGTTTTGGCGATCGCATCTTGATCGATAATCTCTCATTTACCTTGCCGCGCAACGGAATCGTTGGAGTCATCGGGCCTAACGGTGCCGGAAAGACAACGCTCTTTAAAACTATTCTCGGTCTCGAAAAAGCAGATTCTGGAACTGTAAAAATTGGTGAAACTGTAAAGATCGCCTACGTCGATCAGTCACGCGGTGGAATCGATGGTTCTAAATCACTTTGGGAAGTTGTCTCAGATGGTTTGGACTTTATAAAAGTTGGCCAAGTTGAAATGCCATCTCGTGCATATGTATCAGCATTTGGTTTCAAAGGCCCGGATCAGCAGAAGAAAGCTGGCGTACTTTCAGGTGGAGAACGTAACCGCTTGAACCTCGCGTTAACTTTAAAGCTCGGTGGAAACCTGTTGCTTCTCGATGAGCCAACAAACGATCTCGATGTAGAAACTCTTGGGTCCCTTGAAAATGCGCTACTGGAATTTCCTGGTTGTGCGGTGGTTATCTCGCACGATCGTTGGTTCCTTGACCGTGTAGCAACACACATCTTGGCCTACGAAGGCGATTCCAATTGGTTCTGGTTTGAAGGAAACTTTGAGTCCTATGAAGAAAATAAGATCTCTCGCCTTGGTGCAGATGCCGCGCGTCCGCACCGTGCGACCTATCGAAAGCTAACCCGTTAATGAAGTACATCAACAAGCAATTTGTTCGTTGGGATGACCTTGATGCATTTGGCCATGTCAATAACGCAAAGTATTTAACCTTTGCTCAAGAGGCGCGCTTCCTATGGTCCACTGAGGAATTCTCATCAGCGATGCGCGAATCATCACTAATCGAGATGGTGGTAGCTCGCGCTGAAGTTGATTTCATCGAACCAATTTATGATGGTGGCCGTTTCGTAGACGTCGAGATAACCGTCGAGAAAATCGGAAACACTTCATTTGTTCTTTTCTACACAATCTCTGACGGCGGCAAAATCTTCGCAAAGATCAAAACTGTGCAAGTTGCTGTTTCTATGGAGACTAAGAAGTCACGCCCGCTAACCGATGCGGAACGAGATTTCCTCGCTCGCTATCAAGAGAGTAATTAGTGGCTCCAGTTTCGCGTCGCATTCATCCAGGTTGGATTGCTGTTGCAGTTACCTTTGCCACGCTTATGGCAACGGCTGGGTTTAGATCAGCGCCATCAGTCCTAATCGTTCCGCTCGAAGATGCCTTTGGTTGGTCTCGTTCAGATATTTCTTTAGCGGTTGCGATAAACGTCCTTCTCTTTGGGCTGATGTCACCCTTTGCAGCAGCGCTTATGGAAAAGTTTGGAATACGACGAGTCGTAATGTCGGCGCTAACAACTATTTCAATTGGTGCTTTTCTCACCATATTTATCCAAGCGCCCTGGCAACTAATTGCTACTTGGGGAGTCATTGTCGGTATCGGCACTGGTTCAATGGCTTTGGTCTTTGCCGCAACGGTTGCAAATCGCTGGTTCGTCGCTAAACGCGGTTTGGTGACCGGAGTTCTTACCGCTGCATCTGCTACCGGCCAGTTAATTTTCTTACCTGGACTTTCACATCTGGCTAGTACTTATGGCTGGAAGAGCGTCTCAATAACAGTCTCGTCATTTGCAATCTTGGTTGTTCCTTTTATATTTTTCTTCTTACGCGAAAGCCCCGCTGAAGTTGGTCTCCTTCCATACGGGGCCGATTCGGATTGGCAACCACCAGCAAAGAGCGAGCTAAGTGCCGGCGCGCTAGCTATCGATACTTTGAAGCAGAGCGCTAAGAAGAAAGATTTCTGGTATTTGTACGGGTCATTCTTTGTCTGTGGACTTTCCACTAGCGGTCTGATTGGCACGCACTTTATTCCTGCGGCGCACGATCACGGTATGCCAACAACTCTTGCTGCTTCACTGCTTGCAATGGTTGGAATCTTTGATGTTATTGGAACTGTTTTCAGTGGCTGGCTAACTGATCGTTATGACCCGAGAAAACTACTCTTCTTCTATTTCGGAACAAGAGGGCTTTCTCTATTCCTATTGCCTTCAATTTTATTCTCGGAAATTCATGCATCCACTTTGGTCTTTGTTATCTTCTACGGGCTTGATTGGGTTGCGACGGTTCCACCAACAATCATGCTCTGCCGGGCAATCCTCGGTCCGGAAAGAGCCAGCATCGTTTACGGCTGGGTTTTCACGGGCCATCAAATTGGTGGAGCAATTGCCGCATTCGGCGCCGCCATCTTGCGCGTTCAGCTTGGAGATTATGCAGTTGCCTTCTACATCAGCGGTGCGATGTGCATCATCACCGCATACTTTGTTTTGCAGATAGCCAAAGGCGTTGACGATAAGGTTTTGCGAACA
>Ga0315906_10001928_pt1 | contig 29922 bp, 25 predicted proteins | sample LakEriMetagenome_4_FD_203526 | JGI IMG/M metagenome (GOLD analysis project Ga0315906, IMG submission 203526) | Freshwater fungal communities from buoy surface, Lake Erie, Ohio, United States - Buoy 2 MA122 | ecosystem: Environmental > Aquatic > Freshwater > Lake > Lake biofilm | place: USA...
TATCTGCCGGGCCATGTCGGCCACGATGCCCCCCGGCGCGCTGCGGTTGACCGGCACGCCCCCCATCCAGCGCAGCCAGGGGCCGAACAACGGGATGCGGAACAACGAGTCCTTGCCCCAGATGGTGGCGCTCATGCCCATGGCCCACTTGGCGAAGATGCCGACGATGAAGTCCCAGTTGGAGGTGTGCGGGTAGACGGCGATCACCCCCTGGCGGGCCGGCAGGCCGTCGAAGTCCAACTGCCAGCCTGCGCGCTGCAGGCACCACAGCGCCAGGCGGCTGCCCTTGAACTGCACGGGGCGCTCCCGCAGTTCCTGCGGCCCCAAGACCATCAGGGGCTGTGAATCTGAGGGGACCGGTCTGGGGACGGCATTCATCGAGGTTTGATGGCACGGTGGCCGATATCCCGTCGCCACTGCGCGCCGTCGAACGAGATGGGGTTGAGCAGGTCGTAGGCCCGTTGCTGCGCCGAGCGCACGGAGTCTCCCAGGGCGGTGACGCACAGCACGCGCCCGCCGCTGGTGCGCACGTGGCCGTCAGCGGCGCGTTCGGTGCCGGCGTGGAAGACATGGCCGTCGTCACAAGGCCCAGGCAAGCCAGTGATGACATCGCCTCTGCGCGGGGCCTGGGGATAGCCGCCTGCGGCCATCACCACCCCCAGGGCCACGTGCCGGTCCCACTGCAATTCCAACTGGTCCAGGGTGCCGTCGGTGGCGTGCAGGAACAGGTCCAGCGGGTCGCTCTTCAGGCGCATCAGCAGCACCTGGGCCTCGGGGTCGCCCAATCGGGCGTTGAACTCCACGGTGCGCGGGCGGCCCTGGGCATCGATCATCAGGCCGGCATAGAGGAAGCCGGTGAAGGGCATGCCGTCCTTGCGCATGCCGGCCACGGTGGGTTGAATGATCTCGCGCATCACCCGGGCGTGCACCTCGGGCGTCACCACGGGTGCGGGGCTGTAGGCGCCCATGCCGCCGGTGTTGGGGCCCTGGTCGCCGTCGAAGATGCGCTTGTGGTCCTGACTGGTGGCCAGCGAAACCACGTTCACGCCGTCGCAGGCGACGATGAAGCTCGCCTCCTCACCGGCCATGAACTCCTCGATCACCACGCGCGCCCCGCCCTCGTTGTGCTGCACGCCCAGGGTGTTGGCCGCCAGCATGTCGTCGATGGCGGCGTGCGCCTCTTCCTCGGTCAGGGCCACCACCACGCCCTTGCCTGCGGCCAGGCCGTCGGCCTTGATGACGATGGGGGCGCCGTGGGCCCGCACGTGCTCGTGCGCCGGCACGGGGTGGCTGAAGGTGGCGTAGTGCGCCGTGGGGATGCCGTGGCGCTGCATGAAATCCTTGGCGAAGGCCTTGGAACTCTCCAGCTGCGCGGCCGCCCGCGTCGGCCCGAAGATGCGCAGGCCGCGGGCGCGGAACAGGTCCACGATGCCGGCGGCCAGCGGGGCCTCGGGGCCCACGACGGTCAGGCCCACTTTCTCCTGTGCAGCGAAGTCGGCCAGGGCGTGCAGATCCGTGAGGGGGACGTTACGCACGCCCGGCTCGCCCGCCGTGCCGCCGTTGCCGGGCGCCACGAAGACCGTCTGCACCTTCGGGCTGCCGGCGAGCTTCCAGGCCAGCGCGTGCTCGCGCCCGCCGCTGCCGACGACGAGAACCTTCATTCGCTGATCAGGGCGTTGTGGAACACGTCTTGCACGTCGTCCAGGTCTTCCAGCACATCCAGCAGTTTCTGCATGCGTGCGGCGTCTTCGCCCGAGACTTCGATGGGGTTCTCGGCGCGCATGGTCACCTCGGCGATCTCGGGCTTCAGGCCCGCGGCTTCCAGGGCGTTCTTCACCGATTCGAAGTCGCCAGGTGCGCTCAGCACCTCGATGGAGCCGTCCTCGCCGGTGACCACGTCCTCGGCGCCGGCGTCCAGCGCCACTTCCATGACACGGTCTTCGTTCGCGCCTGGCGCGAAGACGAACTGAGCGCAGTGCTTGAACTGGAAGGCCACCGAGCCCTCGGTGCCCAGGTTGCCGCCGTACTTGCTGAAGGCGTGGCGCACCTCGGCCACCGTGCGCACGCGGTTGTCGGTCATGCAATCCACGATCACCGCCGCGCCACCGATGCCGTAGCCCTCGTAGCGGATCTCCTCGTAGCTCACGCCCTCGAGGTTGCCCGTGGCTTTGTCGATGTTGCGCTTGACCGTGTCCACCGGCAGGTTCACCGCCTTGGCCTTCTCGATGGCCAGGCGCAGCCGGGGGTTGGCCCCGGGGTCGCCCCCACCCAGGCGGGCGGCCACCATGATTTCGCGGATCACCCGCGTCCAGGCCTTGCCCCGCTTTTCATCCTGCCGGCCCTTGCGGTGCTGGATGTTGGCCCATTTGGAATGGCCTGCCATCAGATCTCCTTGCCCTGCACCCGCCGTACCGGCTGCGGAATCGGCCGGGTCGGACGCGGGGACACACGTGGTTTGTATAGACTGCCCCGAGTTTACCGGCCGCCTCTTTCGGGGGCCGTTCTTGTTGGACCCTGCCCAGGACACCCATGCCCGAGCCCATCCTCGTTGCCCGCCGCGATGCCACCGAGTGCCATCTGTTGCCGGCCCTGGCCAACCGCCACGGTCTGATCACGGGGGCCACCGGCACGGGCAAGACCATCACCCTGCAAACCCTGGCCGAGGGCTTCAGCCGCATGGGCGTGCCCGTGTTCATGGCCGATGTGAAGGGCGATCTCACGGGCATCAGCCAGACCGGTCGCGTGTCCGAGAAGCTGGCACGGGTGCTGGCCGAGCGCGGCATCGAGCCCCCGGCCCCGCTGGCCTGCCCCACCACCTTGTGGGATGTGTTCGGCGAGCAGGGCCACCCGGTGCGCGCCACCATCAGCGACATGGGCCCGCTGCTGCTGTCACGCATGCTGGCGCTCAACGAAACGCAGGCTGGCGTGATGAACCTGGTGTTCAAAATCGCCGACGACCACGGCCTGGCCCTGCTGGACCTGAAAGACCTGCGCGCCATGCTGCAGCACGTGGGTGAGAACGCGAAGGACTTCACCACCCAGTACGGCAACATCAGCGCCGCCAGCGTGGGCGCCATCCAGCGCGGGCTGCTGCAGATCGAGCAGCAAGGCGGCGACCGCTTCTTCGGCGAGCCCATGCTGGACATCGCGGATTTCATGCAAGCGGTGGACGGCCACGGAGTGGTCAACATCCTGGCGGCCGACCGGCTGATGACGGCGCCGCGCCTGTACGCCACCTTCTTGCTGTGGATGCTGTCGGAGCTGTTCGAGACCCTGCCCGAGGTGGGCGACCTGGACAAGCCCAAGCTGGTGTTCTTCTTCGACGAGGCGCACCTGCTGTTCAACGAGGCGCCCAAGGTGCTGGTCGAACGCATCGAATTGGTGGTGCGCCTGGTGCGCTCCAAGGGTGTGGGGGTGTACTTCGTCACGCAGAACCCGCTGGACATCCCCGACAGCGTGCTGGGCCAGCTGGGCAACCGGGTGCAGCACGCCCTGCGCGCCTTCACCCCGCGCGACCAGAAGGCGGTGCAGTCGGCGGCCAGCACCATGCGCGCCAACCCGAAGCTGGACATCGCCACGGCCATCACCGAGCTGGGCGTGGGCGAGGCGCTGGTGAGTTTTCTGGACGAGAAGGGCCGCCCGGCCATCACCGAGCGCGTCTTCGTCATGCCGCCCGGCAGCCAGATCGGGCCGGTGACGCCGCAGCAGCGCGAGGCGCTGCGCCAGGGCTCGCTGGTGGCCGGCGTGTACGAGGCGACGGTGGACCGCGAGTCCGCCTTCGAAAAGCTCAAGGGGCGGGCATCCGCCGCAGGGGTGTCGGCAGCCGCCGGGGCAGGTTCTGGCGCGTCCACCGACGGCACCACGCCGGCTGAGGGGGCGGGTGGCGGCGGGCTGCTGGGCGGCTTGTCCGACATGCTGTTCGGCAGCACAGGACCGCGTGGCGGACGAAAGGAAGGACTGGCCGAGGCGGCCGCCCGCAGTGCCATGCGCAGCGTGGGGTCGGCCGTGGGCCGGGAGATCGTGCGCGGCGTGCTGGGCTCGCTGCTGGGCGGCGGCCGGCGGCGCTGAGGGTGCCGTGTCCAACCGAAGCTCCAGGCCTGTTGACCGGCGCCTCATCAGGGAAAGAAAGTCGCGCACCATGCTGACCGTTCTGACCACGGTGGTGACCATCGCGCTGGTCGCTGCCAGCCTCGTGCTGGCCGCCGGTCAGGCGGGGCTGTTCCGCGGCAAGCCGCCCAACATGCTGGGGGTCCAGGGCGGGCGACTGCCCCCACCCTATGCCACCCGCAACAACGTGCACAGCCAGGCCGCGATCTGGGGAGAGCAGTACGCGCACACGGCCATAGAACCCCTGCCGGCCCTGGCGGACGGGCCGCAGACCGTGGAACGCCTGCGCTCCCTGGTGGAGACCACACCCGGCGCGCACGTTGTGAAGGCGGGGCCAGACTACCTGTACGTGCAATACACGACGAAATGGCTCAGATTCGTGGATGACGCGGAGTTCTGGTTCGACCCCGTGGCGCAGCGGGTACAGCTGCGTTCGGCCTCCCGCCTGGGCGAAAGCGATCTGGGCGTCAACCGTTCCCGCATCGAGGCGCTGCGGCAACGGCTTGCGAGCCCGTGATCACGGGGCATCGATCACGGATCATCGTCCTTCAGGCGCGACAAGTCAGCGGCGATCCGCACCCCAGCGGACACCGCGGCAGCGCATCGCCCCCGCTGCCTAGAATCCCGGCCATGTCCAAAGCATCTGCGGCCCCCAAGGCCAGCGGGCCGGCAGAGCCCGTGAAACCCAGCAATTTCCTGCGCGGCATCATCGAGCGCGATCTTGACGTGGGCACTTATGCAGGCCGGCCGTTCGGTGGCAGTCCGGGGGATGCCGCCCACCACGCCACCGGCCAGCCCGACCCCGCGCGCATCCGCACGCGCTTCCCGCCCGAGCCCAACGGCTACCTGCACGTGGGCCACGCCAAGAGCATCTGCCTGAACTTCGGCCTCGCGCGCGACTACGGCGGCGTGTGCCACCTGCGCTTCGACGACACCAACCCCGAGAAGGAAGAGCAGGAATACGTCGACGCCATCAAGGAGGCCGTGCACTGGCTGGGCTTCGACTGGGAAAGCGGCGGCACGTCCCACCTCTACCAGGCCAGCGACTACTTCGACTTCATGTACCGGGCCGCCGAAGCCCTGGTGCAGGCCGGCCTGGCCTACGTGGACGAGCAAAGCGCCGAAGAGATGCGCGCCAACCGCGGAGACTTCACCACGCCCGGGACGGACAGCCGCTTTCGCAGCCGCACCCCGGCCGAGAACCTGGCACGCCTGCGGGACATGCGCGACGGCAAGCTGCCCGACGGCGCCGCGGTGCTGCGCGCGAAGATCGACATGGCCTCGCCCAACATCAACCTGCGCGACCCGGCGCTGTACCGCATCAAGCACGCCACCCACCACCACACAGGCGACCGCTGGTGCATCTACCCGATGTACACCTACGCGCACCCCATCGAGGACGCGCTGGAGCGCATCACCCACAGCATCTGCACGCTGGAGTTCGAAGACCAGCGCCCTTTCTACGACTGGCTGCTGGAGCACCTGGCCGACCTGGGCCTGCTGGCGCGCCCGCTGCCCAAACAGTACGAGTTCGGCCGGTTGAACCTGACGGGCGTGATCACCAGCAAGCGCAAGCTGAAGGCGCTGGTGGACGAGGGCCATGTCACGGGCTGGGACGATCCACGCATGCCCACGCTCTTCGGCATGCGCCGGCGCGGCTACACCCCCGAGAGCATCCGCGCCATGGCCGACGGCACGGGCGCCAGCAAGACCAACATCTGGCTGGACTACGCCGTGCTGGACATCGCGCTGCGCGAAGACCTGGAAGGCCGCGCGCCGCGCGCCATGGCCGTGCTGGACCCGGTGAAGCTGGTGCTGGAGAACTGGGACGAGGTGTTCGGCGCCGGGCACCGTGAGCCCTGCGCAGCCCCCGCCCACCCGCAGCACCCAGAACTCGGCCTGCGCCAGTTCAGCCTGGGCCCGCAGGTGTGGATCGAGCGCGAGGACTTCGAGATCAGCCCGCCCAAGGGCTTCTTCCGCCTGTACCCGCCGCAGCCCCAGGCGGACGGCAGCGTCACACCCGGCCACAAGGTCAGGCTGAAGTACGGCATGGTGGTGGAGTGCACGGGCTTCGAGACCGGCGCTGACGGCCGCGTGTCGGCGGTGCGCGCACGTGTCGTCCCCGACACCAAGAGCGGCACGCCCGGGGCGGACGCCGTCAAGGTCAAGGGCACCATCACCTGGGTGTCGGCCGAAGACGCCGTGGCCGTCGAGGTGCGCCTCTTCGAGCGCCTGTTCACGCAAGACCAGCCCGACGCCGAAGGGCGCGACTTCCGCAGCGTGCTCAACCCGCACAGCCGCCGCGTGGTGCAGGCCTTCGTGGAGCCCTCGCTGGGCAGCGCAGCGCCCGAGCAACGCGTCCAGTTCGAACGCCACGGCTATTTCGTGGCAGACCGGATCGACCACCGCCACGAAGCCCCCGTGTTCAACCGCATCACCGCCCTCAAGGATTCCTGGAAATGACTGCACACGCACACCTGCCGGCCGCCTCCCGATGGACGCGCCACACCGCGGCCTTGACGCTGGCCTTGGGGACGCTCACCGCCTGGGCCCAGCAGCCCGCGCCTGCACAGATCTTCTCCACCCAGGCCGCCCCCTCGGGCGCGGCCAGCGTGACCACCTCGACCGGCCTCATCTACACCTCGCTGAAGGAGGGTACGGGCGCCAGCCCTCAGGCCGCCGACACGGTGCGCGTGCACTACCGCGGCACCTTCCCGGATGGCCGGGAGTTCGACAGTTCCCACAGCCGTGGCCAGCCCGCGCAGTTTCCGCTCAACCGCGTGATCCGCTGCTGGACCGAAGGCGTGCAGATGATCAAGGTGGGCGGCAAGGCACGGTTGGTGTGCCCGTCGGCCATCGCTTACGGCGAACGCGGCACGCCGGGAGGCCCCATTCCGCCCAACGCCACGCTGCACTTCGAGGTCGAGTTGCTGGGCATCGTGGGCAAGTAGCACGCCATGAACGTGCCCGACACCCGGCGCCCGCATCGTGCGGTCAGGCCGGTGGCGTGGTTTGCGGCCTGCCGCGCGCTGACCGCCCTCATCTGCACCGCAGCCGGCACCGCTGTCTTTTGGGCCAGCGCCTTCGCCCAAGGCCTGGCGCCCATGCCCGTGATGGAGGAAGTGCCCTTCATCACCACGCCCGACAACGTCACCGTGTCCATGCTCGAGCTTGCCGGGGTGAACAGCCAGGACTTCGTGCTGGATCTCGGATCGGGTGACGGGCGCATCGTCATCACGGCGGCACGGCGCTTCGGTGCTCGCGGCCTGGGTGTGGAGATCGTCCCTGAACTGGTGGAGCGCAGCCGCCGCAACGCGCAAGCCGCGGGGGTGGCCGACAAGGCCGAGTTCCGCGAGCAGGACCTCTTCAAGACCGACCTCACGGCCGCCAGCGTCATCACCATGTACCTGCTGCCGGCCGTGAACCTGCAGTTGCGCCCTGCCCTGCTGGGCCTGACGCCGGGCACGCGATTGGTGTCACACGACTGGGACATGGGCCAGTGGACACCCGATCGCACCTGGACGGTGGAGGCCCCTGCCAAGTACATCGGGCGGGAGAAGCTGAGCCAGTTGCACCTGTGGGTGGTGCCGGCCCCGGTCGCGGGCCTGTGGTGCGGGCCTGCAGGCCTGCAATGGCAACTCGGTCAGGAGTTCCAGATGCTGCGGGGGCAGGCCGGCCGCACAGCTGACCTGAGCTTGCTGCTGGGGCGGGTGGACGGCAACACCTTGCACCTCTGGGCGCCAGGGGCCTACGCCCGGGCCGAGCGGCACCAGCAGGGCGCGCAGGCGGACGTTCTGCGGGTGATGGAGGCCTCCGGCCCGTGGACGTCTTGGCGGGGCCAAGCCCTGCGCAAGGCCGCCGCAGATCAGTGCACGCCGTGATCCTGCGGCCTCAGCGGCGCAGCCGCGCCGAGCGGGCAATCGCCTCTGCGCTGGGCGCGTGCTGCGAAAAGAATGCCAGCCGTGGCGCGGTGAAGGTGATCGCGAACAACTCGCCGTTGCGCACCGCCCCCCAGCCCACGCCGCGAAGCCGCACGTCATCGGCCTTGCGCAAGGCCGTGAACTCGAAACGGAACCCATTGGTGCCGACGAAGCTGTCGGGCGTCAGCTTCTCGAGCTTGAAGCTTGAGCCGCCCCGCGAGTAAAGCCCCTCAAACAGTTCCACCACCTCGGCCGGCTGCATCGAGGCCCTGAAGGCCAGCGCGCGCTGCCCCTTGGGCTCGGTGGGCGTGGGTGCAATCAGCTCACCATCCTTCAGGCCGATGTAGAAGCGCAGCGAATCGACGGTCACACCGTCGCGCGTCCAGGTCAAGGTGTTGTCGGCCAAGCCACGCTCGAACTGGTTCCACGGGCGATCGACCTGAACGATCAACCGGTCCTTGAGAACCACCTCCCCCGTGGCCACGTTCGCGATCTGGGCGCAGCCAGCGGTCAACGCGACCGTGATGAAGAGACCCGACAGGGCCCGTCGGCGATGGATCATCGAAGTTCCTCCAGGGATTGCTTGATCAATGCCGCATCAGCGGCCAGCGGAGCGCGCTCCAGATACTGCTGCCAGGCCTGCCGAGCGGCCGCTGGGCGGTCGAACGCCTTGTGCAGATAGCCCAGCGAGCGGTGGCTTTCGGCCGGTGCCTGGCCCGTGGCGACGGCGGCCTCGAAATCGGTCAGGGCCAGCGCGCGGTCGTCCTCAAGGTTGCGCTGCCGCCTGGCTTCGCCACGAAAGTGCAGCAGTTCGGCATTGCCGGGCTCACGCACGAGCATCCGCTCAATCAGCGTCAGGCTCTCATGAAGCTGTCCGCGCTTGAGTTCGTCCTCCAGCAGGCCGAACCGCCAGGGTGCCAGCCGGGCCCGATAACGCTCCTCGTGCTTCTCGCCGGTGCTGCCTGCAGCAAGAACATCCAAGGCGGCGCGACGCTCATCAGACGGTGGATGGGTGGCGAAGAGCACGTTGTGGCGTGACGGATCGGCAGCGGGATTGGACCTGACTTCGTCCAGAAGGTTGCTCCAGACCTTGGCTGCCTCGCGCAGGTCGTAGCTGGCCTTGCGCATCAGGGCCACGCCGATGCGGTCCGCCTCGCGTTCGTGCTCGCGGGAGAACGCAAGTGCGCCTGCCAGAGTGACCAGTTGGCCTGCCAGACCGGCAACGCCCAACATGCCAAGGAACTGGCCGAAGGCAGCACGTGACTTGATGTCCCGCAGCCGCTCCAGCGAGTGCCGCTGCAGGAAGTGACCGATCTCGTGCCCGATGACGGCCGCCAGTTGGGCCTCGTTCTCCATGCGCAGCAGCAGGCCGCTCCAGACCTGCATCATCCCGTTGGGTGCCATGCTGGCGTTGAAGTGGGGCACACGCATGGGATAGACGCGCAGATCCGGACAGTGATCGCCGGCAAGCGAGCAGGCGATGTCGGAGAGGTAGCGGGACAGGGCCTCATCCCGCAGGCGGAAGGGGCTGCGCCTGATGCGCTGCTCTTCGCGGTCCATCAAGGCCCAAAGACCGCCTTCATCGGTGGCGAGGTCGGGGCGGATGAACCGCCCCGGAGGGGACCAGGCGCCCGGCGTCGCGGTGCCAAAGGGCGATGCGGGTTGTGCCCCGGCGGCGGCCGCACCCCACAGGCAGTGGGCGCATCCCCACTGGAGCCAGCGGCGGCGCTTCACCTCGGCGCCGGGAAGTTGGACAGCAGCGCTTCGATCGACTCCTTCGCGGCGGCGGCCTCGCGCAGGTCGCCGGTGGCCCGGGCCAGGCGGTTGAACCAGACCACCCTCCCCGTCTGCAGGTCCACGAGTGAGGCATAGCCTGTCTGGACACCGCCCGAAACTCCCACGCCAAGCAACGCCAAGGCCACCATCGCGGCCTTGCGCTCGGCGGTGGCGTAGCTGTCGCGCACCCAGACGAACAGGCCGTAGCGCGCGCCCGAACGGGCTTGAAGGGGCTGCACGGCATCGCTGAAAGTCCAATCGAGCAGGCCTGCCTTGGAGGGCAAAGCCCACATGCCGCCTGTGCTGTGGTGCAACGCGATCGACGAGGCGACGGCGGCATGCAGTCCGACCTGCTCTTCGAACTCATCGGCGGCGCCCTCGGGCAACTCGACGACCGAAGCCCGCAACTGCATCTTCTTATGGGCAATGGCCACCTTCATGTGGCCGAGCGCAGCCGCAGTCCAGTCGGCCCTGGGCTCGGCCACGCCGCCAGCGCTGAGGGAGAAGACCTCCACGTCCACCGGCATCAGCAGGATCTTCTCTGACACCGCCAGCCCCTGGAAGCCCGGGGCGACGCTCTTGTGGGGCGGTGAAGACGCCTGGGCCCAGGCGCCATGAGCGAGCACAAGAAGCAGCCCGGTCACGCTCAGCCGGCGAACCTGGCGCAAGAAGAAGTCGCGAATGGTCATGAACAGTCCCTCGGGTGCGCCCGGGCGACGCCTCGTCGTGCCGGGGCGGCCCTGTGGTGTCGCTGCATGACATCTACAGTCAAGCTGAAAGAATAGAAAATCACGTCGCCGTGTACAAGCCGGCATTGCCCTGGTACAGCCCGGCGATACAGCGCGCACCCAGGATGCGGGCTGCACCTGAACCCGGGTGCATGACGGACGGGACTCCGGTGACCGCTGCACCTGCACAGCCCCTCGACACAAGCGCCGCAACGCAGCTTCCTGAGGATCCATTGCGTCTGCTCTGTCGAATGGTGCCGCACGGGCGCCACATTACGGCCTGGAGCGCCCCTCAGGCGTGTCACCACCCACCCCTGCCGCTGCATCAGCACAGCGGTGGCCGCAGGCTCCATGCAGACCTTGACCGCTACGGCTCGCGCCAGCAAAGGCGCACGACATGCCGCGCCTCCCGCCCTGGCCACCTGGTTGCAACAGGCCGACATCCGCATCGACGGCCCTCGCCCCTGGGACCTGCAGCTGAACCACCCACGCCTGTTTGGCCGCGTGCTGCGGCACTGGTCCATGGGGCTGGGCGAGGCCTACATGGACGGCGACTGGGATTGCGAACAACTCGACGAGTTCTTCACACGATTGCTGCGGCTGCGCGCTGACCAGCCGCCAGGCGGACTGGCCCGACTGAAGCTGGCCTGGGCCCTCTTGGAAGCCGCTTGGCGCAACCCCCAGACCCCCGACAAGGCGTTCGTGGTAGGGGAGCGCCACTACGACCTTGGCAACGACCTGTTCGAGCACATGCTCGACACCCGCATGGTGTATTCCTGCGCCTTCTGGGCCCAGGCGAGAACCCTGGAGCAGGCCCAGGAGGACAAGCTGGAGATGATCTGCCGAAAGCTGCAGTTGACGCCAGGCATGGCGCTGCTGGACATCGGCTGCGGCTGGGGCGGGCTGGCGCGCCACGCCGCCCTGCACCATGGGGCGCAGGTCACCGGGATCACCGTCTCCAGGGAACAGGCCCGCCATGTGGAGCGGCTTTGCGCAGGCCTGCCCGTGAGCGTGCGGCTCATGGACTACCGAGCCTTGCAGGGCCGCTTCGACCGCATCGCCTCGGTGGGTATGTTCGAGCATGTGGGCCCGAAGAATCACGCCACCTACCTGGGCACCGTGCGCCGCCTTCTGGCCGACGACGGCTTGTTCCTGCTGCACACGATTGGCACGGACCGACCGAACGGGCGCACCGACCCGTGGATCGAGCGGTACATCTTCCCCGGCGGCCACCTGCCCGCCGCCAGCGAGCTGGCGCGGGCTGCCGAGCGCGGCTTCGTCATCGAGGACTGGCACAACTTCGGTGCCGACTACGACCGCACCCTGATGGAATGGCACGCGCGCTTCGAGGCGGCCTGGCCTGAACTCAAATCCCGCTACAGCGAGCGCTTTCGCCGCATGTGGCGCTACTACCTGCTGACCTGCGCGGGCTTCTTCCGCTCGCGGCAGGGGCAGTTGTGGCAGTTGGTGCTGGCCAAACCGCAACGCGGGGATGTCTACCGCTCGATTCGGCCTTTCGAGCCGCGCCCCCCGAGAAAACCCTGATCGCGATCCGAAAGCCGGTTCTGCATGGCGGGATGAAATCCCCGGGTCAATACCTATGATGGCGTCAGGGTTTGTCAATTACAAACTTTGTTGTTGTCTAAGACAAACCAAGTGAGTCGTCTAAGCACTCGCGAGGTAAACCCCTAGAGCTTGGACAATCCAGGTCCCCTCTCACTCACCCGGCTCCCTGAAGAGCCGAGACCACATGTCCCTGATGGAAACCCGTCTTCGCCGCCTGCTCGAGCGCGGCAACGCCGAGCAAGCTGCCCTGGGCGCCCCCGGCCGCACTGACCTGAGCCATGCGGAATTGGGCGCGCTGGTGGATCGCACCCTGGCTGCGCTGAACGGCATGGGCATCGGCCGCAACGACCGCCTGGCCATCGTGCTGCCCAACGGGCCGGAGATGGCGGCCTGCTTCGTGGCCGCCGCCTGCGGCGTGGCCACCGCCCCGCTGAACCCGGCCTACCGGGCCGAAGAATTCGAGTTCTACCTGTCGGACCTGAACGCTCGCGCCCTCGTGGTGGAGCAAGGCAGCACCTCGCCAGCGGTGGAAGTGGCACAGCGCATGGGCGTGCCCATCATCGAGTTGGTGCCCAACCTGAATGCCGGCGCGGGCAGCTTCGCGCTGCAGTGCGCCAACCCACCCGGCACCTCGGCAGCCCATCCGGGTCTGGCCGAGCCGGGCGATGTGTCCATGGTGCTGCACACCTCGGGCACCACCTCGCGACCCAAGATCGTGCCGCTGTCCCAGGCCAACCTGTGCGCCTCGGCCCAACACATCGCCCGCACACTGGCCTTCACCGGCGCGGACCGGGGCCTGAACATCATGCCGCTGTTCCACATCCACGGCCTGATCGCCGGGGTGCTGACGCCGCTGTCGGCGGGCTCCATGGTGTTCTGCACCCCGGGATTCAACGCGCTGAAGTTCTTCGCTTGGATGGACGAGGCCCGGCCCACTTGGTACACGGCCGTGCCCACGATGCACCAGACCATCCTGTCGCGCGCCTCCAAGAGCGCTGACGTGATCGCGCGTCACCCGCTGCGCTTCATCCGCAGCTCGTCGAGTTCCATTCCGCCGCAGGTCATCCGTGAGATGGAAGAGGTTTTTGGGGCGCCGCTGATCGAGAGCTACGGCATGACCGAGGCCACCCACCAGATGGCCAGCAACCCCCTGCCGCCTGCCGTGCGCAAGCCTGGCAGCGTGGGCGTGGCCGCCGGCCCGGAGGTGGCCATCATGGCCGATGACGGCACCCTGCTGCCGCGCGGTGCCACGGGCGAGATCGTGATCCGCGGGCCGAATGTGACCGCCGGCTACGAGAACAATCCCAAGGCCAACGCCGACGCCTTCACCCACGGCTGGTTCCGTACCGGCGACCAGGGGATGATGGATGAGGAAGGCTACGTCACCCTCACCGGGCGCCTGAAGGAAATCATCAACCGCGGCGGCGAGAAGATCAGCCCGCGCGAGGTGGACGAGATCCTGATGGACCACCCGGCGGTGGCGCAGGTGGTGTGCTTTGGCATGCCGCACCCCAAGCTGGGCGAAGAAGTGGCCGCGGCCGTGGTGCTGCGCGAAGGCCAGAGCGCAACCGAGCGCGACCTGCAGGCTTTCGTGGGCAGTCGCGCCGCCGAATTCAAGGTGCCCAAGAAGATCTTGGTCCTGGACGAGATCCCCAAGGGCGCTACAGGCAAGTTGCAACGCATCGGCCTGGCCGCCAAGCTGGGCCTGGCCTGAGCGGCCGCCCGGCACCACGCCCTACCCCCGACACAGGTTCACTGACCCTTTCCAAAGGACGAGACCCCACCAGAAGCCTCCCCTTTTTCGCCCGCGGTCGCAAGGCCGCGTTTTTCACCACTGCATGTGACTTCCCTCTGAATCTAGGAGACGACATGAGCTGGACCCTGAAGACGAACTCGACGAGTTCACCCGCCGCCCCGGCCGCCGCACGCACTGCCTTGCCGGCCACCCGCTCCCGCCAGACCCTTCTGGCCACCTTGCTGACCGCCGCAGCCGCCACGGCCGCCGCCCTCAGCGCACCGCGTGCCCACGCGGCCTGGGAGCCCACCAAATCCATCGAGTTCATCGTGCCCGCGGGCACGGGCGGTGGCGCTGACCAGATGGCGCGCTTCATCCAAGGGGTGGTGACCAAGCACAAGTTGACCAAACAGCCCATCGTGGTGGTCAACAAGGGCGGCGGTGCCGGCGCCGAGGCCTTCCTGGACGTCAAGGGCGACAAGGGCAACCCGCACAAGATCGTCATCACGCTGAGCAACCTGTTCACCACGCCACTGGGCACGGCCGTGCCCTTCAACTGGCGCGACATGACGCCTGTGGCCATGCTGGCCCTGGACCAGTTTGTGCTGTGGGTCAACGCTGATTCGCCGCACCAGACGCCCAAGGCCTTCTTCGAAGCCCTCAAAGCCGGCAACGACCGCAGCATCAAGATGGGCGGCACCGGCAGCAAGCAGGAAGACCAGATCATCAGCGTGATGCTGGAGAAGGCCGCCGGCAAGAAGATGACCTACATCCCCTACGGCGGCGGCGGCCAGGTGGCCACGCAACTGGTGGGCAAGCATGTGGATGCCACGGTCAACAACCCCATCGAGGCCGAGAGCCACTGGCGCGCTGGCAAGCTGCGCGCGCTGTGCGTGATGGACTCGCAAAAGCTGCCGTACAAGGAGAAGGTCACCACCACCCAGAGCTGGAACGACCTGCCCACCTGTGCCTCGGCCGGGCTGCCGGTGGAGTACCTGATGCTGCGCGGCATCTTCATGCCCCCGGGCGTGACGCCGGACCAGCTCAAGTACTACGTGGATCTGCTGGCCAAGGTACGGGCGCTGCCCGAGTGGAAGGACTTCATGGTCAAGGGCGCGTTCAAGCAGACCGTCATGACCGGCCAGGAGTACTTCGACTGGCTGGGCAAGAACGAGCAGATGCACCGCGTGTTGATGCGCGAAGCCGGCTTCCTCGCCAACTGAGGGGGCCGCCATGCAGACCTCTCAAGACAACGGCGCTGACCACACGGACAGCGCCGAGGGAGCCCCCATCGCCACGCGCGGGGTGGAGCTGGGCGTGGCCCTGGCGCTGATGGCGCTGGCGCTGGTGGTGGTGGCCGACAGCCTGCGCGTTGGCGCGGGCTGGGCCGACGACGGCCCCCAGGCCGGCTACTTCCCCTTCTACATCGGCCTGGCCCTGCTGGGCGCCAGCGCCTGGACCGCCGTGCAACAGCTGCGCCGTTGGCGGCACATCGAAGTCTTTGCGGAACGCTCGCAGATGCGCAGCGTGGCCGCGGTGATGGGGCCCATGGTGGTGCACGTGGTGCTGATCAAGTTCATCGGCCTGTACGTGGCCTCCGCGCTGCTGATCGGCTGGTTCATGCACCGGCACGGGCAGCACCGGCTGCCGGTGAAGCTGGCGGTGCCCGTGGTGGTGCCGCTGGTGGTGTTCGTGGTGTTCGAACGTTGGTTCCTCGTGCCGCTGCCCAAGGGGCCGCTCGAAGCCCTGTTCGGCTACTGAACCCCAAGGAGACTCGACATGGACGAAATCCAGAGCCTCATTCAAGGCTTCGGCGTGGCGTTGGGGTGGCAGAACCTCGGCTTCATGCTCATCGGCCTGACGCTGGGGGTGTTGATCGGCGTGCTGCCCGGGCTGGGCGGCGCCAACGGCGTGGCCATCCTGTTGCCACTGACCTTCGGCATGAACCCCACCTCGGCCATCATCATGCTGAGCTGCATCTACTGGGGTGCGCTGTTCGGCGGGGCCATCACCTCCATCCTGTTCAACATTCCAGGCGAGCCCTGGAGCGTGGCCACCACCTTCGACGGCTACCCGATGGCCCAGCAAGGCAAGGCCGCTCAGGCGCTTACGGCAGCCTTCACGTCCAGTTTCGTGGGCGCGATCTTCGCCGTGGCCATGATCACCTTCCTGGCACCGCTGGTGGCGCAGTTCGCACTCAAGTTCGGACCACCCGAGTTCTTTGCCGTGCAACTGCTCACTTTCTGCAGCTTCATCGGCATGAGCAAGGAGCCCGCGGCCAAGACCCTGTCGGCCATGATGCTGGGCTTTGCCCTGGCCGCCGTGGGCATGGACTCGGTGACCGGCCAGCTGCGCATGACCTTCGGCTTCCCGGAACTGCTCAAGGGCTTTGACTTCCTGATCGCGGTCATCGGCCTGTTCGGCATTGGCGAGATCCTGCAGACCATGGAAGAAGGCCTGTCCTTCAAGGGCCGCAGCGCCCGCATCACCTTCGGCACCGTACTGCAAACCTGGAAGGAGCTGTTCACGCACTGGAAGCTGTTCATCCGCAGCACCCTGGTGGGCTGCTGGATGGGCGTGACGCCCGGTGGTGCCACACCGGCCTCGTTCATGAGCTACGGCATGGCACGGCGCCTGTCGAAAGACCCGGACAGCTTCGGCAGGGGACGTATCGAGGGCGTGGTGGCGCCGGAGACGGCCGCCCACGCGGCAGGCACTGCCGCGCTGCTGCCCATGCTGACGCTGGGCATCCCGGGCTCGCCCACCGCGGCGGTGCTGCTGGGCGGCCTGCTCATCTGGGGCCTGCAGCCCGGGCCCATGCTGTTTGTGGAGCAGAAGGAGTTCGTCTGGGGTTTGATTGCCAGCATGTACGTGGGCAACGTGGTGGGGCTGATCGTGGTGCTGACCACCGTGCCCTGGTGGGCCGCCATCCTGCGCATCCCCTTCTCCATCATGGGGCCTGTGATCATCATGGTGTGCGCAGTGGGCGCCTATACGGTGCACTCGTCCTTCTTCGACGTCGCGATGATGCTGGTGTTCGGCGTGGTGGGCTACCTGTTCAAGAAGCTGAAGTACCCTCTGGCACCGCTGGTGCTGGCGCTGGTGCTGGGCGACATGGCAGAGTCCAGCTTCCGGCAGTCGATGCTGCTCAGCCAGGGTTCGCTGACCATCTTCTGGAGCAATCCGCTGGTGGGCAGCATTGCCGGGCTGGCCGTGCTGATGCTGGTATGGCCGGCTTTCGGGGCGCTGCGGCGCGCGTTGCGGGCCACACCGGGTGCAGGCCCGGCCGCACCCGCCGCCCCGCCCGCCTGAGCAGACAGCCCCCACCCCAACCACCCCTGCAAAAGGATTCCGAGTTCATGAAGATTGCCATCGTCGGTGCCGGTGCCATCGGCGGCTACCTGGGTGCCAGGTTGTCAGCCGCAGGCGAGGAGGTCACCTTCATCGCCCGCAACCGCAACCTGGAGGCCATCAACGCCAACGGCTTTCGCCTGATCCTGGAAGACGGCAGTGAGCTGCACGCCCCCGGGGTACGGGCTGTGCAGCGATGCGCCGAGGCCGGACCGCAGGACGCGGTGCTGCTCACCGTCAAGGCCCACCAGGTGAAGGACCTGCTGCCCGACCTGCGCGGCCTGTTCGGCCCCGAGACCATGGTCGTCACCATGATCAACGGTGTGCCCTGGTGGTACTTCCACCAGTTGGCTGGCCCGTGGGAAGGCCGTGCCATCGAAGCGGTGGACCCTGGCGGGCTGATCGCTGCGCACATCGAGCCCGAGCGCGTGATCGGCAGCGTGGTCTACCCGGCCGCGGAGCTGGTGGCGCCAGGCGTGGTGAAAGTGATTGAAGGCAACCGCTTCACGCTCGGCGAGCCTGATGGCTCGCGCAGCGAGCGGGTCGAGCTGCTGTCCAAGGCGCTGATGAACGCCGGCTTCAAGGCCCCGGTCAGCAAGGACATCCGCGGCGAGATCTGGGTCAAGCTCTGGGGCAATCTGACCTTCAACCCCATCAGCGCGCTGACCCACGCCACGCTGGAGCAGATCTGCACCTTCGCGCCCACGCGCGAACTGGCCGCGCGGATGATGACGGAGGCCAAGGCCGTGGCCGAGCGCCTGGGCGTGCAGTTCCGCATCAGCCTGGAGCAGCGTCTGGCCGGCGCCCAGGCCGTGGGCGCCCACAAGACCAGCATGCTCCAAGACGTGGAAGCCGGCCGCGCGCTGGAGCTGGAAGCCTTGGTGGGGGCGGTGGTGGAGTTGGGCCGCATCACCGAGACCCCCACGCCCACCATCGAAGCGATCTACGCTGTCACCAAGCTGCTGGGACAAACCGTGCAGGCGCAGGGTGGTCGCCTGGCGGTGACGCCCCTGGCCTGACACGACTGGTCTGGTACGACTGGCCTGACACGCCTGGGCTGACGCGTCTGACGCGCGCCTCACGGCGTCAAGGCTTCAGGACCTTGGCCACGGTGTTGGGGCGCAGTCGGTAGGCATCGGGCATGCCCGAGCCCAGCAGCGGCCTCAGGTAGAGGCGAAAGGCATCGGTCACGTCCGTGCCCGACGGCGCGATGAAGGCGTCGTCCATGGTGCGGGTGCGGCCGGCCACCTCGGCCAGCGGCAGCAGCGTGTAGTCCGCAGCGTAGTGGCCCGTGCGGCGGATGGCCACCGAGCCATCCCGGCCGTTCCAGAAGCCGTACTGCACCGCCTTCTCGCCCACCTCGCGCGCCTCGCGCTGGTCCACGTCACTCACGCAGCCCAGGAAGCTGCGCTGCAGGTAGCCCAGGGTGTCGCCGCGCACGCGCTTCAGGCCCAGCCGCGCCTTGATCTCGTCGCACAGCAGGTCTGCCAACGCACCGCTGCCCGAGAGCTGCACATTGCCGTGGGCGTCACGCTCCAGGTCCTTGGCCAGTTGGGCAGCGATGGGCTGGCCCGACGCATCGTGGATGCCCTCGGACACCGCCACGATGCAGCGCCCCAGCCGGTCGTAGGTGGCCTTCACGTCGGCCAGGAAGCGCTCCACCGAGAACTCGCGCTCGGGCAGGTAGATCAGGTGCGGACCGTCATCGTCGTACTTGCGACCCAGCGCCGAGGCCGCGGTCAGAAACCCGGCATGCCGACCCATGACCACGGCCACGTACACGCCCGGCAGCGCGGCGTTGTCCAAGTTGGCGCCCGCAAAGGCCTGGGCCACGAAGCGGGCCGCCGAAGGGAAGCCGGGCGTGTGATCGTTGCCCACCAGGTCGTTGTCGATGGTCTTGGGGATGTGGATGCAGCGCAGCGGGTAGCCGGCACGCGTCGCCTCTTCGCTGACGATGCGCACGGTGTCCGACGAGTCGTTGCCACCGATGTAGAAGAAGTGGCCGATGCCGTGCGCCTTGAGCACCTGGAAGATCTGCTGACAGTACTTCAGGTCCGGCTTGTCACGCGTGGAGCCCAGGGCCGAGCCCGGGGTGCCCGCCACCAGCTCCAGGTTGTGGCTGGTCTCCTGGGTCAGATCGAAGAAGTCCTCGTTGACGATGCCGCGTACCCCGTGTCGGGCGCCGTACACCCGTTCCACGCCAAGTTGCCGGCGCGCCTCCAGCACCACGCCGACCAGGGACTGGTTGATCACCGCCGTCGGGCCGCCACCCTGGGCGACCAGGACCTTGCCTGGGGTCATGCTGCTGCTCTTCCGTGTGGAGTCTGTCTTGGGTGAAGGGTCACGTGCCATGGTACCGGCCCGGCCGTGAACGCCGTACGGCGTGGAGCGCAGTCCCAGCAATTGCCGCGCCAGGCCCGGCTCCTCCAGAATGCCGGGCATGACCCACCGCGCGGAGGCTCCTGTGAAAGCGCACTTTCTCCTGGACCCCGACGTGGTGTTCCTGAATCACGGCTCGTTCGGCGCCTGTCCACGAGAAGTGTTCGAGGCCCTCCAGCATTGGCAGCGCGAGATGGAGCGCAACCCGGTGGAGTTTCTCGGCCGGCGCTCGGGTGAACTGCTGGCCCAGGCACGCCAGGCCCTGGCGCACCATCTCGGGGCCCAGGCAGCGGACCTCGTCTTCGTGCCGAACGCGACCACCGGCGTCAACGTGGTGGCACGCTCACTGAACCTGCGGCCGGGCGACGAGATCCTGGCCACCGACCACGAATACGGCGCCTGCGATGCCACCTGGCAGCGCGTGTGCGAAGAAGCCGGAGCGGTCTACCGGAAGGTGGAAATTCCCCTGCCTCTGGACAGCGCGCGGTTCGCCCAGCGGCTGCTGGCCGAGGTGACAGGGCGCACGCGGCTGATCTTCACCAGCCACATCACCTCCACCACAGCGCTGATCTTCCCCCTGGCGGCGTTGTGCGCCCACGCACGCGCCCTGGGGGTGCTGACCTTGATCGACGGCGCCCATGCGCCGGGCCAGATCGAGATGCAGCTCGACGCGCTGGGCGCCGACTTCTACACCGGCAACTGCCACAAGTGGCTGTGCGCTCCCAAGGGCAGCGCCTTCCTGCACGCACGCCAGGAGCACCACCACAATTTGCACGCCACGGTGACCAGCTGGGGCTACGTGGCGGGCACCCAGGGCCACACCGGCTTTGACGCCTACACCGGCCGCACCGTGCTGGAGCGTCGGCTGCAGTGGCAGGGCACCCGCGACATCGCCGCCTGGCTGGCCGTGCCTGCGGCCCTGGCCTTCCAGCAGCGCCACGGCTGGCCCGAGGTGCGCCAGCGTTGCCATGACCTGGCCATCGGCCTGATGCAGCGCACCGCCGAGCGCTGCAACCTGCCCGCGATCGGCTCCCCTGAGGACTTCGGCCAGATGGTGCCGCTGCCCGTGCCCCACCAGGACGCGGAAGCCCTCAGAGCGCGCCTGTTCGAGCAACACCGCATCGAAGTGCCGGTCACCCAGCACGCAGGACGCACCTTCGTGCGGGTGTCGGTGCAGGGCTACAACACCGCGGCCGATCTGGCGGCGCTGGAGGAAGCGCTGTAGAGGCGGCTTGGCCTCAGCGGCCTCTGCGCAAAGGCTTGCCGCCCGGGCGCATGGGGGACTTGGCGTTCACACCCGTCGCAGCAGCCGCGGTTTCCCGCGGCGGCAGGCCGGTGTGCTGCGTCAGCAATCGGCCCTTGGTCACCGTGGAGACCTTGGCGCCCGCAGGCGTGGAGTTCTTCCTGCGGGCGCTGACGTAGGCGCCGTCGGTGGAGGGCTGGAAGGTCGGGATCAACTGGTGCTTGCCGTTGCCGATCAGGTCGGCGCGGCCCATGCTCTTGAGCGCCTCGCGCAGCATCGGCCAGTTGTTCGGGTCGTGGTAACGCAGGAAGGCCTTGTGCAGCCGGCGGCGCTTCTCGCCTCTGACGATGTCCACTTTCTCCGCCCGCGCGGCATCACGGGTGATGCCCTTGAGCGGGTTCAGATTCGAGTGGTACATCGCCGTGGCCGTGGCCATGGGGCTGGGGTAGAAAGTCTGCACCTGGTCGGCCTTGAAGCCGTGGCGCTTCAGCCAGAGCGCCAGGTTCATCATGTCCTCGTCGCTGGTGCCCGGGTGCGCGGCGATGAAATACGGGATCAGGTACTGCTTCTTGCCGGCCTCGGCCGAGAACTTCTCGAACAACTGCTTGAAGCGGTCGTAGGTGCCGATGCCCGGCTTCATCATCTTGGACAGCGGCCCGCCCTCGGTGTGCTCCGGCGCGATCTTCAGATACCCGCCCACGTGGTGGGTGACGAGTTCCTGCACGTACTCGGGTGACTTCACGGCCAGGTCGTAGCGCAGACCCGAGCCGATGAGGATCTTCTTCACGCCCTTCAAGGCCCGCGCGCGGCGGTACAGCTTGATCAGCGGCGTGTGGTCGGTGTTGAGGTTGGGGCAGATGCCGGGGTAGACGCAGCTGGGCTTGCGGCAGGCGGCCTCGATCTCCGGGCTCTTGCAGCCGATGCGCCACATGTTGGCGGTGGGGCCGCCCAGGTCGCTCACCACGCCCGTGAAGCCGGCCACCTTGTCGCGGATGTCCTCGATCTCGCGAATGATCGAGTCCTCGCTGCGGCTCTGGATGATGCGCCCCTCATGCTCGGTGATGGAGCAGAAGGTGCAGCCGCCGAAACAGCCGCGCATGATGTTCACGCTGAAGCGAATCATCTCCCAGGCCGGGATCTTGGTCGGCCCGTCGTGGCCGCCTGTGTCGTCCGCATATGCCGGGTGCGGGCTGCGGGCGTAGGGCAGGTCGAACACGTGGTCCATCTCCGCGGTGGTCAGCGGGATAGGCGGTGGGTTGATCCACACGTCGCGCGCCGTCGCACCTTGGCCGTGGCGCTGGACAAGGGCCCGCGCATTGCCGGGATTGGTCTCCAGGTGAAGCACGCGGTTGGCGTGGGCGTAGAGCACGGGGTCGCTCTTGACCTGCTCGTACGCGGGCAAGCGGATCACGGTCTTGTCGCGCGGCGGCATCATCACGCGACCGCTCTTGCGGGACACGGGCATGGTGACGACCGCCTCCCGCGGCACTGTGCCCTGCGCTTGTGCGGAGCCCTCCGTTCGGGTCGAGCCTGCTGGATCCCCCTGCTGTTCACGCGCACACGTCTCGCCTTGCGACGCAGCCGCGTCCTCCGTCATCAGGTAGGGGTTGATGTGGTCATCGATCCGCCCTGGACGGTCGACTTCGGTCGAATCGATTTCCATCCAACCGCCGGCAGCGGGGTCATCGCGGCGGCGGATGAAGGCCGTGCCACGCACATCGGTGATGGCGGCGATGGGCTCGCGCCGCGCCAGGCGGTGGGCGATCTCGATGATGGCGCGTTCGGCATTGCCGTACAGCAGCAAGTCGGCCTTGCTGTCCACCAGCACGGAGCGACGCACCTTGTCCTGCCAGTAGTCGTAATGCGCAATGCGGCGCAGGCTCGCCTCGATGCCGCCAATGATGACAGGCACGTCCTTGAAGGCCTCCTGGCAGCGCTGGGTGTAGACCAGCGTCGCGCGGTCGGGCCGCTTGCCGGCCACGCCGCCCGGCGTGTAGGCGTCATCGCTGCGGATCTTTCGATCGGCCGTGTAGTGGTTGATCAACGAGTCCATGTTCCCGGCCGCGACACCGAAGAACAGGTTGGGCTTGCCCAAGGCCTTGAAGGGCTCGGCGCTTTGCCAGTCGGGCTGGGCGATGATGCCCACCCGGAAGCCCTGCGCCTCCAGCGTGCGGCCGATCACCGCCATGCCGAAGCTCGGGTGGTCCACGTAGGCGTCACCGGTGACGATGATGACGTCGCAACTGTCCCAACCCAGCTGCTCCATCTCCGCGCGGCTCATGGGCAGGAAGGGGGCCGGGCCGAAGCGCTTGGCCCAGAATGGCTTGTAGCCGGTCAGAGCCTTGGGCGGCGCGGGCGGGGTGAGAGTGGTGGTCGACACCCGCCGATTGTCGGCGCTGCGCTCATTCCTCGGCGGGGTCCACCAGAAACCCCCCGCTCTGGTGCGCCCACAGCCGCGCGTAGATGCCGCCCAGGGCCAACAGGTCGGCATGCGTTCCCTGCTCGACGATGCGGCCTTGGTCCATCACCACCAGACGGTCCATCGCGGCGATGGTGGACAGTCGGTGGGCGATGGCCACCACCGTCTTGCCTTCCATCAGCCGGTACAGGCTGGCCTGGATGGCCTGTTCCACCTCGCTGTCCAGCGCGCTGGTGGCCTCGTCCAGCAGCAGGATGGGGGCGTCCTTGAGCATCACCCGGGCAATCGCGATGCGCTGGCGCTGCCCACCCGAGAGCTTGACGCCGCGCTCACCCACGTGGGCGTCGAAGCCGGTACGGCCCTTGGGGTCGACCAGGTGCTGGATGAAGTCGGTGGCCTCGGCCCGCTCGGCCGCGCGCAGCATTTGCTCATCCGTGGCCTCAGGCCGGCCGTAGACGATGTTGTCCCGTACGGAACGGTGCAGCAGCGAGGTGTCCTGCGTCACCATGCCGATCTGCGCGCGCAAGGAGTCCTGCTTGACGCCGGCGATGTCCTGGCCATCGATGAGGACGCGACCGCCCTGCACGTCGTAGAAGCGCAGCAGCAGGTTCACCACCGTGCTCTTGCCGGCGCCCGAACGGCCCACGAGGCCGATCTTCTCGCCCGGGCGGATGTGCAGGTCCAGCCCGTCAATGACCTTGCGCGCGCCTCCGTAGCTGAAGTCCACCCGCTCGAAGCGCACCTCGCCCCGCTGCACCGTCAGTGGCGCGGCGTCCGCGCGGTCCAGCACCGAGCGCGGCCGCGAGAGCGTGGCGATGCCGTCCTGCACCGTCCCCACGTGCTCGAAAAGACTGGCCATCTCCCACATCACCCAGTGCGAGATGCCGTTCAGGCGCAGCGCCATCGCGGTGGAAGCGGCCACCGCACCCACGCCCACATCACCCACCGACCACAGCCACAGCGTCAGGCCCACCGTGCTGCCGATCAGCAGCACCGACAGCACCTGGTTCACGATCTCGAAGGCAGACACCAGCCGCATCTGGCCGTGAACGGCGGTCATGAACTCCTGCATCGCGGAGCGGGCAAAGCCAGCCTCGCGCTGCGAGTGCGAGAACAGCTTGACGGTGGCGATGTTGGTGTAGGCGTCGGTGATGCGCCCGGTCATCAAGGAACGGGCATCGGCCTGGGCCTGGGCCACGCGCGCCAGGCGCGGCACGAACAGGCGCACCGCGCCCAGATACAAGAGGAACCACAGCAAGAAGGGACCGAGCGTGCGCAGGTCGAAGCTGCCGAGCACCGCGGCCATCGTCACGAAGTAGATGAGCACGTAGGTCAGGATGTCGGCCACGATCATCCAGACCTCGCGCACGGCGAGCGCCGACTGCATCACCTTGGTGGCGATGCGCCCGGCGAACTCGTCCTGGAAGAAGCCGATGCTCTGGCCCAGCATCAGGCGGTGGAAGTTCCAGCGCAGGCGCATCGGGAAGTTGCCTGCCAGCGTCTGGTGCTTGAACATGGTCTGCAACGCCGCCAGGGCGATGCTGGTGCTCAGTACCAAGGCGAGCAACAGCAGGGTGTCCCCCTCCTCGGCCCAGAAGCGTTCCGGTGACACCTCAGCCAGCCAGTCGACGATGCGCCCCAGGAAGGCGAACAGCAGCGCCTCGAAGGCGCCGATCCCGGCCGTGAACGCCGTCATCGCCGCGATGTAGCCCCGAGTGCCACGGGAACAGGCCCACAGAAAAGGCAGCAGGCCCTTGGGCGGAGCCTCGGGGGCAGCCTCCGGGTAAGGGTCGACCAGACGTTCGAAGGCTTGAAAGATCAAAAGGGCGCTCCAGGGCGGCGGATTATGCTGTCGTCCACGCGGTCCTCCAGGGGTGTCGGCGGTCCGAGCCGCCCCTAAACTCAAGCACCATGACGCAGCACCACCACCACGCTCAGGGGTCTGCCCACGACGAGCACAGCCACCTCGACGAGATGGACATCCGCGTGCGGGCCCTGGAGACCTTGCTGACCGAGAAGGGCTACGTCGAGACGGCCGCCATCGACCGCATCATCCAGACCTACGAGGAGCGGGTGGGCCCGCGCAATGGCGCGCAGGTGGTGGCCCGGGCCTGGAGCGACCCGGCCTTCGCCCGCTGGCTGGCCGAGGACGCCACCGCCGCCATCAGTTCCATGGGCTTCACGGGCCGCCAGGGTGAGCACATGGTGGCGGTGTTCAACACGCCCGCCGAGCACCACATGGTGGTCTGCACGCTCTGTTCCTGCTATCCCTGGCCGGTGCTGGGCCTGCCCCCGGCCTGGTACAAGAGCGCGCCCTACCGCTCAAGGACAGTGCGCGAGCCGCGCGCGGTGCTGGCCGAGTTCGGCGTCACGCTGCCCGAGGGCACCGGGGTGCGCGTCTGGGACTCCACCGCCGAGGTGCGCTACCTCGTGGTGCCCATCCGGCCGGCAGGCACGGACGGCTGGACCGAAGCGCAACTGGCGGAACTGGTCACACGCGACTCGATGATCGGCACCGGTCTGGCTCGCGAACCATGAACGGCGTGCACGACATGGGCGGCCTGCACGGCTTCGGGCCCGTGCAGTTGGAAGCAAACGAACCCCTGTTCCATGCGCCCTGGGAGCGCCGCGCGCTGGGTCTGACCCTGGCCATGGGCGCCACCGGCCAGTGGAACATCGACCAGTCCCGCTCGGCCCGTGAAAGCCTGCCGCCGGCCGTCTATCTGGGCTCCACCTATTACCGCATCTGGATCCTGGGGCTGGAGCGCCTGATGGCCCGGCGTGGCCTGGTGACCGAGGAGGAGCTGGCAGCGGGGCAGCTGCGCACGCCGGGCCTGCCCGCAGCCCTCGCACGCCTGTTGCGCGCCGAGAACGTGGACGCCGCGCTGGCACGTGGCACGCCCACTGAGCGGTCGGCCACCTCGCCCGTGCGCTTCGCCGTGGGCGACCGGGTGAGGGCGCTGAACCGCCATCCGGCCGGCCACACCCGGCTTCCCCGCTACGTGCGAGGCCACGTCGGCACGGTGGTGCTGGCGCATGGGGCCCACGTCTTTGCCGACCGCCACGCCGCCAGTGCGCCCGGCCAAGCCTTTGACGAGGCACCGCAGTGGCTGTACACCGTGGCCTTCGACGGCCAGGATCTGTGGGGTCCGGAGGCCGAGCCCGGGTTGCGGGTCAGCGTGGACGCCTGGGACAGCTACCTCGAGCCGGCGGCACCGGCGCTGCCGTGACCTTCATGACCACCCCCCACCCCGCCTGCGACCTGCCTGGCCTGCCGCAAGACGACGCCGGCCCCGTCTTCAGCGCCCCCTGGCAGGCCCAGGCCTTTGCCATGACGCTGGCCCTGCACGAGCGAGGCGTGTTCACCTGGGGCGAGTGGGCGCAGGCCCTGAGCCAGGCCATCGCCCGCGCCCAGCGCCAGGGCGACCCAGACCTGGGCGACACCTACTACCACCACTGGCTGGACGCCCTGGAAACGCTGCTGCAGGCCAAGGGCCTGGCCAGCGCCGCCACGCTGCACGCACTGGAACACGCCTGGGAAGACGCGGCCGAGCGCACACCCCACGGGCAGACCATCGAGTTGCTGCCGCAGGAGCGGGCACTGGCGAGATCATGAGCGACCTGCCGCTTCGACTCTCCGTCCTGGACCAGTCCGTGGCCTGCGCCGGCCGCGGCGAAGACCACGCCCTGCGCGACACGTTGGAACTCGCCGAGCACTGCGAGGCCCTGGGCTTCGAGCGCTTCTGGGTGAGCGAGCACCACGGCATGCCCACCATCGTCGGCACGGCACCAGAAGTGCTGATGGCCGCCATCGCGGCGCGCACCACGCGCATCCGCATCGGCAGCGCCGGGGTGATGCTGCCGCACTACTCGGCCTTCAAGGTGGCCGAGACCTTCCGCGTGCTGGACGCGCTGGCGCCAGGACGCATCGACCTGGGCCTGGGCCGCGCCCCGGGCAGCGACCGCCGCACGGCCCAAGCACTGAACCCCCACGTGTCGGGCATGGCCGAGGACTTTCCGCAGCAGGTGCTGGACCTGCAGGCCTGGGTGGCCGGACGGCCCCACCAGGGCGTGGTGGCGCACCCGCTGCCGCCCGTGCCCACGGATCCCCTCCCGCCTGCAAGCGCGGACCGTCGCCCGGAAATGTGGATCCTCGGCAGCTCCGACTACGGGGCCCAGTTGGCGGCCCACCTGGGCCTGCCCTACGCCTTTGCCTACTTCTTCATGGACGGTCAAGGCGTGGAGCAGGCGCTGGACCTGTACCGCCGCCTCTACCGCCCCAGCGAGCGCCACCCCCGGCCCGAGGTGACGATTTGCGTCTGGGCCCTGGCGGCCGACACGGACGAGGAAGCCGAGTTCCAGGCCCTGAGCCGCGAGCGCTGGCGCGTCAACCGGCAGCGCGGGCTGCTCGGTCCGCTGCAACGTCCCCAGGACGTGGCCGCGCAAGGTTTCAGCGAAGAAGAGATGGCCGTGATCGTTGCGCCCATGCGGCGCAAGGCGCTGGTGGGCTCGGCGTCCACCGTCCGGGAGAAGATGCAGGCCCTGGCCCGCAGCCTGGAGCTGGACCACCTGGTCGTCAACACCTGGGCGCACGAGCCCGCCGTCAGGCGGCACTCGTACGCGCTGATCGCGCGGGCCTTCCTTCTGCAGTCGGCACATGGCATTCCTTTGCGGGAGGAAGCTTGGGCAGCACCGAGTTCGACATCCTGATCGTGGGCGCCGGCTCGGCCGGCTGCGTGTTGGCGGGACGCCTGAGTGAGGACCCCTCGCTGCGTGTGGGCCTCATCGAAGCCGGCCCACCCGACAGCAGTGTGCTGATCCACTGCCCCGCCGGGCTGGCCCTGCTGGCCCAGACCGGCGCCGCCAACTGGGCCTTCGAGACCGTGCCGCAGCCAGGCCTGAACGGCCGGCGCGGCTACCAGCCCCGCGGCAAGGTGCTGGGCGGCTCCAGCTCCGTCAACGCCATGATCTACGCCCGCGGCCACCGGTCCGACTACGACGCCTGGGCTGCAGAGGGCAACCCGGGCTGGTCGTTCGAAGAGGTGCTGCCCTGGTTCAAGCGCGCCGAGCACAACGAGCGCGGCGCCGACGCCTTCCACGGCACCGGCGGCCCGCTGAACGTGGCCGACCTGCGCAGCCCGGGACGCTGGCGCGACCTTTTCGTGGAAGCGGGTGTGCAAGCCGGCCACCCGCGCAACGCTGACTTCAACGGCGCCGAGCAGGAGGGCTTCGGCCCCTACCAGGTGACGCACCGCGACGGCGAACGCTTCAGCGCTGCCAAGGCCTACCTCACGCCGCATCTGTCCCGGCCCAACCTGCAGGTGCTGACCGGCGCCCAGGTGCTGCGCGTGCGCTTCGAGGGCCGTCGCGCCGTGGGCGTGGATGTCCGCCAGGGCAACGCAGAGCGCAGCCTGACGGCGCGGCGCGAGGTCATCCTGAGCGCGGGGGCCTTGCAGTCACCGCAATTGCTGATGCTCTCGGGCGTGGGGCCTGGCGCCCACCTGCAGACCCTGGGTGTCCCCGTGTTGCACGATCTGCCGGGTGTGGGACAACACCTGCACGACCACATCGACGTGGTGCAGGTGGTGAATGCGCCGGGCCATCACGACCTGTTCGGCCTGAGCCTGGCCGGTGCGCTGCGCGCGCTGCGCGGGGTGTTCGAGTGGCGACGGCACCGCACTGGCATGCTGACCACCAACTTTGGGGAGGGCGGCGCTTTCATCCGCAGCACGCCGGCGGAACCCCTGCCCGACCTGCAACTGCACTTCGTGGTCGGCAAGCTGGTGGACCATGGTCGAAAGACCGTGTTCGGCCACGGCTACTCCTGCCACGTCTGCCTGCTGCGCCCCAAGAGCCGCGGCCGCCTCGCGCTGGCCAGCCCCGACCCCCTGGCCGCGCCGCTGATCGACCCGGGCTTTCTCAGCGCCGCCGACGACACGGCCCGGCTGGTGCGCGGGTTCAAGCTGATGCGCCACATCCTCGCCCAGCCCGCGCTGGCGCAGTACGGGGGCCGCGAGGTGGACGCGTCAGCCGCCGCGCAGACCGACGCCCAGATCGAGGCCTACGTGCGCCAGCACGCCGACACCATCTACCACCCCGTGGGCACCTGCCGCATGGGGCCGGCGGCGCTGGTGGCCGCGGGGCGCAGCGTGGTGGATGCCGAACTGCGCGTACACGGCCTGCAAGGTCTGCGCGTGGTCGACGCCTCGGTGATGCCGCAGATCGTGGGCGGGAACACCAACGCGCCCACCATCATGATCGCGGAGAAGGCCTCCGAGCTGATCCGCCAGGCGCTGCGGACGCCCTGAACGGCGGCGGCAGCGGCTCAGCGCCCAGCCAGGATCTCGGCCAGAACCGGCGCCACGCGCTGCTCGACGGCCGCATCCATGCGGATGGTGCGGCCCCACTCCCGCGTGGTCTCGCCCGGCCATTTGTTGGTGGCGTCCAGGCCCATCTTGCCGCCCAGGCCGCTGACGGGCGAGGCAAAGTCCAGGTAGTCGATGGGCGTGGAATCCACCAGCGTGGTGTCACGCACCGGGTCCATGCGCGTGGTGATGGCCCACACCACCTCCTTCCAGTCGCGGACGTTCACGTCATCGTCCACCACCACGATGAACTTGGTGTACATGAACTGCCGCAGAAAGCTCCACAGCCCGAACATCACCCGCTTGGCATGGCCCGGATAGGCCTTGCGGATG
>Ga0315906_10001931_pt1 | contig 29908 bp, 32 predicted proteins | sample LakEriMetagenome_4_FD_203526 | JGI IMG/M metagenome (GOLD analysis project Ga0315906, IMG submission 203526) | Freshwater fungal communities from buoy surface, Lake Erie, Ohio, United States - Buoy 2 MA122 | ecosystem: Environmental > Aquatic > Freshwater > Lake > Lake biofilm | place: USA...
GAAGCGGCCAAGCGGGCGGCGGCGGGCCCGCGAAGGCTACTCCGCCGCCCTGGTCCCGCTGGCTTCGTTCTGGGCGGCGATCTCGGCGGCGAGTTTCTGGACGGCGCCGATGTCCATCTTGCCGGTGCCAAGAACGGGGATGGCGCTGACCTGGAAGATCTTGCGGGGCAGGGACAACTCGTTGACGCCGTGGTCCTGGGCCCAGCGCTGGAGGTCGCCGCGTTCAGCCTTGGGATAGGTCGTGAGGAGGACGATTTGTTCGCCCTTGCGTTTGTCGGGAAGGACGGCGGCGGCGTGTTCGTGTTCGCGCCACAGGCTTGAGGCGCAGTTCTCGGCGACGGCGAGCGAGACCATTTCGCCGCCGATCTTGGCGAAGCGCTTTAGCCGGCCCTTGATAGCGAGATAGCCGTCCTCGTCGGGACTGACGATGTCGCCGGTGTCGTGCCAGCCGCCCGCCGGGGGCTGCAGCTGGCCAGGTTTTGCTGCGGAGAGGTAGCCCGTCATGACATTTGGCCCGCGGACGAGCATGCGGCCGCCATGGTCGATGCCGGGAACGGGTTCGAACCTGACTTCCATGCCCGGCAGGACCCGGCCGACCGTGCCGGGGCGATTATTGCCGGGCTGGTTCACAGCGATGACGGGCGAGGCTTCGGTCGCGCCATAGCCTTCGAGCAGCTCGACGTTGAAACGACGCTTCACCAGCTGCCGCGTCTCGTCACGAACGCGCTCGGCGCCGCAGACCGCGAAGCGCAGCTTGCCCAGCTCGTTGCCTGTGCAGGCACGGATGTACTGGTTGAGGAAGGTGTCCGTGGCGAAGAGGATGGTTGCGCCGGTCTCCTCGACGCGCTTGGGAATGATCTTCGTCTGGAGCGGTGAGGGGTGGAGGACGGACTTCATGCCGCTGAGCAGGGGAAGTAGCGCGCCTGCCGTCAGCCCGAAGCAGTGGAAAGTCGGAAGCGGATTGTAGAGCACGTCATCGAGGCCGAGCGCTTCGGGGACGTGGGCGAGGATCTGGTGGACGTTGGCGACGATGTTGCGGTGGGATAGGACGACACCCTTGGGGTCGCCTTCGGTGCCTGAGGTGAAGAGGATCACCGCGGCGGAGTCTGGATCGACGTTGGAGGCGAAGGCCCATGGCGTGACCGGGCCGAGGGCGCCAGCGGCTTTCTGCCCGATGCCGAGCGAGGCGCGGACGTCTTCCAGATAGACGAACTCCGCGTCGGACTTCAGTTCGCCCATCAGGCCTTCGAGTTCGGCCTTCTCGATGAAGGCATGGGCGGTGACGATCTTCTTCACTTGGCCGGCCTTGAGGGCGGCGCGGATGTTGCGGGCGCCGGCGCTGAAATTGATCATGGCTGGGACGCGGCCATAGGCGCTGAGCGCAAAGAAGGAGATCACCGCGCCGGCGCCCGTGGGCAGCATCACGCCGATCGCCTCGCCGCGGCGAGCATGCTTCTTGAGGGCGGAGCCAAGCGCAAAGGCCGCGCGGACGATGTCGTCATAGGTAAGTTTCCGGTCATCGGCATCGTGCAGGATGACCTTCTTGCCCCCATACTCCTTGCGGGCGGCCAGCAGAGCGGAAAAGACGCTGGTATCTGCATGGCGTGGATCGTAGGGCGCGCGTAGTGACGCCATCAGAAAATCCTCCCTCTGGCGCCCGCGGCGCTCTTTGTGTCTTTCGAGTAACATAACGCTTGGCTCATAAAGCACAAATGCGGAAAGCTGCACGCGGTAACGGCCATTTCGCTGGTGCGGAATTCAGGATAACAGGCGGCTGATGCCTACGCTGGTGAACAACAAAGACGGTGCTGAACGCCCGCGACACCCTGAAAAACAGGGGCGCGGGGACACGCCCCTGTTGCGGAAACCACCATGGATTCGGGTGAAGGCGCCGACAAGTGAGGGGTATTTCGAGACCCAGCGCATCGTGCGGGAGGCGAATCTCGTCACGGTCTGCGAGGAGGCCGGGTGCCCCAATATAGGTGAGTGCTGGACCAAGAAGCACGCCACGCTGATGATCATGGGCGACACGTGCACACGCGCCTGCTCGTTCTGCAATGTGCGGACGGGCATGCCCGGGCCGCTGGATTCGGACGAGCCGCGGCGCGTCGGCGAGACGGTGGCGAAGATGGGCCTTGGCCACGTCGTGATCACTTCGGTTGACCGCGATGACCTTGCCGATGGGGGGGCGCAGCATTTTGCGGAGGTTTTGAAGGCGATCCGCCTTGCAGCTCCGAAGGCGACCATCGAGATCCTGACGCCGGACTTTCTCCGGAAGGGGGATGCGGCGAACATCGTGATCGATGCGAAGCCGGACGTGTTCAACCACAATCTCGAGACAGTGCCGCGCCTGTACCTGACTATCAGGCCAGGATCCCGGTACTACCATTCGCTGCGCCTGCTGGAGCGGGTGAAGGAACGTGATCCTTCGCAGTTCACCAAGTCGGGGCTGATGGTTGGGCTGGGTGAGGCGAAGGAAGAAGTGATGCAGGTGATGGACGACATGCGCTCCGCCGGCGTCGATTTCCTGACGATAGGGCAATACCTGCAGCCGACGCGCAAGCATGCGGCGGTGGATCGCTTCGTGACGCCGGAAGAGTTTGCGACGTACGAGACGATAGCTAAATCTAAGGGATTCCTGCTGGTATCTGCGAGCCCGCTGACGCGTTCGAGCTATCATGCGGACGAGGATTTCGCGAAGCTGCGCACGGCGCGCGAGGCGCAGCTGTCCGGACGCTAGCTTGAGCACCCATCGCGAAACGCTGGACCTGCCTTACCGGCCGGAGGATCTGTTCGATCTGGCCGCCGACGTCGGGCGCTATCCGGAATTCATCAGCTGGATACAGACGTTGAAGGTGATCAGCGAGGAAGAGACGCCCGCGCACGAGCAGTGCAGGGCGGAGGTCACTGTCGGCTTCAAGGGGTTTCGCGAGACGTTCGTGACCGATGTCGATGCGCGCAAGAGCGACATGGCGATCGATGTGTCGCTGGTGCGCGGGCCGTTCAGGAAGCTGTCGAACACGTGGCGGTTCAAGCCTGGGCCGAAGGGCGCGCGAGTGGAGTTCGTGATTGCGTTCGAGTTTCGAAATTTCGTCCTGCAGGCCTTGGCGGATGTGAACAAGGCTTATGCGGTGAGGCGCGTGATAGATGCGTTCGTCGCGGAGGCTGGGCGGCGGTATCAGCGGGTGGGCTAACAGCTTGGCGTGCTCGTCACACGTTCGCTGGATTACGCCGCGCTAGTTGTTCCCGCCAGGTGTTGCGCCAGGGTCGGCGTCAGGGATGACGGCGTCGCGTGGGGTGACGTCGGAGTTGAGAGGGACTGGCAGGCGCGAGTCGGGTGTCTGGTCTGACGGGCTTGGCGCGGCGGCGCGGGGCTGGGTGAGTTTCGGATCGGGGCCGCATGAGCCCAGGGTCCAGTTGCCGCCTTCGGCGCGCGTGACGCGGCAGAGGGCGTTGGTTGTCTGGTCGCCGGTCTTCACCGCTGTGCGAACGAGGGCGCCTTCTGCGTCGTAGCGCGGGCGGTGGAAGGTGAGGCGGTTCATCCCGGCGGTCGCGGTCTCGCCCTCGGGGCCTGCAATCTCGACGACATTGAAGCCGGCGGCCTTCCAGTCGCAGCCGGGGCGCCACGGCGCATCCTCGCCATTAAGCGTGATCGTCATCTGCGGATCGTCGGCGCTGAGCTTGTACTGTTCACGGCCGACGGCGCTGATCAGCGCGCAATCGTCTGTTACGAAGGCTGCCTCCTTGGGCGGAACGGCTTCGGGCGCGCTTTCGCAACCTGCGAGCGCCAGAAGACCAGCCGCCAGAAACAGTCTTTTCATCACGATACCCAGCTCGTCTTGCACTCGCCGACTGTCCAGCCTGCGAAACCTGAATGAAGGCCGCATTCATAGCCGATGCCCGCCAAGGGTCCATGCATGATTTCAGTAAGCATGACGGCGCCTGTTCCATCGTAGGCGGGCTTCTGAAAGGCGACCCATTTCAGGCTCTGGCGCGGATCGGCGCCGGGCATGGGTTGCACATAATCCCTGAAGGTGAAGCCGTGGGTGCCGAAATCGCAGCGCGGCGTCCAGCCTTCGTCGCCGCCGGGTTTCAGCGAGGGCGCGGCGTTGTCGGGGCCGAACTTGTAGTGCTCCTTCGCGAGCGCAGCGACGACAGCGCAGTCGTTGGAGAGCGCTTTTGACGTCGGCGCGGACGGTGAGTCGCCTGTTGGCGACGTCGCCACGCAGGCGCAGGCCAAGAGTGCCGAGGCGCCCAGGGCGATGAGATTCGTAACGCGCATGCCTGGCTCCGTTCTGCCGGCGTCTGGCGGCCGGACCTGAGGGCAGGAGTCGCGGGCGCTGATGGCGGCAATAGGGCGAAGGGGGCAGTCGGGTTCCTGACTGGGGCAATCAGGCTGGGTTCATGTGGCCGGAGGCATTGTCGGGCAACGACAGGCCGGGTTCGGCCGTAGCCCTGATGGGAAATAATGTGAAAAAGCTGATCGCCTCGACCATCCTCGCCGCAGTCGCGCTTGCCGCAGTTGCTCCCGCTTCCGCGCAGCGCGGCAACGACCGCGACTTTGGCGGCTGGGGCGGCGCGTCCTACCAGAGCGGGCAGAGCGTTGATCAGATGAAGCGCTCGCTGGCGACTGACGGTTATCGCGCCTATCGGAGCATCAGGCTGGATGGACGGCAGTATGACCTCTGGTCGAATGTCGGGTCGCGCAATCCGTGCGTCGGCTTCACGTCGTACAATGCCCGCGTTACCGATGTGCGCGGCTTCGCGGAAAGCGAATGCGGGCTGGTGAGCGGCGGGCGCCGCGGCATCGATGAGGAAGACCTGCGCGGCCTGCACGTGGGCGACGCCCAGCGGAACCTGCGCGAGTATGACTACATCAACACGCGCAATGTGCGGATCGACGGCAAGCAATGGGACCTTTGGCAGAGCCGCCGTGGGCGCGAGTGCATCGGCTTCACCTCATACAATGGACGGATCACGAATGTGCGGTCGTTCCGCGGCAGTGAGTGCGAAGGGTTCGGGATTCCCGGCAGCGGGCGTATCGATGCGCGCGATCTGCCCGGGTTGAGTGTCGATCAAGCCAAGCGCGCGCTGGCGAATGCGGGCTTCCGGGGCGCCGGCAGTTTTCGCGATCGTGGGCAGCAGTGGGATTTGTTCTACAATGATACCGGTCGCCGCGGACGTTGCGTCGGATTCACGTCATGCAATGGGCGGGTGACCGAGGCGGACCAGTTTGACGCGGCCGATTGCCGCTAACTCACGCCATCATCTTCCGCAGCATCTCGAGCGCCGTCGCGATGGTTTCGCGACGGATGCGCTCGCGGCCGATATCGCCATACCGCATGGCCTGATGGAAGATCGGCTTGTTTTCGCGGGCGACGGCGAGGTGGACGAGGCCGACGGGCTTGAGCGGTGTGCCGCCGCCCGGGCCAGCGACGCCGGTGACAGCGACGGCGAGATTGGCGCGGGACTGTTCGAGCGCGCCTTCAGCCATCATGCGCGCGACAGGTTCTGATACCGCGCCGGCGTCGGCGATGAGGTCGCCGGGGACGTTCAGCATCTCTTCCTTGGCGCGGTTGGAATAGACGATGAAGCCGCGTTCGACCGTGGCGGACGAGCCGGGGATTTCGGTGAGAAGGCCTGCAATGAGGCCGCCGGTGCAGCTTTCCGCCGTAGCGATCTTCAGTCGCTTCTGCTGCGCCTCGTCGAGGGTGAGGCGGGCGAGCATAAGGAGTTGGTCGTCGAACATGGTGGGCTCCAGGTCAGCAATGGTAGCCTCGCCGCTGGTTGCTGTCGCTGCCCATCTCAGGAGACAGCTGCTGACAGCCGAACGCCTATGATCGCAAGCACGATGAGAACGATCAGCCCGCCGGCCACGACGTTGGCGATGCGGCCTTTACTCCAAAAGGCGATGACGTCTGCGACTATGCCCGGAATGTGCCGCAGGCCGATTAGTCCGAACACAGGTTGACCGGCAAACAAGGGGCCGTCGAACCACATCGCCAGCAGATAGACGAACATGGCTAAGGCGAACGGCTCTCTCGCGCGCGCGAACTGCTCAGTCAGGTCTATCTGCCCCGTGTCTGGGCGGTCGGGTGCAATCACCCCCACCGCGAGGCCGAGAAATACAGGGGCGATCAAGACATAGAGAAACGGTGCTTAGTTCCAGTTGAGACTGCTAGGGTCCCAGACTGCCCGCCAGTGATTGACCAACGCGAGCAAGAGCCCGCCAACCCACAGCGAATGCGGCAGATGCCAGAGGACTCGATGTCGGGATTTGAGAAGCCAGGAAAGTCCGTCGAGCAGGTGACCCAAGCTTATCGCTAGGATCATTGAGATCATTACGGCAGCAAATTCGAAGAGAGTCATCCTCGTCTTACGCCGCCGAGCAAGTCCCTCATCGGCTCAGCAACACGCTCGCCTGTGCCGCGATGCCTTCCTCACGGCCGACGAAGCCGAGCTTCTCTGTCGTGGTAGCTTTAACGCTGACCGCGTCCAATGACAGGCCCATTGCCTCGGCGGTGGCGTGGCGCATCGCTTCGCGGTGGGGGGCGATCTTCGGGCGCTCGGCGAGAATCGTGATGTCGGCGTTGGCGATTTGGTAGCCGCGGTCGTTCGCAAGCTTCACAGCGTGCTGGAGGAATTTGATCGAGGCTGCGCCTTTCCATTGCGGCTCGGAGGGCGGGAAGTGGTCGCCGATGTCGCCGAGGGCGAGCGCGCCGAGGATGGCGTCGGTAAGGGCGTGCCATGCGGCGTCGGCGTCGGAATGGCCTTCCAGCTTTTTGGTGTGCGGGATGCGCACCCCGCACAGGATGACGGCGTCGCCGGGTTCGAAGCCGTGGACGTCGAAGCCTGTTCCGACACGGAGCGTGGGTGAGCCAATGAGCTTCTCGGCCAGGGCGAAGTCCTCCGGATAGGTGACCTTCATAAGCGCCTGACGACCGGGCGTCAGCGTGATCTTTGCGCCGGTGCCTTCCAGCAGGGCGAGGTCATCGACGGCGCTGGCCGGGGCCGAGGCGTAGGCGCGGGTGATCGCCTCCCAGCGGAAGGCCTGCGGGGTCTGGACCCGGACGAGGCCGTCGCGGTCGATAGTCTGCAGCGTGTCGGCGCGCTTGAGCGCGTCGGCGACGGGCAGGGCGGGGCAGGCGGCGTCGGCGTCGTTCAGGGCGGCCAGGAGCTCTTCGATCACGTCGAGGGTCAGGCCGGGGCGGGCGGCGTCGTGGATCAGGACATGATCCGGGTCGATGGGTGCGAGCACGTCGAGGCCGGCGCGGACGGAATCGGTGCGGGTCGCGCCGCCTGCGACAACGTGGATATTCCAGCCGTGGGGCAGCATGGCCCGCACGCGGTGCTGTTGCTCAACCGGAACGACCACGGTGATGGCAGCAATTTTATTGCAGCGCAGCATGGCATTGACGCTCCAGACGAGCATGGGCTTGCCGGAAAGCTGCTGGAACTGCTTGGGCTGTGCGCCGCCGAGACGCGAGCCGGAACCCGCCGCAACGATGATCGCAGCCGCTCTCGGGGCCAAATGCGCCTCTTGATTGTGCATTCTTGACGCCTTTGCGTGGAAGCGCTCTAAGTATTGCGTTCTAGGTGCCTAACAATTAGGCAATTTGCGATCGTCCTTGGAGACTGTTTCGTGTTCAGCGTAGGCGATGTCCAGATAGCTGCGCCGGTATTCCTGGCGCCGATGTCAGGCGTCACGGATGCACCGGCGCGGACTGAGGCCGACCGGTTCGGTGCGCCGGCGGTTGTCACGGAGATGGTGGCGGGCGCGGAACTTGCGCGCGAGCATGTCGACTTCGTTCGCCGTGCTGCGCCGCACAATGGATCGGGTCCCTTCATCATACAGCTCGCAGGGCGTGATCCAGAGTGGATGCGGATCGGCGCCGAGCTGAGCGAATCCGCGGGTGCGGACATCATCGACATCAACATGGGCTGCCCCGCGAAAAAGGTCACGGGCGGACAATCGGGCTGTGCGCTGATGCGCGAGCCGGAGCTGGCCCGGAAGCTGATCGCCGGGACGGTGGCGGGCACAAAGCGTCCGGTCACCGTGAAGATGCGGCTGGGGTGGGATGAGTCATCTCTCAACGCGCCGGAGATCGCGCGCATCGCCGAGGGCGAGGGCGCGCGGATGGTTACGGTGCACGGGCGCACGCGTCAGCAATTCTATGAGGGTCACGCGAACTGGGCGCGGATCGCGGCGGTGGTCGAGAGCATCCGCCTGCCGGTGATCGCCAATGGGGACATTGTTGATGCGCGCTCGGGCGCCGAGGCGCTGAGGCAGTCGGGCGCGACAGGTGTGATGATCGGGCGCGGCGCAACGGGGCGGCCGTGGCGCCTGGCGGAGATTTCGCACGCGCTGTTCGGCACGCCTTATGCGCCGCCGACGCCCGAGCAGAAGCTGGCGTCGATGCAGGCGCAGATCGAGGCGTCGGTCGCGCTGTATGGCGAGCGACTGGGCATTCGCGTGGTCCGTAAACATGTCGCAGCGTTCGTGGATGCGTGGTGCGAGGATCACGACCTTCCGCCTATGGCGGAGCAGCGCGTGGCGCTGTGCAGGCTGGATGATCAGGCGGCGTTGCAGGACGGACTAGCGCAAGCGTTGTCCGGCATGAGGATAGCGGCATGACGGTGACGCAAGACGGATCGGCGCTGGCGCTGCGTGTGCTTGATGCGATGCCCTTCGCGGTCATCGGGCTGACGCGGCGCGAAACGGTGAGCTTCGTCAACCCGGCGGCTGAGACATTGCTGCAGCGTTCGTCGGCGCTGGTGCGCGGGAGACCGCTGACGGAATTGCTGCCGGAAGACTCGCCCCTGATGGATTTCATCACGCGGGCCCGGCGCGAGGGCGGGGTGATGTCGGCGCGTTCGATCCGCATCGCCAGCTCGCACATCACGCCGGTCGACATGGACGTGACGGCGTCCCCCGATGGCGATGATGGCGGGCTGGTGCTGACGCTGATGCCGATCCGGCAGGTGCAGGACGAGTCCAAGAACGCCGAAGTGAATGCATTTGCGCAGATCGCCCGGATGCTGGGCCATGAGGTGAAGAACCCGCTGGCGGGGATTGTCGGAGCAGCGCAGCTGCTGGCGCGGCAGGCGCGGGACGACCAGCAGGCACTGCTGACATTGATCAGGGATGAGGGCGGGCGCATCACGCGGATCGTGGACCGATTCACGGCGTTCGAGACATTCTTCTCGCCGCGGGCGAGGATCACCAACGTCCACATCGTGCTGGACAGCGTGATCGACCTGGCCAAGGCGAGCTTTGGCGCAACCACGCGTTTCGACCTGCAATATGACCCTTCGTTGCCCGAGATCGAAGTTGATCCGGATCACCTGCACGAAGCAGCGCTGAACCTTGTGAAGAATGCGGTCGAGGCGGCGAGCACGCCTTCGCGCCGGGCGCGGGTTGCGATCTCGACGCGGTATCGCGCAGGTTTCCGGTTCGCGGGGCGCGATGGGCCGCGGGCGCGTGGCGCCCTTGAGATATCAGTGACGGACAACGGGCCGGGCGTGCCTGAGACGACGGTGCCCCGCGTGTTCGAACCCTTCTTCACAACCAAGGCGGGCGGCGCGGGCATCGGTCTCGCAGTCGTCGCCGAGATCATGCAAGCGCACGGTGGCTTTGTCGTTCTCGACAACAGCGTGAGCGGCGCCTCCCTGCGCCTGCTCTTTCCGATAGCGCGCCAAAAAGGAGCGGCCAAATGAGCGGTCCGACAATCCTGGTCGCGGATGATGATGCAAGCGTCAGGCTGGTCATCAGCCAGACGCTGGCGCAGGAGGGCTATCACGTTAGGGCAACCAACACGATGTCGGCGCTGTGGCGCTGGATCCAGGCGGGCGAGGGCGACCTGCTGATCACCGACGTCTACATGCCGGATGAATCGATCTTCGACCTGCTGCCGCAGATCCGGCGGACGCGGCCGGAGTTGCCGATCATCGTGATCTCTGCGCAGTCCACCGTGCTGACCGCGGCGATGGCGTCGGACCATGGCGCTTACGACTACCTGCCCAAGCCGTTCGACATCGACAAGCTTGCGGAGACGGTGCGCCGTGCGTTGCAGAAGAAGCCGACGCGCGGGCAGGAGCCTACGGGCCGCCGCGCCGAGAAGGATGAGGCGCTGCCGCTGATCGGCCGGTCGAAACCGATGCAGTCGGTGTATCGCGTGATTGCGCGGATCATGAACAATGATCTGACTGTGCTGATCGAGGGCGAGAGCGGGACGGGCAAGGATCTTGCGGCGCGTGCGATCCACCAGCTGGGGAAGCGCAAGACAGGGCCGTTCGTTGCGGTGAGTCTTGCGGCGCTCCAGCGCGACCAGGTCGAGGACGAACTGTTTGGCGGCGGGCGCGACAGCAATGGAAAGCGGCGCGGCAAGGTGAGTGAGGCGGACGGCGGAACGCTGTTCCTCGACGAGGTCGGCGACATGCCGCTTGAGGCGCAGACGCGGCTGGTGCGGTTTCTGCAGGATGGACGGTTTGCGACGTCGGGCGACGATCTTGATGTGCGGATCGTGGCGTCGACGAAGCATGACCTTCGCGCCCTCGTCGATCAGGGCATGTTCCGCGAAGATCTCTATTATCGTCTGAACGTGGTCTCGCTGCAATTGCCGCCGCTCCGGGAGCGGAAGGAAGACATTCCGGATCTTGCATCGGCCTTCCTCGTGCGGGCGAAGAAGGAGGGGCTGCCGGAGAAGCAGCTCGACAAGAGCGCCTATGACCTGCTGGTGGCGTATGACTGGCCCGGAAACGTACGCGAGCTGGAGAATGTGATCCGCCGCCTGTCGGCGCTGAGCCCCGAGCCTGTGATCTCTGCGCGCGAGGTAGAGCGTGAGCTGCGCTCGAACACGCGGACGGTGGCTGGGGAGCGGGAATTCGAGCAGGAGATAGAAGCTCTCCTCTCGCGGCACTTCATCTCGGCGCTGTCGGCTGATCCAGACAAGGATCCGGATGGCGGGCACATTTACCAGACGGTGATCGAGCAGGTGGAGCGTCCGCTGATCAAGCTCGCGCTAGCAGCAACTAACGGAAACAAGGTGCGAGCGGCGGCGCTTCTCGGTCTCAATCGCAATACGCTGCGGTCCAAAATCAATGGGCTGGGGGTTGCCGAGGGCGACTGAGATCGCCCCGAACGCGAATATCCCGTCATAAAGCAGCCAGTGTCAGGGATTCCTGTTGCTCCGGCGCATCAGGGTGTGGTTTACTTGCCACACTGTGTTGCCCAGCCGCCGCACAAGCCAGAGCTGGCGGCAGGCGCACGAGGTGATTGTACGCCTAGCTGAATAATCGTCCCGGGATTCGTGGAGGGGCGGTCGATCAGCTTGGCCTTTGGGTAGAGTTGATGCCAGACACGGCAACCGCAGCGAAAGATGCGAGGATACGGCTCGGCCGGGCTACCTCGAACATGTTCAGGCTGTTGTTCGGCCTGTCCGTCGTCATCGCCGCCGGGGCCACCTACCTCGCCGTCACCGACACGAGCCCGAGCGCTGCGGGGCAGCCGGGGTTGTTTTGGCTGCTAATCGCCAACCTCGTGCTGATCGCGGGCGTCGCTACGGTACTGGGCGTGCGGGTCTACTCGCTAGTGCGCGAGAACCGCGAGACGAATGGCGGCGCGCGGCTGCGCCTGCGGATTATCTTCCTGTTCTCGCTGACGGCGGCAATCCCGACCATTCTTGTCGCCGGATTTCTGGCGGTGGCGATCAACCGTTCGGTCGACGGGTGGTTCAGCCGGCCGGTCACCAACATCGTGCAGGGCGGCAAGGAAGCCGCCCGTGCGGCGATGGACGATCTCCGCAACGAGGTGGAGCGTGAGGCCACCAGTATCTACAGCGACATCGCAGCCTCGGCGCCGCCCGCGGACGGCTCGCAGCCGCCGATCAACGCTCTGGCTGAATATCTCCAGAGACGCAGTTCTGCGCGGGGGTTGTTCAGCCGGGTCGAACTTCTGGATAGCGCCGGAGCCCCGCATTTGCCTCCGCTTGCCGATCCCAACGAAGCGCCACCTTCAGTGAAGCCAACGCAGAAGGACTGGGACGCAGCGAATGTGAATGAGATCAATGTCCGCGAAGATGCGGACGGCGCCATACGCGTATTCTTCAAGGCGCCGATCTTCGACAACGTTTATGTCCAGATGGCGCGGTCGATTCCGCCCCAGGTGAACGAACGCTTTCAGCAAGCCGATGCATCACTGAAGGCCTTCGAGGAGGCGCAGGCGCGGCGGCAGGTGCTGAGCACGGTGCTGGTGCTGAGCTATGTCGAGGCGGCGGCGCTGATGCTGCTGGGCACGGCGTGGCTGGGAATGACGGCGGCGGCGCGGATCGCAATGCCGATCGGCGCGCTCGCCGGGGCGGCGCGGGCCGTGCGCGATGGCGATCTGTCGGTGCGGCTGCTGCGGCCGCAGGTGCGCGACGAGATTGCGGACCTGGCGGATGCGTTCAACGAGATGACGGACAGGCAGGCGCGGCAGACGAGCGCGCTCGACAGGGCGAGGATCGATGCGGAGACGCGCTCGGCCTTCATCGAGGCTGTGCTGTCGGGCGTCGAGGCCGGAGTAATCCGGATTGATGGCGATCTACATGTGACGATTGCGAACGCATCTGCGCAGTCGCTTCTCAGTTTTGTTCACCGTCCGGGCAGCGAGACACCGCTGGCGAAGATCGCGCCGGAATTTGTTTCAGCTGCGCGGCGGGCAATCGAGACCGGGCAGTCCGTCGATACGAGTTTCAAGCGATCGTCGGAAAACGGCACACTTCACCTGCAAGTGCGCGTAGCGCCCGAGGCCGACGGAGCAGGAGCTGTCATCACCTTCCACGACACCACGCGGCTTGTTATGGGACAGCGCCAGGCGGCGTGGCGCGATGTGGCGCGGCGGATTGCGCATGAAATCCGCAACCCGCTGACCCCGATCCAGCTTTCGGCGGAGCGCCTGAAGCGGCGGTTCGCCAGCCAGATCACGACGGACCGCGAGACGTTCGAGCGGTGCACGGACACGATCACGCGGCAGGTGGCTGACATCGGGAGGATGGTCGAGGAGTTTTCGGGCTTTGCGCGGATGCCAAAGCCGACATTCGGGAAGTTCGGGCTGGTCGACATGGTCGAGTCGGTGGCGTTCGCCCAGCGCATGTCGACGCCGTCGATTACCGTCACCGTGACGGCGCCGCCGCATCCGGTCGAGGTGCTGGGCGACGAGCGGATGCTGGCGCAGGCGCTTACAAACATCGTGAAGAACGCGGCCGAGGCGGTGGAGCGTCAGATCGAAGGTGGCGGGCTGAGCAAGGGCTCGGTCGCGATCGATGTGTTTACCGATGCGGACGAGGTGCAGTTGACGATCCGCGACAACGGGCCGGGGTTCCCGGTGGCGGATCGTGAACGGCTGCTGGAGCCGTATGTCACGACGCGTAAGAATGGCGTCGGCCTTGGTCTGGCCATTGTGACGCGCATTGTCGAGGATCATGGCGGACGCATCTGGCTCGGTGACAACGAGCTGGCCGCCAATGGTGCGCGGGTCGACATCCGTATGCCAATGCAACCCAATCCTGTTCAAGAGTCTGGGCCGGTTGAAGAATCCATGGCCCTGTCCGGCGGAGGAGTAGCTTAATGTCTGCTGAGATTCTGGTCGTGGACGACGAAGCCGATATCCGCGAGCTTGTGGGCGGTATCCTGCAAGACGAGGGGTATGTCGTGCGAACGGCGGGCAATTCCGCCGACACGCTTGCGGCCGTGCGCGCGCGGGCGCCGCGGCTGGTGGTGCTGGATGTCTGGCTGAAGGGGTCGGAGCTTGATGGGCTCGGTATCCTTTCGATCCTGAAGGAGATGGACCCGTTCCTGCCGGTGGTGGTGATCTCCGGCCATGGCACGGTGGAGACTGCGGTCGAGGCGATCCGGCGGGGGGCTTATGACTATCTCGAGAAGCCGTTCAAGTCCGAGAAGCTGATCGTGACGGTGCAGAGGGCGCTGGAGAATGCGGCGCTGAAGCGGGAGAATTCGCGACTGATGGCGCGGTCGGCGTCGTCGCACGAGCTGGTGGGCTGTTCGAGCGCGATGGCGCAGCTGGCAAACTCGGTCGATAAGGTTGCGGCAACGAACAGCCGGATCATGATTTCCGGGCCGCCGGGGTCAGGAAAGGATCTGGTGGCGCGCCTGATCCACGACCGGTCGCAACGGGCGAGCGGGCCGTTCGTGGTGATCAACACGGCGTCGCTTGATCCTGAGCGGATCGAGGCGGAGCTGTTCGGCGAGGAGACCGGCAACGGCAAGGCGCCGAAGATCGGGCTGTTCGAGCAGGCGCATGCGGGCACAGTCCTGCTGGACGAGATTTCGGACATGCCGCTTGCGGTGCAGAGCCGCATCCTGCGCGTCCTGGTCGACCAGCGGTTCAAGCGGCGCAACGGGCAGGACGACGTGTCGGTCGATGTGCGCGTGATCTCTACGACGGCTCGAGACCTGCGGGCGGAGATCGCAGCGGGGCGGTTCAGGGAGGACCTCTACTACCGCCTAAACGTGGTGCCGGTGGATGTGCCGGCGCTGGATCGGCGTCGCGAAGATATCCCGGATCTGGTGCGCTACTTCATCCAGCGCGTCGCTGATGCGACGGGGCTGCAGCCGCGCCCGTTTGCGGACGAGGCGATTGCGGTACTGCAGGCGAGCGAGTGGCCGGGCAATGTGAGGCAGCTCCGGAATGTGGTGGAGCGGCTGCTGATACTGACCAATGGAGAGCCGGCGGGGCCGATCACGGCGGAACACCTGCCGAGCGATTCGAAGGGCGGCAGCGCGTCTGCCGCGGGGTCGATGCAGATGATCTCCATGTCCCTGCGGGATGCGCGGGAGCATTTCGAGCGCGAGTACCTATCGATGCAGATCACCCGTTTTGGGGGCAACGTGTCGCGAACAGCCGCATTCATCGGGATGGAGCGGTCGGCGCTGCACCGCAAGCTGAAGGCGCTCGGCGTAGATACCAGCCTCGGTATCAAGGAACCGCAGGGCTGACGGTCGCGCAATCGGTAATGACTGTTCTGCGCGGCGCCGCCCCCACGGGCGGCGTTTCGTGCGTTTGGCCATGCGTGAGGCTGGCGCCAGCGTCCGATCGAACCGGGTGGGCAAGCCATTGCTCATTGCGCGCCTGAAAGGCTAAACGTTCTGCAAGGCCCCAGCAAAGAAGGCTCGCAACATCCATGTCGGCTGACAAAAAACAGAACCTGCAGGACATTTTCCTCAACGCCGTGCGGAAGGGTAAGACTCCCCTGACCGTGTTCCTTGTGAACGGCGTCAAGCTCCAGGGCATCGTGACCTGGTTCGACAATTTCTGCGTGCTGCTGAAGGGCGAAGGTCGCCCGCCGCAGCTGGTATACAAGCACGCCATCTCGACCATCGCGCCGAACGCGCCGGTCAATCTCTTCGAGAATGAAGACGAGGACTGATTGCCAAGAGATCTGATCGACCGCCGGCCGCCCGAAGAAACAGCCGCGGTTGTTCTGCCTGTAATTGGCGGGGCAGATGTTGCACGTTCCCGTCTTGAAGAGAGCATGGGTCTGGCGGAGGCGCTTGGCATAAAGCTGGCGTTCGCCGAGCAGGTCAACGTTCGCGAGCCTCACCCGGCGCGGCTTCTTGGATCGGGCCAGCTCGATGCGCTGGCTGAGCGCTTTCGCGACGAAGGTGTGACGCTGTTCATCGTCGATGGCGCGCTGACGCCGGTTCAACAGCGCAATCTGGAAACAGAACTGAAGCTCAAGGTCGTGGACCGAACGGGGCTGATCCTCGAGATTTTCGGCTTGCGCGCGCGCACGGCTGAAGGCAGGCTGCAGGTCGAGATGGCGCGGTCGCTGTATGAGCGCTCGCGGCTGGTGCGGACATGGACCCACCTTGAACGGCAGCGTGGCGGCTTCGGCTTTCTCGGCGGCCCTGGTGAAAGTCAGCTCGAAACGGACAGGCGCTTGCTTGACAAGCGCATCGCGGGATTCAAGCGCGAGCTTGAGGATGTGCGCCGCACGCGGCGGCTGCAGCGCCAGGGCAGGGCCAAGCGCGGCGCGCCGGTAGCGGCGATCGTCGGCTACACCAATGCGGGCAAGTCGACGCTGTTCAACCGGCTGACGTCGTCGGATGTGCTGGCGGCGGACATGCCGTTCGCCACGCTCGATCCGACGGCGCGGGAGATCGTGGCGGCGTCGGGCAGGCGGATGGCGCTGGTGGACACGGTGGGGTTCATCACCGACCTGCCGACGACCCTGGTGGAGGCTTTCCGCGCGACGCTGGAAGAAGCGATGGAGGCGGACATGCTGATCCATGTTCGCGATATCGCGCATCCGGACACCGAGTATCAGTCGAACGACGTGTACGGGATTCTAGAGCAGCTGTCGGAGGAGACGGGGCTTGAGCGGCCGCCGGTGCTCGAAGTCTGGAACAAGGCGGACGCGGTGTCGCCTGCGATCCGGGACCTTTTGACGGCGCGCGCCGAGACGCACAGCCCGCCAGCGCTGCTGGTGTCGGCGCTAACGGGGCAGGGCGTAGACGAGTTGCTGTTCCGGATCGAGGGCGTGCTGTTCCGCAACCGGCGTCCGCGGCAGGTAACCATCCCGGCGTCGGACGGACGGCTGCATGCGTGGCTGCACAACAACTGCCAGGTGTCGGCGGAGATGCTGTCGGGCGAGACGGATCTGACGCTCGACGTGTTCATGACCGACGAGGATGTGGCGCGGCTGGCGGGGATGTCGCCGGATGTCCGGGTGGAAAGCGCCTAGACTCGTTGCGGGATGGTGCTGCCGGGGAGGATTGAACTCCCGACCTCAGCCTTACCAAGGATGCGCTCTACCACTGAGCTACGGCAGCATCCCGCTCAAGGAGGGTCCGCATAACGGAAACCCCTCCCATTGGGAAGGGGAGGTGGTAGAGAGGCCATAATGTCGCGGAATAGCCAGCAAAAGCCCCAGAAACCGAACGCCCAGGCCGACAGGCGCGCCAAAAAGCTGGCGGAGGCGCTGCGGGCGAACCTGAAGCGCCGGAAGGCGGCGGAGCAGGCAGGGGATGCGGATAGCGCCGGAAAGTCGCGTCCAGACGCGGATTAGGCGTCGGTGCGCCTTGTGCCGGCCAATTTCGGGACCATAACCAACCTTCATGGACAAGCTCTCGATTCTCGCGAATGGCCCGCTTGAAGGTCGGATTCCCATATCCGGAGCCAAGAACTCGGCGCTCAAGCTGATGGCGGCGTCGCTCCTCTGCGAGGAGCCGCTGGTGCTGACCTCGACGCCGAACCTGGCGGACACGCGCTTCATGGAGAAGCTGCTGCAGAGCCTGGGCGTCGTTGTGGAATGGCCCAAGGGCGAGGCGCTGTGCCGGATGCACGCGGAGAACATCACCTCGACCATCGCGCCGTACGATCTCGTTCGGAAGATGCGGGCGACGTTCAACGTTCTTGGACCGCTGCTGGCGCGTGTGGGACATGCGACGGTGTCTCTGCCCGGCGGATGCGCGATCGGCGCGCGGCCTGTGGATCTGCACCTCAAGGCGTTCGAGGCCATGGGAGCCGACATCGTCATCGAGGAAGGGTATGTGAAAGCGGCGGCGCTGCGCGGCCTCAAAGGCGCGCACATCGTGTTTCCATTCGTGTCCGTTGGCGCGACCGAGCACGCCATGCTGGCCGCTGTTCTGGCCGACGGTGAGACGATCCTCGAGAACGCTGCGTGCGAGCCGGAGATCGGCGACCTTGCTATCTGTCTGAATGCGTGCGGCGCCAAGGTTTCGGGTTACGGCACGCCGACGATCCGCATTCAGGGTGTCGCAAAGCTCACGGGCGCGCGGCACGACGTGATCGCGGACCGGATCGAGGCGGGCACGTTCGCCATCGCGGCAGCGGCGACCGGCGGAAACGTATTGCTGGAAGGCGCGCGCGAGGAGGATCTCGGCGCGTTGATCGACTGCCTGCGCAAGGCCGGCGTGACGGTCGAGGTTGAACCCAAAGGTTTGCGGATCAAGCGTGATCCATCCGTGCCGCTGAAGGCGGTCGACGTGGTGACGGCGCCTCATCCTGGCTTCCCGACCGATCTGCAGGCGCAGTTCATGGCGCTGATGTGCATCGCCGAGGGCACGAGCACGATCCGCGAGAACATTTTCGAGAACCGGTTCATGCACGCGCCCGAGTTGAGCCGCCTTGGGGCGAACATCCAGGTGCGGGCGAACGAGGCGGTTGTACGCGGAGTGCATCGGTTGAAGGGCGCACAGGTGATGGCGACGGATCTGCGGGCGTCTGTGAGCCTCGTTATCGCTGCGCTGGTTGCAGAGGGGGAGACGGTGGTGAACCGGATCTACCACCTCGACCGGGGTTTCGAACGCCTCGAGGAAAAGCTTGGTCGGTGCGGCGCGAAGATCACCCGGCAGGGGGATTCGGCCTGACGTTGGGCCGGACGCTGTGTCGCTGGAGAAATCCGGCTTTGTGGTTTAGGGAAGGCCACCGCCGCGGGCGCTCCACGCCGGCAGTTCGGACAGGCATTGCCCATGGATGAGGAACGGGTTTTGAGCGCGCTGAAGCTCCTGGCAGAGGACGCCGACGGGCTGGCCGTCATTGCGGCTGCAGCCCAGGACGGACTCGTGAAAGCGCAGGACATCCGGTTCGACGCACGCTCGCGCACGTTCGGCATGGAGATCAACCGCTTCCAGTGGGAGCGGGCGGGCAAGCGCATGCCGTTCTTCCGGTCGCGTTCGGTGCTGGCGTTCGCGGGCGTCGAGAGCGTGCGGACGCGCGGCGTCACCAAGGATGTGGACGCGGTCTACTCGCTGATGGATATCCGGTTTGCGCCGGATGCCGAACCGCCTGCGGGCGTTGTGACGCTGGTCTTTTCGGGCAACGCGCAGTTCGAGGTGAAGGCGGAATGCCTGGACGTCACGCTGGCGGATATCGGGTCCGCGTGGCCAACGCGGCGCCGCCCGGATCACGAAAAGAAGCGGTCATGAGCATTCGCCGCTTCAACGCCGCCGATGTCGGGTTCACCGAAGCGTTCGGTAAATTCCTGTCGCTGCGCCGGGCGCAGGGCACGGAAGATGTGCATGCCGTCACGGCAGTGATCGTTCGCGATGTGCGGCAGCGTGGCGGCGAGGCGGTGGCCGCGCAGACCGGCCGGTTCGACAAGGTCGAGGTCGATCCGCAGACTCTTCAGGCGAAGGGCGTCGATCTGCTGGAGGCGGCGGAGCGGTGTGCGCCAGATGTGCGCGAGGCGCTGAGCTTTGCGGCGGAGCGGATCGAGCGCTATCATCGGGAGCAACGGCCGAAGGATCACAGCTTTGTCGATCCGAACGGGCTGGAGCTTGGCTGGCGCTGGTCGGCTGTGGACGCGGTCGGACTCTACGTGCCGGGCGGGCGAGCGAGCTATCCGAGTTCGGTGCTGATGAATGCGATCCCGGCGCGGGCTGCGGGCGTGAAGCGCATCGTGATGGTGTCGCCTGTGCCTGGCGGGGTTTTCAATCCGGCTGTTGCGTATGCGGCGGTGCGGGCGGGCGTGACGGAGTTCTACCCGATCGGCGGGGCGCAGGCGGTGGCGGCGCTTGCTTATGGCGCTGGCGATCTCAAGCCGGTCGACAAGATTGTGGGGCCGGGCAACGCCTATGTGGCGGCGGCCAAGCGGATCGTGTTCGGCGATGTCGGGATCGACACGATCGCCGGGCCTTCGGAAATCACGGTCGTCGCCGACAACCAGAACAACCCGGAATGGATCGCCGCGGACTTGTTGAGTCAGGCCGAGCATGATCCGCTGGCGCAGTCGATTCTGATCACGGACGATGCGGAATGGGCATCGCGCGTCGAGGTGGCGGTGGAGCGGCAGATCGTGCATCTGGCCACGTCGAAGACGGCTGTGGATGCGTGGCGCGACTTTGGGGCGATCGTCATTGCGCCGCTGGCCGGCGCTGCAGAGATCGTGAACCAGATTGCGCCGGAGCATGTGGAGATCGCGACGAGTGATCCTGATGCGATCGCGAACGATGTACGTCACTCGGGTGCGATCTTCCTGGGGCGGTATGCGCCGGAAGCTCTGGGAGATTATGTGACCGGGTCCAACCACGTGCTGCCGACATCCGGCGCTGCTCGGTTCGCATCCGGGCTTTCGGTGCTGGACTTCATGAAGCGCACCTCGGTGCAGCGCATCAGCGAGCAGGGCTTCCGGCATCTGGCGGCGGCGGCCGAGACTCTCGCGAAGTGCGAGGGATTGCCGGCGCACGGCCTATCGGTGTCGATACGGCGGGGCGGGGGATGACCTCAAACGCGCGCATCGCCTCGATCGAGATCGACGATAAGAGCCTGGCGCCAGCCGGGCCTGACGCGGAGCATGAGCGCAAGGTTGCGATCTTCGACCTGATCGAGAGCAACAGCTTCAAGGTGATCGGCCACGAGGGCGGGCCGTACAACGTTGTGCTGTCGCTGGCCGACAACCGCCTTGTGTTCGAAATCTCGGAGCAGGATGGCTCGCCGGTTCGGAAGCTGTTGCTGTCGCTGACGGCGCTGCGCCGGGTGATCAAGGACTACTTCATGATCTGCGACAGTTACTACGACGCGATCCGGAGCTCCTCGCCTTCGCAGATCGAGGCTATCGATATGGGGCGACGGGGCTTGCACAATGAGGGGTCGCAGGTGCTGACGGAGCGACTGGCGGACAAGGCGGAAGTCGACTTTGACACCGCCCGCAGGCTGTTCACGCTGGTCTGCGCGCTGCATGCCCGGAGCTGATACTCACTGCTTTTTCAGGGGAATCGACTATTCCCCGCGAAACCGTGTATAGGGGCCTCGCCCACGACCCAGCCGCCTGTAAGGATTTTCATGGCGAAGGAAGAGCTTATCGAATTCGAAGGCACGATCGTTGAATTGCTGCCTAATGCGACGTTTCGCGTGAAGCTGGCCAACGATCACGAGATCATTGCGCATACGGCCGGAAAGATGCGGAAAAACCGCATCCGCGTCCTGACAGGCGACAAGGTGCTCGTCGAGATGACGCCCTACGACCTGACCAAAGGGCGCATCACTTACCGCTTCAAGTGACGGCGGCCCCAGCGGCTAGTCCGGGGCTTGCGCTTGCCAGCGCGAGCCCGCGACGGCTGGACTTGCTGCGCCAGATCGGCCTGGTTCCGGACCGGGTCGCCCCCGCTGACATCGACGAGACGCCCCTGCGCGACGAGCGGCCCGGCCAGCTCGCGCTCAGGCTCGCCGTTCAGAAGGGCGAGGCGGCGCGGGCGGGGGTCGCGGGGATGTTCGTTATATCGGCTGACACCGTGGTGGCGGTTGGGCGGCGCATCCTGCCCAAGGCCGAGACCGTGGAAGAGGCGCGGGCTTGCCTGCGTCTGCTGTCGGGTCGCAAGCATGATGTCCTCACCGGCGTTGCCGTGTTTGCTCCGGATGGGCGGCGGGCGTCGCGACTGGTGGAGGCGCGTGTCGCGCTGAAAAGGCTCTCGCATGTGGACGTCGAGGGCTACATCGGCAGCGAGGAGTGGCGCGGCAAGGCTGGCGGCTATGCGATCCAGGGACTGGCGGGCGGCTTCGTGACGGGGATTTCTGGTTCGTACTCCGCCATCGTTGGGCTACCGCTCCATGAGACGGCGGCGCTGCTGGAGGGGGTTGGCTTTCCGATTGCGCGGCGGTGGGGGAAGAGCGCGTGAAGGCGCGGCTCGCCATCGACGATGCAGTTGGCGAGACGCGCCGGCTGTTGCTCGACGAACAGGGGCGGGCCTTTCGGTTGCATCTCGAACGCTGGAGCGAACGCGGCGCGCGCGCTGTGCTTGGCGAGATCCGATGGGGCCGGATACGTTCGCGGGTGCCCGGCAATCGCGGGTGGTTCGTCGATCTTGGCCACGCGCCCGAAGGCGTGGTTGAGCCGACGCAAGCTCAGCGCATGATCGAAGGCGCGATGGCGGCGTTCCGCGTGAAGGCTGAAGCGTGGGCGGACAAGGGGCCGCTGCTCTCGCTGGCGGATGTGTCGCCCAAGCTGACGGCGCCGGATCGGCCGGATCTGCATGCGGCGGCGCCTTCCGATCCCTTCCTGGAGGGCGTTTCAGTCGATCAGACAATCACGGGCGCGGAGGCGCGCACGCTGGTGGATGCAGCGATTGACGAGGCATCGCACGGCGTCGTGCAGATTCAAGGCGGCGGCGACATTGCGATCGACATGGCCCGCGGCGCGGTGGTGATCGATGTCGATGGCGGGCAGCGCAAGAGCGTTGGCGATGCGGAGCGGTTTGCGCAGGAGTTGAACCTCGCAGCGGCGGAGGCGGCGGCGCGGCAGATCTCGCTGCGGTCGCTGGGCGGGCTGGTGCTGGTCGACTTTGTCGGAATGAAACAGGCGGAGAGTCGCCGCGCCGTGGTGGCGCGGTATCGCGAGGTGCTGGCGGGTTATCTCGGGCGCACGAGCGATGTGCTTGAGATGTCGCGGCTCGGCGTGGTCGAGGCGGCGGTCGCGCGGCGGGGGCGGCCGCTGTCGGATGCGCTTGGATTGCCCTCGGTCGAGCGCGCGGCGCTGGAGACGCTCCGGGCGATCGAGACGGCGGGCTGGCAGGATCGCGGATCGCGTCTTGTGGCGCGTGTCAGCCCGGAGGTGGAAGCCTGGCTGGACCATGACCATATCGGCTGGCGACAGGCGCTGGGCGACCGCATCGGCCAGCGCTGTACGGTGGAGGCCGCACCGGCGCATGGACCACGGCCGGATGTGAGGAGCGTTTGATGGCCTGCCCGATCTGTTCGAAGCCCGCAGAGCAAGCCTTCAAGCCGTTCTGCTCACGCCGCTGTGCGGATGTGGACCTGTCGCGCTGGCTGAAGGGCAGCTATGCGATTCCCGGGGAGCGGGCAGGGGAAGAAGGCGGGGAGGGCTTTGACGCCTCGAATCCGCCTGAAAACAACCCCTTGCGCCGCGACGCAAAGAGCATGGACACGGAATAGGCCTGCCACTATACATCCCGCCTTCATCGCCGCGAGGTGGTGCGCCCAGGTAGCTCAGTTGGTAGAGCAGCGGATTGAAAATCCGCGTGTCGCTGGTTCGATTCCGGCCCTGGGCACCATTTTCCCAAATGACTCCGTCAGCTACCGTAACCCGGTGCGTGCGCGTTTCGTTGTGCTGGCGGGCGGGGAGAGTGCGGTTGCTTGAGCTGAAGGGTGTCAGCAAGAACTACGCGCTTAAGCGCGTGCTGGACGACGTGTCGTTGACCTTCGGGCCGGGGCTCAATCTCCTGGTCGGGCCAAGCGGGGCCGGGAAGACCACGCTGTTGCGGCTGCTGGCGACGGCGGAGCGTCCGAGCAAGGGATCGGTCACATGGAAGGGCGGCGCCGGCCGGCGCGCCTTGCGCAAGACGCTTGGGTATGCGCCGCAAGCCGTGGACCTGCCCGACGACCTGACAGCGCGCGAGTTCGCGATGCACATGGCGGCGCTGAAGGGACTGAAGCTGGAGCAGGCCGATCAGCAATTCCAGGCGATCACCGCCGCGATCGGTCTGCATGACGACATCAACCGGCGCATCGCCAGCTTCTCCGGTGGGATGCGCAGGCGGTTGATCTTCGCGCAGGCCTTGCTGGGCGAGCCCGAATTGCTGGCGCTGGACGAGCCGACGGCGGAGCTGGATTCCGAAACGGCCGGCAAGGTAACCGGCCTGATCTTGGAGCGCGCGAAGCAGTCAGTTGTCGTCATGACGACACATCTGGCGGAAGGGCTGAGGCCCCACGCAGCGAGCGTGCTCCGCGTCGAGGCCGGGCAGGTGACGCCGCAAGCGCTCGAGCTATCGCCGTGAGCGCCGCGCGGGTGCTTGCGTCCTCTTTGGTCAGTTCCCTTCGCCGCTACCAGCGCAGAGTCAGCCTGTGGCTCCTGCTGATCGCGGCCCCGATTGCCGCGCGATACATGATCCCGATGGGGCCTGACGCTGAAGGCGTTCGCATCATCATCGGCAGGCAATTGCCGGAGATGACATCAGGCTTTCTTGGCGTGTCGCTCGGCATCGTCGTGTCAACGCTCCTTCTGCCGGTGGCGTGGCTGTACCTGCGCGCCAACACGACGCGGCGCCAGCCATGGCAGGTCGAGGAAGTCACCGCGGCCTCTCGAGTGGCGATCGCGCTCGGGCGTTTCGCGGCCGACGCAGTGGTGTTGCTGGCCATGCTGGTGGTGCTGACGCTGTCCGGCTTCTTTCTTGGATGGCTGGTCATTCCGTCGGGCGGCCTGAACGTTGCCGAGATCACGTTTTCGCTCTGGGTGGTCGCCGCGCCTGCGTTGTTGGGGCTGGCGGCCCTACGGACCTTTTTTGATGCGCGGCCCCTGATGCGAGGCGCCTGGGGCGACGTGGTCTTCCTGGTCCTATGGATGACGTCGATCGTCTTGCCGGCCGTCGCCATGGGCGCGGAGCGAACCTTCGCCACCAACATGCTGGACTTCACCGGCTTTGCATCGCCCTTGCTGGTCGGCGCGCCTGCAGGGACGGACAGTTTTGTCATCGGCGGCGGAGAGGTCACGCCCGGTCGCGTTCAGCTCGACGTCTTCGCGGGCCTGCTTTCTCCGGGCTATCTCGGGTCGCGATTGGCGTGGGTCGGCATCGCCGTTGGCCTGGCGGTTCTGGCGGGGTTGCTCCACGCGCCGCATCGCGCGCGTCGCAAGGCCGCCCTGGGGGGCCGCTTCAGCCGCTTGTTCGGCCGTCCGCCGGGTCGCGTGGTCGTCAACGCGCCGCCGGCAAGGTTCTCGGTCGCTGGTCCCGTCGGTCTGGTGTTTGCCGAGATGCGCCTGATCGGTTCCGGCTGGGCGTTTCCCCTGCTCGCTGTCATCGCTGCGGGCGTGTCGGCGGTGCTGCCAGACTTTCGTCATGGCGGCAGTGCGGCCGGGCTTCTGGTGCTTGCGTTCGCGCTCAGCGCTCATGCCGGCCGAAGTGAAGCGCGCCCGTTCGTTTCCCTGACCAAGCTGGCGGTTCATGAGCCAATGCTTCGGCGAGCGGCATTTATCGTCGGAGGGATCATCTGGTCGGTTCTGCTCGGGCTGCCGGCAATCCTGCATCATCCGGCGCTTGAGGTGCTGACGATCGCGTCGGTAACCGGCGCCGTGGCAGGCCTCGCAGCGATTGGGCTGTCAGCTCTGACAGGCTCAGCGGTTGCGGCGCGGCTCGTCTTGCTTGCTGCCTGGTATGTCTATCTCTCATCCTGACCCGCGTGGCGCCTACTCCGGCAGCACGCCCACCCGCTGCAGCGCCCAGTACGCCCCCACCAGCGCAATGAGCCCCGCGACTGGGATCACGAAGGCTGGGCGGTAGAGGTTCTGCCTGTTGGCGGTCTTGAGGGCGAGCTGGACAGCGAAGGCGGCGAGGCCGGTGGCGACCAGCACCAATGCATGCCCGAGTTCGACGCCAATGGTGATGCCAATCAGGCCGGCAGAGAGGTCTGCGTTCTCGAGATAGACCTTCATCACCGAGCCAAAGCCTAGGCCGTGCAGGAGGCCGAACGCGAAGATGACGGGCAGGCGCCAGGCTGTGCTTCGCGGCGCGAACATCGCCTCCAGCGCCAGCACGATGATGGAGATGGCGATCAGCGGCTCGATGACGTCGCCGGGACTTGAGAGGATGCCGGTTGCGGCGAGGCCCAACGAGATGGTGTGGGCGACGGTGAAGGTCGTGACCTGCAGTATCAGCGAGGGCCAGTTGCGGGCGTTGAGGTAGAGCGCGACCACGAAGAGCACATGGTCGAGGCCTTGCGGAAGGATGTGCTGAAAGCCGAACTCGATGAACGTGCCGACATTGTCGAACCACATCGATTATGACCCCCGCCTACTGACTCAGACGCGCCCGTGACGTGGCGGTGGCATGTTATCGCGTTGGTGCGAGGGAGTAGGCAAGCGCCGCCGTGAGTGGACGTGTTCGTGTCCTCCGCGACGGGCGCGAAGGACACGAAACCGGGGCGTCTTACGACAGCGTGTCAAAGGTTGTCTGGAGCTCTTTCAGCTTGGCTTCGTCGAGCGCGCCCTGTGACATCGGGGCGACGTCCTTGAGCGTCATGGAGCCGACCTGGTCGTAATACTGAGCGATCGGAGGCAGGGCGGCTTCGAGGGCGGCCTTGGCCTTTTCGTTCTTGATGATCTCGGAAATCGGGGTGGTTTCGACGGACAGCTTGGCGGCGCCGGCATTCTGGGCATGGGCCGTCATGGCGAAGGCGCCCAGCATGGCCGGGACGATGATGGAGGCAAGGCGGAGTTTCATGGGGAGTTTCCTTGGCTGACCGCGTTTCGGTCGGGCGGGAAACTAAAGAGTGTTTGGCCAGTCGCAAGGGTCTGCGTGCAGAGCGCAAGCGGATAGAGACCGCTTTCTTGCAGGGGCTTTTCCAGTGCCGGGGTGGCGGAAGGGGTGGGATTCGAACCCACGGTGGAGTTTCCCCCACGACGGTTTTCAAGACCGTTGCCTTAAACCACTCGGCCACCCTTCCTTGGCGGCTCTTCTAGGCAGGGTTGGCTGCAAAGAAAATGGTTTACAGCGGCGCAGGCTGGATAAGGGTCGGGAAGCGGGTAGGGCGGCGGTTTTCAGGGATTCTGGCGCGTCGGTGTGCGGAACCCGTAGCAATTGGTCCCAAATGGGTAACCATGGCTTTGGGACCCGGCAAATTCCATAAAATTGACGGGGTCCGGTTGGCGGGCGTGCAAGCTGCCTCAGGTAGATTCATCCCATGCCGCCAGAACGGCGACTGCTTTCAAAAGGGATCGATGATGGCTGGTAGCCTCACCTTTCGCGGATGCGCGTTTGTCTGCGTCGTGCTGTTCGCCGGACCGGCGCTGGCGCAGGCGCCGATCGAATACAAATCTGCACCGAAGGCGACGATGCCGCTGCTGGAGAATCGCGCCGACGTCATGTCGCTGAACGTTGCGCCGAACGCTCCTATTCCGAGTTTCTCGAACGCTGCGCCTTCTGGCGCGCTCGACCTACGCTCCGGCGCGCCCAAGGCCACATTCGGCCCAACGCCGCTTGCAGCGGCTGGCACGCCTGTGTCTGTGGCCGCGCGCAAGGTTGCGCCAACGGCGGTCGCGCCTTTTGCCGGCCCTCCCTACCAGGTGGCTGGCCGCTGGTATGTGCCGGCGCATGAGCCGAACTATAACGAGGTGGGGATTGCGTCGTGGTATGGCCCGACCTTCCACGGCAAGGCTTCGGCATCCGGCGAGACGTTCAACGAGAACGACCTGACTGCTGCTCACCCGACACTACCGATCCCCTCACTTGTTCGCGTCTCCAATCTGGAGAATGGCAAGAGCGTCGTCGTTCGCCTGAATGACCGCGGGCCCTTCGTGGACGATCGGATTATCGATCTGTCCAAGGCGGCGGGCGCGGCGCTCGACATGCATGGCAAGGGCACGGCGAAGGTTCGTGTGGAATATGTCGGACCTGCCCCCGCCTCTGGTGGCGGCGCTCCGGCGCCTGTGGCGGCACAGCCCCAGCGCTTGGATGTGGCGATGCGCTCGCTGCCGCCGATCGTGGCCAAGCCGGTTGCTGCCAAGCCTGTGAGTGGTTTCTACCTGCAGGCCGGATCCTTTTCGGACCTCGGCAACGCCCACGCCCTGCGCGGCCGCCTGGCCGGCGCGGGACCGGTGGCGATCGAAACCGCACTGGTGAATGGTGCTGCTTTCCATCGTGTGATGCTCGGTCCGTGGACGTCACGCGAGGATGCTGAAGCGGCCCTCTGGAACCTCGACGGACCCGCCGCGAAGGCGATTGTCGTCGCTCGCAACGGCTAAACCGCCCGGGGCAGGGCAGGGATTGCCGGTCTGCGGCTTCCCGGCGGTTGACGCGGATGCCCGAAACGCCGTTTTGTGACCAGATTCCCGAGGGAGTCTGTCGCCATGCGTTTAATTGCTGGAACCCTTGCTGTTGCCGTGCTGGCAGCCGCATCCGCCGTCGCCCAGCCGGGGCCCGGCGCCGCGCCTGCGCCAATCGAGGTGTCGGCGACCGATCCGCTGAGCACCGCGGCGACCTACGCCTACATCATGGATGGCGACACCGGCCTGCCCCTCTACTCCAAGAAGGGCGACGAGCCGATGATCCCGGCCTCGATGTCCAAGCTGATGCTCTACTACATGGTGTTCGAGCGCATCAAAGCTGGCCGGCTTGCGATGACGGACGAATTCACGGTGAGCGAGCATGCATGGCGCACAGGCGGCGCCGGCACGGATGGCTCGACCATGTTCCTGCCGCTCAATTCGAAGGTCACCGTGCACGACCTGCTGAAAGGCGCCGTGATCGTCTCGGGCAATGATGCTTGCATCGTGCTTGCAGAAGGGCTGTTCGGCAGCGAGGACGCCTATGCGCGTCAGGCGACCACGCGTGGCAAGGAGCTTGGTCTCACCAATTCGACATTCGCGAACGCGACCGGCCTCGACGATCCGCGGCATCGAATGAGCGCGCATGACATCGCACTGCTGTCGTTCAGGCTGATCAAGGACTTCCCGGAGTTCTATCCGATGTTTTCGGAGCCGGAGTTCACCTTCAACAAGACGCGCCAATACAACCGGAACCCCCTTCTCCGTGAGCTTGATGGCGCGGATGGCGTGAAGACTGGGCATCTGTCGGTATCGGGCTACGGTCTCGTCGGTTCAGCTGTACGTGAAGGCAAGCGGCGGATCATCGTGCTGAACGGGCTCGCCAGCGAGACGGCGCGCAAGCAAGAAGGTCCGCGTGTGATGCGGTCCGCCTTCCTCGACTTCACCTCCGCGACGCTTGTCACCAAAGGCGCCCAGGTTGCAGTCGCTGATGTGTGGCTTGGCGAACAGGCGCAGGTGCCACTGGTGGCGGCGGATGGTTATGCGATCGGACTTCATCTCGACGCGGTCGAAAAGATCAAGGGCGAAGTCGTTTACAAGGGGCCGCTGTACGCGCCTGTGAAGGAAGGCGACGTGGTTGGCGAACTGGTAATCACCGCTCCCGGCACGCCGGCGAAGCGCATTCCGGTTGCAGCGGGCGCGACGGTCAACCAGCTAGGCTTCTTCGGCAAAGCGATGCTTGGGCTAAGGGGTGATTGACGCTTGGCGCATCGTGGTCGGTTCATAACGCTTGAGGGCGGCGAGGGCGTAGGCAAGTCCACGCTTGCGGCCGCGCTGGCGTTGCAACTGGCCGCGAAGGGCGTCGAGGTTGTGAGGACGCGAGAACCCGGCGGGTCGCCTGGCGCGGAGACGCTGAGACGTCTGATCCTCAATCCGCCTGACGATGTTGGTGGATGGAATACTGTCTCGGAGGCGCTGCTGTTCTACGCAGCGCGCAGCGATCATCTCGATCGCACGATCCGGCCGGCGCTGGCGCGCGGGACATGGGTGATCTGCGATCGCTTTTCGGATTCGACGCGGGCCTATCAGGTCGCGGCGGGCGGCGTCGGGCCGGAGCATTTCGATGCGCTTGAACGAATGTGCGTGGGCGCGGATGGTCCTGATCTCACGCTTGTGCTCGATCTGTCGATGGACATTGCACGTACACGGATGAACGCGCGGTCGGCGGCACAGGACGCGATCGAGTCGCGCGACCTCGCCTATCATGCCGCCGTGCATCAGGCTTTCCTCGACATCGCTCGCGCCAATCCTCAGCGCTGTCTTGTGCTTGATGCGTCTGCCTCGCCGGGGTCGCTGGCCCAAGACGCCCTAGCAGAAATCACGCGGCGCTTTCCGGAGGTCCGCTGATGGAGCTGCAGGCGGATGACTTCGGACCTGTGTTTGGGCATGAGGCGGCGCGGCGCGAGTTCTTCGAGGCGCTGGCGGCGGGTCGCATGCATCATGGCTGGCTGCTGCGCGGTTCACGTGGCGTTGGCAAGGCGCGGCTCGCGTTGCGGCTGGCGCTGCATCTTCTCGGCGATCGCTCGGGCCTGACGGCTTCGCCCGATCCTGCGCTGACGCGACTGGCGCTTGCTGGCAGCCATCCGGACCTGCGCGTGATCCGCAGGCCGTTCGATGAC
>Ga0315906_10001932_pt1 | contig 29905 bp, 26 predicted proteins | sample LakEriMetagenome_4_FD_203526 | JGI IMG/M metagenome (GOLD analysis project Ga0315906, IMG submission 203526) | Freshwater fungal communities from buoy surface, Lake Erie, Ohio, United States - Buoy 2 MA122 | ecosystem: Environmental > Aquatic > Freshwater > Lake > Lake biofilm | place: USA...
TGTCAAGGTTGGCGATGTAGTTCTTTACAGCAAGTACGGCGGAACTGAAATCAAGCACGGTGGAGAAGATCTACTCGTTCTTTCAGCTCGCGACATTCTCGCTGTAATCGAGAAGTAAATGGGAAAGAGTCTTCAATTTGATGAGCAAGCACGCCGCGCTATGGAGCGCGGTGTCAACATTCTTGCTGACACAGTAAAGGTAACTCTTGGACCTAAGGGTCGTAACGTTGTTATCGCCAAGTCTTTTGGCGCACCAATCATTACAAATGATGGCGTGACAATTGCTAAGGAAATTGAACTTTCAGATCCTGCAGAAAACATGGGCGCTCAGCTAGTTAAGGAAGTTGCGACAAAGACAAATGATGTCGCAGGTGACGGAACTACAACAGCTACTGTTCTTGCTCAAGCAATGGTTAAAGAAGGACTTCGTAACCTTGCAGCAGGCGCGCAACCAATGGATATTAAGCAGGGTATTGAAGCAGCGGTAGCCGCAGTTTCAGAAAAGCTTCGCGAGCAGGCAACTCCAGTTAATGGAAAGCCACAGATCGCAGATGTTGCAACTATTTCTGCACAGGATCGCGCAATTGGCGAGCTAATTGCTGAGGCAATGGATCGTGTTGGTAAAGATGGAGTTATTACAGTTGAAGAAGCTTCAACAACTGGACTAGATCTTGAATTCACAGAAGGTATGCAGTTCGACAAGGGCTACATATCCCCATACTTTGTTACAAATCAAGATCGCATGGAGGCAATCCTTGAAGATGCTTATGTGTTGATCTCAGCTAACAAGATCTCTGCGCTGGCTGATTTGTTGCCATTGCTGGAAAAGGTCGCACAGACCTCAAAGCCACTATTGATCATCGCTGAAGACATCGAAGGTGAAGCGCTTTCTACGCTGGTTGTTAACCGTATGCGTGGAGTTTTCGCTTCAGCTGCAGTTAAGGCACCAGGTTTTGGAGATCGTCGTAAGGCGACACTTCAGGACATCGCAATCCTTACAGGTGGCCAGGTAATTTCTTCAGAGCTTGGAATGAAGCTTGATGGAGTAACTCTTGAAGACCTTGGAAAGGCTCGTCGCATTGTTGTTACTAAGGATGCAACAACAATTGTTGATGGCGCTGGCGATAAGGCAGCTGTTGCTGCACGTGTTTCTGAACTTCGCAAGGAGATCGAAAACAGCGATTCTTCATGGGATAAGGAAAAGTTGCAGGAGCGTCTTGCAAAGCTTGCGGGTGGAGTTTGCGTAATCAAAGTTGGCGCACACACCGAAGTTGAACTCAATGAAAAGAAACACCGTTTAGAAGATGCAATCTCTGCAACCCGTGCCGCTGTTGAAGAAGGAATCGTTGTTGGCGGAGGCGCAGCACTCGTGCATGCAGCCGATGCTCTTGAAGGCGATCTCGGATTCACTGGCGACAAGGCTGTTGGTGTTCGTTTAGTTCGCAAGGCTTGTGATGAACCACTTCGCTGGATTGCAGAAAATGCAGGACTAGAAGGCTACGTCGTAGTTGCAAAGGTTCGCGCAATGAAGCACAACGAAGGTTTCAACGCTGCAACAGATGTTTACGGCGATCTAGCCGCTGATGGTGTTATCGATCCAGTTAAGGTAACTCGTTCAGCACTAGCAAACGCTGCATCAATTGCTGCAATGTTTATTACAACAGAGGCAGTTGTCTACGAGAAGCCAGCAGAGCAAGCAGCTGCTGATGCTGCAGGTGGACATGGTCACTCACATGGCCCAGGTGGACACTCTCACTAATTGCTTGATTAATTAGGCGAATTGAAAAAGCCCCGCAGATTTCTCTGCGGGGCTTTTTTATTTCTCGAGGTTGGAAAAAATTATGATGCGTGGGAAATATCTGGAGTGATGTCCTTACCTAAAATTGCTAGGCGATCATCTTCTGAAAGGCCCCCCCAAATTCCATATGGCTCTTGCACTGCAAGTGCATGCGCACGGCATGCAGCAATTACTGGGCATGATGCACAGACAGCTTTGGCGGTGTTCTCGCGATTGCGACGGCGAGGTCCGCGTTCTCCATCTGGATGAAAGAACATCTCAGAAGGAAGTTCGCGGCATGAACCTTGGTACTGCCACTCCCATTCATCAGCAACGGGGCGGGGTAAGCGTGATATTTCGGCCATGGCGATACTGTACAACCGCGCCATAAGTTGTTCAAGTATTTCCGTGCCATAAGTTGTTCAAAAGGCATTTTCAGGTGGTGAGTTGGGCCACTTCACGACACGATAGCCCCATGGAAGAGGAGCTACTGACCGTTGCCGCCGTCGCCAGGCGCATAGGAGTGGCTCCAGCAACCCTTAGAACCTGGGATCGCCGCTATGGCCTTGGGCCTTCCACCCACGAGGCCGGTGAGCATCGGCGCTACTGCCCGCAAGATCTAGCGGTCCTGACCGCTATGCGAAAGTTGATTACTGCAGGGGTCGCACCAGCAGATGCAGCATCGCAAGCAAAAAATTTCAAGGGTCCTATCTCAGTCGAACACATCGTTGATAACTTTGAAGTTCGTGAGGATCTCGTTGAAGCCCTTTATGCAGCATCTAAATTATTGGACAAAGATTTTGTAGAAGATGCTTTGCGACAAGATATTGAAAAATACGGTGTCATTGCTTCATGGTCTGAAGTTATTGTCCCGCTCTTGTTTTTGATCGGTGAAGATTGGGAAAAGACGCAAACCGGCATTGAGGTAGAACACCTACTTACCGAAATTCTCAAAGGCGTCCTGCGCGAGAAAACTTCGGGTGTTTCAGAACCTTGTAATCCGCGGCCTGTTTTACTTGCATCAGTTGGTGAAGAAATGCATTCCTTGGCACTGCATGCATTGGCATCAGCATTGGCAGAAAAAAACATCTCAACTTATTTCCTTGGAGCACGAACACCTTTAGAAGCGCTCAATGGCGTGATTACACGTTCAGCTCCACCGGCAGTTTTCCTATGGGCGCAATTGCCGCGCAACGGTGACCCACGTTTCTATACAGACATTCCATCGGTTCGCCCTGCGCCCCGCATCATCATTGGTGGTCCGGGTTGGGGTATCGATTCTGATTGCCCGGTAGCTCATGTCAACGATTTATCCGAAGCCTGCGCTGAAATCGAGCGTGCAGTAGGCCTCTAAAGCCCCGATAGACTTGCCGCTTACTAGTGAACGGGGAGGCAAGATGAGCGATACCGACAAGGTCGCGATGCTTGGACTGACCTATGACGATGTTCTTTTACTTCCGGATGCATCTGATGTGGTTCCTTCTGAAGTCAGCACAACTACTCAGCTGACACGAAATATCTCAATCGCTGTGCCGCTGGTTTCATCAGCGATGGACACAGTTACAGAATCTGAAATGGCAATTGCCATGGCAAAGGCCGGCGGCATTGGAATCATTCACCGCAACCTTCCAATCGATGCCCAGGTAACGCATGTCAAACTAGTTAAGAATGTTGGTTTGGCCGGAGCTGCCGTAGGAGTTGGCGATGATGGTTTTGCTCGTGCACAAGCTTTGATCGAAGCGGGCGTTGATGTTGTTGTTGTCGATACCGCACACGGTCATCACCGAGCAGTTCTAGATGCAATTGCTCGTATCAAGAAGTTTTCACCGACAACAGAAGTAATTGGTGGCAATGTTGCAACCCGCGCGGGAGCCCAAGCTTTGATTAATGCTGGTGCTGATGCGGTAAAGGTTGGCGTTGGTCCAGGATCTATTTGCACAACTCGTGTTGTTGCAGGTGTCGGAGTTCCACAAGTAACTGCAATTTTGGAAGCATCAAAGGCGTGCAACAAAGCCGGAATTCCATTGATTGCAGATGGTGGCTTGCAGTATTCAGGTGACATTGTGAAAGCTTTGGTGGCAGGTGCAAACTCGGTAATGCTTGGATCACTTCTTGCAGGATGTGAAGAATCTCCTGGCGAATTAATCGAGATCAATGGCGTTAAGTACAAGGCTTACCGCGGTATGGGTTCACTGGGGGCGATGCAATCTCGAGGCGAACAAAAGTCGTATTCAAAGGATCGCTATATGCAGGATGATGTTTTGTCTGAAGACAAACTTGTTCCAGAAGGCATCGAAGGCAAAGTTGCATTCCGAGGGTCAGTTGCAAACGTTGTTCACCAATTAGTGGGTGGATTGCGATCAGGTATGGGGTATGCGGGAGCTCCCGATATCGAAACTCTTCGCCGCGAAGGTCGCTTGATTCAGATTACAGCTGCGGGATTACAAGAAAGCCATCCACACGATGTGGCACATGTTGCCGATGCACCTAATTATCAGAAGAAGGGCCGCTAATGAATAACATCGAAATCGCCCCAGGAAAGCGCGCTCGCACCGCGTATTCCTTTGATGACATTGCCATAGTGCCGAGCCGTCGTACACGTGATCCTGAAAATGTCTCAACAACATGGCAGATAGATGCCTACAAGTTTGATCTACCGATGTTGGCTGCTCCAATGGATTCAGTTGTTTCACCAGAGACTGCTATTGCAATTGGAAAGCTTGGCGGATTAGGAGTTCTTAACCTTGAAGGTTTGTGGACTCGCTACGAAGATCCACGCATTCCACTGGGGGAAATTGCATCGATGCCAGACAAGCATGCAACAAAGCGCATGCAGGAAATTTATAACGCGCCAATTCGTCCAGAATTAATTAAAGATCGCATTCAACAGATTCGGGATGCTGGTGTAACAGTTGCTGCATCGTTATCACCTGCACGGACTGCAGAGTTTCATAAGGCGGTTATTGCAGCAGGTGTCGATATCTTTGTTATTCGCGGAACAACTGTTTCTGCCGAACATGTTGCAGCTGCAGATGAAGCATTAAACCTCAAGAAGTTTATTTACGAACTAGATGTTCCGGTAATTGTTGGAGGAGTAGCAACATCAACTGCCGCGCTTCACTTAATGCGCGCAGGTGCAGCTGGTGTCCTAGTTGGTTTTGGTGGCGGCGCTACGCATACAACTCGCAAGGTATTAGGTGTTGAAGTTCCTATGGCTTCGGCTGTTGCTGAAGTAGCTGCCGCGCGTCGTGAATACCTTGATGAATCAGGTGGGCGTTATGTTCATGTGATTGCTGATGGTTCAGTAGGTCGCAGCGGAGATATTGCAAAGGCGATTGCATGTGGAGCAGATGCAGTGATGATGGGATCACCACTTGCAAAGGCAATCGAAGCACCAGGTCTTGGTTGGCACTGGGGATCAGAGGCACACCACCCAGTTCTTCCACGTGGAGAACGTGTAAACGTTGGAACAGTTGGAACTCTTGAAGAAATTTTGCTGGGACCTTCACATACATCAGATGGTTCTATGAACTTGTTTGGTGCTTTGCGACGTGCGATGGCGACGTGCGGTTATTCCGATGTAAAGGAGTTCCAGCGCGTAGAGGTCCTTATTCATCGTGGTTGAAATGCGCGGAGTGCTGGTCGTTGATTTTGGCGCACAGTACGCACAATTAATCGCCAGGCGTGTACGCGAAGCACATGTGTATTCAGAGATTGTTCCTTCATCAATTACTGCGGCAGAAGTTAAAGCCAAGAATCCATCGGCAATCATTTTGTCTGGTGGACCTTCCAGCGTTTATGCAGATAATGCACCCACAGTCGATCAAGGCATTTTTACTTTAGGTATCCCTGTATTTGGAATCTGTTACGGCTTTCAAGCTATGGCTGCAGCCCTTGGCGGAGTTGTTAGCCAAACTGGAAAATCAGAGTTTGGTCGGACAGATACAACTGTTGTTACAACATCTAAATTGTTTGCAGGATTGCCTGCTCAGCAAAAGGTCTGGATGTCACATGGGGATGCGGTTTCACAAGTTCCCGCAGGGTTTACAGTGTGTGGTGCGACAGCTGACACGCCAATTGCAGCTTTTGAAAATGAAACAGCACTGTTGGCAGGCGTTCAATTCCATCCAGAAGTTCTTCATAGTCAGTACGGGCAAGCGATTTTGCAGAACTGGTTAGTCAATATCGCTCAGTGTGATGCAACCTGGACAACTGCAAATATCGCCGACACTGAAATCGCAAAAGCTAAAGCAATTATTGGCGACAAGAAAGTGATTTGTGGATTATCTGGTGGAGTTGACTCAGCAGTAGCTGCAGCGATTATTCAAAAAGCGGTTGGAAATCAATTAACCTGCGTTTTTGTCGATCACGGTCTGTTGCGTAAAGGCGAAGCCGAGCAGGTAGAACGTGATTTTGTTGCCTCAACAGGAGTTCACCTAGTTGTAGTTGATGCCAAGAAGCAGTTTCTAGATGCCTTGAAAGATGTCACTGATCCCGAAGAAAAGCGAAAGATTATTGGCCGTGAATTCATTCGATCATTTGAAGCTGCAGCACGGGATATTGCTTCAGGCGGAGATGTTGAATTCTTAGTCCAGGGAACTTTATATCCAGATGTTGTCGAATCTGGTGGCGGAACAGGGACTGCAAACATTAAGTCACATCACAATGTTGGTGGTTTGCCTGCTGATCTTAAATTCACATTAGTAGAACCACTTCGGACGCTGTTTAAAGATGAGGTTCGACAAGTAGGTTTAGAACTTGGATTACCTGAAGAGATTGTGTGGCGTCAGCCATTTCCGGGTCCTGGTCTTGGAATTCGAATTGTTGGTTCAGTAACTCAAGAACGTTTGGATCTATTGCGCGAAGCTGATGCAATTGCTAGAGCAGAGTTAAAGGCAGCTGGGTTAGATCGCGATATTTGGCAGTGTCCCGTTGTTTTATTAGCTGATGTTCGAAGCGTTGGCGTCCAAGGTGATGGCCGCACCTACGGCCACCCGATTGTTTTACGCCCAGTTTCTTCTGAGGATGCCATGACCGCCGATTGGTCTCGTGTCCCGTACGAGGTGCTTGAGAAGATTTCCACACGCATAACCAACGAGGTACGTGAGGTCAACCGGGTAGTTCTAGATGTAACAAGCAAGCCACCTGGCACCATTGAATGGGAATAAATTAAGGGTTTTCACAGGGTTTCGATTTACCATTAGGGCCATGTCAGAGGGAGTTCACGTGAAGAGATTGATCGTTGCAGCGATTTCAATTGTTGCATTATCTATTTCAACATTAGTTGTTTCACCCACTGCCTTTGCTGAATCAAAGAGTAAATCCGTAAAGTCAGCAAAAATTCCGGCAATAAAGTGTAAGGCGACAAAAGCAACAGGCCATACACCGCCAATTGTTCCACCTGCAGACAAACTTCCAAGAAAATTTGCAAGAACATTTATTTTTGAAACTAACTGCGGAAATATTGTTGTAAGAACATTTGCCTCAAAAGCTCCAGTAACAGTTACCCAGTTAGCAACTCTTGCCCGTGGCGGTTACTTCGATAACACCTTGTGTCATCGCTTAACAACTAAGGGTTTGTATGTGCTGCAATGTGGAGATCCAACTGCAACAGGAAGCGGTGGGCCTAACTTCACCTTCCGTGATGAAAATCTTCCGGCAGAAGGTTTGAATAACTATCCTGCGGGAACAGTTGCAATGGCAAATTCAGGACCTGGAACAAATGGAAGCCAGTTCTTCTTAGTTTTCGCAGATACAACTTTGGGAGCTAACTACACAATTTGGGGAACGATTACCCAGGGTCTAGATATCGTTAAAGCTATTGCACGTGCCGGCGTTAAAGGTGGGGGCGTGGACGGTACCCCTAATCAACCAATTGCAATTAATCGAGTCGTAGTTACAAGTTAGTTTTAAAAGCCGCGAAATTTCAAGCGGTATTTACAATCTTAAAAGCTTCAGCGATTCGACCTTCTGGAAGTCCGCCCATACCAGCGTTACGTTGACCCCATTCACGGACCATGTTTTCTAACTCTTTGTTATGTGCTGTTTGCGAAACATGTGCGTGCAATGCCGCCATCTTCAAATCAAAAGTATCGGTGATATCTACCCAGTGATCGGGCTTGGCAAACCCAGATACCCAAATCTCTTTAACACGCCAAGGCTGTAACCCCTCTTTTTCAAGCAAATCGGTGAATGCAAATGGATTACGAGCATCAGGATAAACAGCTTGGATTGTTGCTTCTCCGGCTGCCAAGTGGTCAGGATGGCTGGCACCGATTCGATCCCAATTGCGTTCTGGACTTTGGCAGACAATTCGATCTGGTTTTGAAATTCGAATCTGTCGAACAATGTCCTTGCGTAGTGCAAGAGTTGGTTCTAGATGGCCGTCAACGTAGTTTAAAAAAGTAATGTCAGTGACACCAATTGCAGCACCTGCAGCGCGTTGTTCGCGTTGGCGGATCGCCGGCATTTCCTCTTTAGTAAATCCCGACTCCTCTCCACCTTGGTCGCCATTTGTACAAAAGACATAGGCAACTTCAATTCCCTTTTTTACCCATTGGGAGATTGTTCCCGATGCGCCAAAATCTGAATCGTCTGGGTGGGCATTGACGACCAAAACTCGCTTGATCTCGGTATCTGCGATCGGTTCCATGTATGAAGCCTAATAGACTCGACCTTATGACTGAAATCGATCCACTCATTGAGGGACTTAACCCTCAACAAGCGGAGGCGGTTACCCATGCAGGCGGGCCACTTTTGGTTGTCGCAGGTGCCGGATCAGGAAAGACTCGAGTATTAACTCGTCGAATCGCATATCTGATGTCGCGCAGAAATGTTGCCCCCTATCAGATTCTTGCAATTACTTTTACAAATAAAGCTGCCGGAGAAATGAAAGAACGAGTGGCCGAACTTGTTGGGCCAATAGCAAAGTCCATGTGGGTCTCAACTTTTCACTCGGCGTGCGTTCGTATTTTGCGCCAAGAAGCCACGCGTCTGGGATACAGCAATTCATTTAGTATCTACGACTCAGCCGATTCAAATCGATTGATAACTATTGTGGCTAAAGAGTTAAACCTAGACCCTAAGCGTTATCCAGCACGCCAATTTCAATCAATGATTTCTAATGCGAAAAATGAGCTATTGGGACCGCAGGATTATCTCAATGCAACCACTAATCAATTTGAACAAGTAGTTGCCGATGTCTATGCCGTTTATCAGCAGCGCTTGATGCGCGCTAATGCAATGGACTTTGATGATTTGATTTTAAAGACGGTAGAAGTTTTGCAACGTTTTCCAGAAGCCAAAGCTCGATTTAGATCCCGGTTTCGTCATGTGTTAGTTGATGAATATCAAGACACAAACCATGCTCAATACATTCTGGTTAAAGAGTTAGTTGGCACTGATCTTGAAGGCCAACCACCTGCAGAACTTTGCGTTGTAGGAGATGCCGACCAGTCTATTTATGGTTTCCGAGGCGCAACTATCCGAAATATCTTGCAGTTTGAAATGGATTACCCAAATGCCCGAACTGTGTTGCTTGAACAAAACTATCGATCAACCCAAAACATTTTAAATGCGGCCAATGCAGTAATCACTTGCAATGAAAGCCGTAAAGAAAAGAATTTGTGGTCAGATGCAGGTTCTGGAACACCACTAGTTGGTTATGTTGCAGAGAGCGAGCACGATGAAGCTAACTTTATTGCCGATGAAATCAGATCTCTACAAAGAGAAGGTGTCTCGAATCCAGGAGATACTGCAATTTTCTACCGTACCAACGCGCAATCACGTGTTTTTGAAGAAGTCTTTATGCGAAGCGCTCTTCCTTACAAAGTTGTAGGTGGACTTCGATTCTACGAACGCCGCGAAGTAAAGGACCTGCTGGCTTATTTGCGAGTTTTAGCCAACCTGGAAGATGAAATCTCGCTACGCAGAATCATTAATGTTCCAAAACGAGGAATAGGCGATACATCTCTGGATTACGTTGATCTCTATGCCCGCGATAACAACATTTCATTTTGGCAAGGATTGCTTCGCTGCCAAGAAATTGCATCGGTGCCTTCACGTGCAGCACAGGCGATTAATGATTTCACTTCTATGATCAGTGCATTAAGTGTTTTAGTTGAGGCAAAGACCAAGCCATCAGTAATTGTTGAGGCTGCCCTTGAACAATCAGGATTATTGAAAGAGCTCATTGACAGCACCGACCCCCAGGATGAAGTCCGAGTTGAAAACCTAAAGGAACTTGTGGCTGTTTCGATGGAGTATGAAGAGAGACCCTTTGAGGAACTCGGCGAAGATGAAGAGATTTCTCTTGCAGGTTTCTTAGAAAAGGTTTCCTTGGTTGCCGACGCAGATGAGATTCCAGAGGGTGAAGATCATGGCGGGGTTGTCACAATGATGACGCTTCACACCGCTAAGGGTCTTGAGTTTCCAACTGTTTTTTTAACAGGCATGGAAGATGGAATTTTTCCACACTCCAGAACTCTTGGAGAAAAAGATGAGATTGAAGAAGAACGACGACTTGCATATGTTGGATTAACTCGTGCGCGTCAACGTCTTTACATTTCTCGCGCCGAATACCGATCTACCTGGGGTGCTCCTAATTACAACCCACCATCACGTTTTCTCGATGAGATTCCAGAAGATGTAATCGAATGGCGTAATCAATCACGGACTTCGGTTTCGCCATCATTGATTAAGAAATCACGAACTGCCACAACGCCACCGCCCCGAGCAACCGGAAAGAAGAGCGTTGCAATGGAGCTTGCTGTCGGTGAGCGTGTGTCACATGACACATTTGGTTTGGGCACAGTAGTTTCGGTGGCAGGGGCAGGAGATAAGGCTGAAGCGACAATTAACTTCGGCCAATATGGTGAGAAGCGTTTGCTGTTGCGCTATGCACCCGTAGAGAAGCTCTAGGATTACCCCCATTAGCGCATCAGAACTGAACTGATTGGAAGCCCAGTGGATCTCTTTGAATACCAAGCCCGAGACATCTTTGAAAAGCATGGAGTGCCTGTACTAGCAGCAGCCGTTGCAACAACTGCAGATGAGGCAGAAAAAGCTGCAGCAGCTATTGGCGGAAAGGTTGTCGTCAAGGCACAGGTCAAAGTTGGAGGACGTGGAAAGGCTGGCGGCGTAAAGCTGGCAGAGAATCCACAGGATGCTCGCGAAAAAGCTGGCGCAATTCTTGGAATGGATATCAAGGGACACACAGTTCGCACAGTAATGATTGCAGCGGCGGCTCCGATTGAGTCCGAGTACTACTTGGCAATTTTGCTAGATCGTTCAAATCGCACATTTCTTGTCATGGCATCGGTTTCAGGTGGAATGGATATCGAAGAAGTTGCACACACTGCGCCAGAAAAGCTTGCAAAGATTCCAGTATCTGCAGTTGATGGAATCTCACTTGCTAAGGCAAAAGAGATCGTTGCAGCGGCGCAATTCCCAGCAGATGTTGCTGATCAAGTTGCTGATGTTTTGCTCAAGCTATGGGATGTTTTCCAAGGCGAAGATGCAACTCTTGTTGAAGTTAACCCATTGGTTAAGACCAAGGATGGCAAAGTAATCGCACTTGATGGCAAGGTCACCCTTGATGACAACGCAGATTTCCGTCAACCAGATCATGAAGCACTAGTTGATCAAGCTGCAGAAAATCCACTAGAGGCTACAGCCAAAGAAAAGGGACTCAATTACGTAAAGCTTGAAGGCGAAGTAGGAATCATCGGAAATGGTGCAGGTCTTGTTATGAGCACTTTGGATGTTGTTGCCTACGCCGGCGAAAAGCATGGTGGAGTTCGCCCAGCTAATTTCCTTGATATTGGTGGCGGCGCATCTGCCCAAATTATGGCCGATGGTCTTTCAATCATCCTCGGTGACAAAGATGTAAAGAGTGTGTTTGTAAATGTCTTTGGTGGAATCACCGCATGTGATGCGGTTGCAAACGGCATTGTTCAAGCCCTTGAATTACTTGGGTCAGCGGCGACTAAGCCAATCGTGGTGCGCCTAGATGGAAACAATGTTGTTGAAGGGCGAGCAATTTTGGCAAAAGCTGCACACCCACTGGTTGAGCAGGCAGACACAATGGATGGAGCAGCAAATCGCGCTGCAGAATTGGCGGCGAAGTAATGTCTATTTTCATCAATGATGCAAGCAAGGTAATTGTTCAGGGAATGACTGGTTCTGAAGGAACCAAGCACACCCGTCGTATGTTGGCTTCAGGCACAAAGGTTGTTGGTGGAGTAACACCAGGTAAGGGTGGACAGGTCGTTGATATCGACGGTCACCATCTTCCTGTTTTCAACACAGTGGCTGAAGCAATGTCTGCAACGGGTGCAAATGTTTCTGTTGTTTTCGTACCGCCAAAGTTTGCAAAGGCTGCAGTAATTGATGCAGTTGATGCAGCGATGCCACTAGTTGTTGTGATCACCGAAGGAATTCCAGTTCATGATTCTGCAAGTTTTTACACATATGCCCAGACCAAGGGGACAACGCAGATCATCGGGCCAAACTGCCCAGGTTTGATTAGCCCAGGAAAATCAAATGTCGGAATCATTCCTGCAGATATCACAGGGGCAGGACCAATTGGTTTGGTGTCAAAGTCAGGAACGCTCACATATCAAATGATGTACGAGCTTCGTGATATCGGATTTAGCACAGCAGTTGGAATTGGTGGAGATCCAGTAATCGGAACAACACACATCGATTGCTTGCGTGCATTCCAAGATGATCCAGAGACAACTGCGATTGTGATGATCGGTGAAATTGGTGGAGATGCTGAAGAGCGTGCTGCGGCATTTATTGCAGAGTATGTAACTAAGCCGGTAGTCGGTTATGTTGCAGGCTTTACCGCTCCAGAAGGTAAGACCATGGGTCACGCAGGTGCAATTGTTTCTGGTTCTTCAGGAACTGCCCAAGGTAAGAAAGATGCATTAGAAGCCGCGGGCGTTAAGGTCGGACAAACACCAAGTGAAACCGCGCGTTTGTTACGCGCAATCATGGGTCGATAACAATGATGACGCGAGTACTTGGAGCAGCATTGCCCCAAGTCTTGCGCAGCATTGCTTGGCTTTTACTTCCAACATCATTTATCGCACTTCTTGCATGGGCTACCGCCGGTAGCGCAACAGGAAATACCGGGGATCCGCTTAGAGCAGCGCTGTGGATCTGGATCGGCGCGCATTCAATTCCTTTTGATTTATCGCTTCCACCATCTGGTTTAGCGGGCCATCTTTCATACCTTCCGCTGGGAGCGTTGATTTTTCCAGTTATAGCTATTCGAAATGGTGTTGCTCGCACAATTGAGCGTTTAGATAATGACAGTTCGCTGGTTGGCATAGCACGTGCTGTGTTTGCAGTCAGCTATACATTGTTTGCTTTGGCAGCTTCCTTTTTTTCTAAGACTGAATCAATTCGCCCGGTTTGGTACTTCGCGATCATCTATGTTCTGCCTTTCACTTTGCTCTGCGCAGCAACAGTTGGAAGGCGAGTCGCGCTAGGTCAAGGTTTCTTGTTTGGCTCGCGGATCATGGCATTGTTACTTGGTGCTTCCTCAATAGTATTTGGGATCTTGTTGCTGGTTAATATCTCAATGGTAAAGAACCTAACAACGGTTTTGCAGCCAGGAATCTTTGGCGGATTTCTATTGCTCCTTCTTAATATTTTGTATATTCCAAACGCCGTCGTGGCCACATTGGCTTACTTTTCAGGAGTGGGCTTTGCAGTTGGTTCTGGAACCCTGGTTTCTCCGACATCGTTTAGATTAAATAAGATTCCAGCCATGCCATTGCTGGGCGCACTTCCAGAAAACAAATCTCTGATTTCGCTCATCGGAGTAGTTGTGATTGTTGCAGTAGGGGCGCTCTTGGTCACCTGGACTATCTCCTTAAATCAGAAGGTCCTTATTCAAAGTTTGATTGTCTCAGTACTGCTGGCAGCTTTTGTTGGGTATTCAGCAAGTGGAGCATTAATTACCGATGCAATGTCTGCAGTGGGTGTATCTACCTGGAAGTTCACGTTGGCAATTGCAGTCCAACTTGGTCTAGGAGCCGTACTAGCAATTTATCTACCGAGGCTGATAAAACGTAGATGAAGAAAAACTTTCGCAGAGCTCTGATTAGCGTTTACGACAAAGATCGACTGATCGAGATTGGCACGGCTCTTCATAAAGCCGGAGTTGAAATTCTTTCCACAGGTTCAACTTCCAAGAATTTGGCTGATGCAGGGATACCGGTAACAGAGGTAAGCGATTACACGGGCTTTCCAGAAATCATGGATGGCCGCGTTAAAAGTTTGCACCCGCGAATTCATGCGGCAATCTTGGCCGATCAAAATAACCTAGAGCACCTTGAGGCGATTGCAGGATTAGATATCGAACCTCTTGATTTGATAATCATTAATTTGTATCCATTTGCAAAGACAATTGCCGCAGGTGCATCTTTTGAAGACAGTATTGAGCAGATAGATATTGGTGGCCCAGCAATGCTTCGGGGGGCTGCCAAGAATCACAGTTCGGTTGCGGTGATTTCAGATCCGTCCCAATACGACCAATTGCTTTCTGCAATTGGTAATGGGGGATTTACTCAGACAGAACGTCGTCAATTAGCCCTTGATGCATTTCGAACTACCGCTGAATATGACTTGGCAATTGCTACTTGGTTAGCCAAAACTGATTCTGATGAATTACCAGATTGGTTTGGACAGATTTGGAATCGTAAGAGTGAACTTCGCTATGGCGAGAACCCGCACCAAAGTGCAGCCCTTTATGCCGGTGCAGCTTCAGGTGTTGTTCATGCTCAGCAACTTCATGGAAAAGAAATGTCCTTCAATAACTACACAGATGCAGATGCTGCATGGCGTGCGGTGAGAGATCATCGTTCTCCTGCCGTTGCCATCATGAAGCATGCCAATCCATGCGGAATCGCTGTGTGTGATTTAGGTGTTGCGGTTGCTTACCTACATGCACACGAGTGCGATCCAGTGTCTGCTTTCGGTGGAGTTGTAGCGGCTAATAGAAAGTTAGATCTTGCAATGGCAGAACCATTGTCAAAGGTGTTTACCGAAGTTGTTATCGCTCCAGATTATGATCAAGCGGCACTTGAACTATTGATGAAAAAACCTTCGATACGTATCTTGAAGGCCGAAGTAACGCCACTAGATACTTTTGAACTTCGACCAATATCTGGCGGGGTTTTGCTACAGCAAACAGATTTGATTGATGCAGCCGGAGATTCACCTGCACAATGGAAACAGGTTTGTGGGCCGCAGGTAGATGAGCAAACTATGAAAGATCTTGAGTTTGCGTGGAGAAGTGTTCGCTCAGTAAAGAGCAATGCCATCATCCTTGCTTCAATGACGGCATCTGTAGGAATTGGGATGGGTCAGGTTAGTCGAGTTGATTCCGCACGATTAGCTGTTGCTCGCGCAGGTGCTCGAGCAAAGGGATCGGTTGCAGCAAGTGACGCGTTTTTCCCCTTTGCTGACGGTCTTCAGATTCTTATCGATGCAGGCATTACCGCTGTGGTTCAACCCGGTGGAAGTGTCCGTGATGAAGAGGTTATTGCCGCGGCTAAGGCGGCAGGAATAGCGATGTTTTTCACCAATACTCGACATTTCTCTCACGCATAACTGAGTCGATAGGCTTAGAACATGAGCGCGCAGATACTAGATGGCAAATCAATAGCCTCGGCGATGAAAGCTGAATTAGCTATCAGAGTAGCCGCGCTTAAATCAGAGGGAATCACACCAGGTCTTGGAACCGTATTGGTTGGAGATGATCCTGGATCGATTTCATATGTCAATGGAAAACATCGTGATTGTAAAGAAGTTGGCATTAACTCAATTCGATTTGATCTTCCAAATGATGCAACTGAGAAAGATCTCTTGGCAGCAATTGCTGATTTAAATGCCTCAAAAGAGTGCACGGGTTACATCGTTCAACTTCCATTACCGAAAGCAATCAATACCCAAAGAATTCTTGAAGCAATAGATCCCAGCAAAGATGCTGATGGATTACACCCATTTAATTTAGGTCGCTTGGTTTTAGGGTATGAAGCACCATTGCCATGTACGCCTCGCGCAATCGTTGCACTTCTTGATCACTATAAGATTTCAACACAAGGTGCAGAAATCACTGTGATAGGCCGCGGCCTTACTGTTGGTCGACCATTAGGACTTTTGCTCACCCGCAAACAAGAAAATGCAACTGTAACGCTGACCCATACTGGGACAAAAGATTTGACATTGCATACGAAGAAGGCCGACATTGTTATTGCGGCGATCGGTCAGTCACACTTTTTGAAAGCAGAGATGATCAAAGAAGGCGCTGTAGTAATTGATGTTGGAATTTCTCGGACCGCACATGGTCTAGATGGTGATGTGTGTCCAGGTGTTTATGAAAAGGCCGCATATGTTTCTCCAATGCCTGGGGGAGTCGGTCCCATGACTCGAGCAATGTTGCTGACAAATGTGGTTGATGCATGCAGCTAAACAATCGACTACTTGGTCTCATAAGTTATGGCCTAGTCCTTACTGGAGTGGTTTTGGGGGTTCTCGGAGTAGTGCGAGGCGGATCACTTTTTATCGCCGCAGGAACTGCCGGCATGGCGCTGAAATCACGAGATTTTCGTCGTATTGAGTTTTATCTTCCGCTGGCTTTAGCGGTTGCACTTTTTGTGTTGGCAATTGCACTTCCTCGCGGGCGGTAGAGTTGACCCATTCGCAATCAGCCATGAATGGAGTCACGATGGGTGGCAAAGTCACTGTAGTCGGTGCAGGTTTTTACGGTTCAACAACAGCTCTTCGTCTAGCTGAATATGATGTTTTCGATACCGTTGTTTTAACTGACATCCTTGAAGGAAAGTCAGAGGGTTTAGCGTTAGATATGAATCAGTCTCGTTCGATTGAAGGATTTGAGACAAAGCTCATTGGTGCAACAACAACTCCAGAAGGTGCTGGTTACGAAGCAACAGCTAATTCAGATGTAGTTGTGATTACCGCTGGTCTTCCACGCAAGCCTGGCATGAGCCGTATGGATTTGATTGGTGTCAACGCTGGCATTGTTCGCGGAGTTGCTGAAAACATCGCAAAGCATTCACCAAATGCAGTAATCATCGTGGTTTCAAATCCACTAGATGAAATGACTGCCTTGGCTCAGATTGCTACTAACTTTCCAAAGAACCGCGTAATGGGTCAGGCAGGGATGTTGGACACTGCGCGCTTTACAAACTTTGTTGCAGAAAAGCTCGGAGTAAAAGTTGCATCAGTGAAGACTCTGACGCTTGGATCACACGGAGACACAATGGTTCCAGTCCCAAGTCGTTGCACAGTTGACGGAAAGCCTCTGAGCGATCTTCTGTCACAAGAAGAGATTGCAGATCTTGTTGACCGCACACGCAACGGTGGAGCCGAAGTAGTTGCTTTGCTAAAAACAGGTTCTGCTTATTACGCACCATCTGCAGCTGCAGCACGTATGGCTAAAGCGGTCATCGAAGATTCTGGCGCGATCATGCCAGTGTGCGCCTGGGTTGATGGCGAGTACGGAATTTCTGGTGTGTACCTTGGTGTAGAAGCCGAGATCGGTCGCACCGGTGTGAAGAAAGTTGTTGAAGGCTCACTGACTGATACCGAAGTTGCAGCCCTCAAGGAAGCTGCTGAAGCCGTTCGCGCAAAACAAGCAGATGTTCAGACACTTTAATTTCGAATCACTTTAATTCAAGGAAATCTGAGAAAGAGGAGACAATGAGCAAGATCAAAGTAACGGGAACTGTCGTCGAGCTTGATGGCGATGAAATGACACGCATCATGTGGCAGTTCATCAAGGATTCATTGATCCTGCCTTACTTAGATGTAAACCTCGAGTACTACGACTTAGGCATGGAACACCGTGATGCAACAGATGATCAGGTAACTGTTGATTCAGCGCGCGCAATCCAAAAGCATGGCGTTGGTATCAAGTGCGCAACTATTACTCCAGATGAGGCTCGAGTTGAGGAATTCGGTCTTAAGAAGATGTGGAAGTCTCCTAATGGAACTATCCGCAACATTCTTGGCGGCGTGATCTTTCGTGAACCAATCATCATTAGCAATGTTCCACGCCTGGTACCGCACTGGACTAAGCCAATTGTTATCGGCCGTCATGCATTTGGTGACCAGTACCGCGCAACAGACTTTAAAGTTCCAGGTCCAGGAAAGCTGACAATCTCATTTGTTCCTGAAGATGGGTCCGCACCTATCAACACAGAAGTTTTCAACTTTGAATCATCTGGTGTTGCAATGGCGATGTACAACGTCGATGATTCAATTCGCGACTTTGCTCGTGCATCGCTTAACTACGGACTTCTTCGCAAGTTCCCGGTATACCTTTCAACAAAGAACACGATTCTCAAGGCTTACGATGGCCGCTTCAAGGACATCTTTGAGGAGATCTATCAAGCAGAGTTCAAAACTCAGTTTGATGCTGCAGGAATTTGGTACGAGCACCGCTTGATCGATGACATGGTTGCTATGTCATTGCGCATGGAGGGTGGTTACGTCTGGGCATGTAAGAACTATGACGGCGATGTTCAATCAGACACCGTCGCACAGGGTTACGGCTCACTTGGTTTGATGACATCAGTTTTGATGACACCAGATGGAAAGATCTGCGAATCAGAGGCAGCACATGGAACAGTGACACGTCACTACCGCGATCACCAGGCAGGTAAGGCAACATCTACAAATCCAATCGCTTCAATCTTTGCGTGGACACAAGGTCTTGCACACCGTGCGAAGCTAGATAACAACCCAGAGCTTGCAAAGTTCTGTGCAACTCTTGAGCGCGTATGTATCGAAACTGTTGAGCAAGGAAAGATGACAAAGGATTTGTCACTTCTAATCTCAAAGGATGCGCCTTACCAAACCACACAAGAGTTCTTGAACTCAATCGATGCCAATCTAAAATTAGCTATGGCTTAAAGAAAACAGTAAAAAACCCGCGGTAGCCAATGGCCACCGCGGGTTTTTACTTTAATTACCTTTTAGACGCGCTCACCTGTAGTAGGACTGAACAAGTGAACAGATCCCTTTACGGCTTCGACAGTGATTGTGTCACCTGGCTTTGGAGGATTCTTTGGATCCCAGCGAACAATTACTTGTGCGCCTTCATCAGTTGCATTTGCGAACTGAACATTGGCATCAGCTGGTTTTCCATAAACGAAAGCATCTGAACCAAGCTCTTCAACAACTTCAACTAGAACATGGAAGCCTTTAGCCGATGGTGTGAACCCTTCAGGGCGAACACCAACAGTTACAGATGATCCCGCAGATGCTGGAACATCAATTGCTAGGTCTCCAAGCATTGCCTTTCCTCCGCTAACAGGTGCGATAAGTAGGTTCATTGCAGGGGATCCAATAAATCCAGCAACGAAAGCATTTGCTGGATTGTCATAAAGATTACGAGGTGTATCAACTTGCTGTAGCAAGCCATCCTTAAGTACTGCAACGCGATCACCCATGGTCATAGCTTCAACCTGATCGTGCGTTACATAAACAGTTGTGATTCCTAGACGACGCTGCAAAGCAGCAATCTGTGTACGAGTTGCAACACGCAACTTCGCATCAAGGTTTGATAGCGGCTCATCCATAAGGAATACCTGAGGTTCGCGAACAATCGCGCGACCCATAGCAACACGTTGACGCTGTCCACCTGAAAGAGCTTTTGGCTTGCGCTCTAGGTACGGCTCAAGGTCAAGCAACTTTGCTGCTTCACGAACGCGACGATCACGTTCTTCCTTTGGAGTTCCTGCGATTTTCAATGCAAATCCCATGTTCTCTGCAACTGTCATGTGTGGATACAGTGCATAAGACTGAAACACCATCGCAATATCGCGATCCTTTGGTGCAACATTTGTTACATCGCGATCGCCGATCAAAATTCGGCCACCATCGATTTCTTCAAGTCCTGCCAACATACGAAGTGATGTTGACTTACCGCAACCTGATGGTCCAACAAGAACTAGAAACTCTCCATCATTAACGGTGAGATTTAGTTTGTCGACTGCAGGTGCGGTTGTTCCTGGGTAGATACGTGATGCGCCATCAAAAACTACTGATGCCATGAGATTGCTCTCCTTCTCCGGGCAGGTACGTGCCCGACGGTCCGAGGATGAAGGTGATGGCCGGTTGGCCAACGGGGCAAGATTACGCACAAACTCCGCGTAAGGGAAGATGTGGCTTTTTGCCGAGGACCGCGCCTTTTTAAATGGGTTGGCCAGGCCGTATACTTTTCCCATAATGGAACCTCCCTCGTTGGCTTCACTATTTCTTGATCTAGCAACTATTGCTGGCCTGATTGTTCTGGCCTCATTCTTCGTAGCAGCTGAAATTGCTCTTATCTCTCTTCGAGATAGCCAAGTGCGCGAAATTGCTACCCGCGGAAAACGTGGCGCTCGCGTTGCAGCCCTGGCTGAACACCCCAATCGCTTGTTGGCCGCAGTCCAAATCGGCGTAACCGTCAGCGGCTTTCTCTCCGCCGCCCTTGGTGCCGATCAACTGGGTGATTACGTAATTCCTTGGCTGGAATCCTTAGGTCTAGCTTCGGGCTGGGCAACAACCGTCTCTCTAATCGGCGTGACATTGGTAATTGCTTACTTCTCTTTGGTTTTTGGCGAGCTAGTACCGAAGCGAGTGGCTCTATTTAGGGCTGAAGAGATTGCTTTAGCAACTGCCGGAATCATTAATGTGGTTGCAAACATTTTCCGCCCATTGATCTGGCTGCTCTCAAAATCTACTGACATTGTTTTGCGTGCTTTTGGTGTTGACCCCAAGGTTCAACGCAGTCAAATGTCTGAAGAAGAATTACTAGACCTTGTAACTGGCCATGCCGCTTTGACCGATGAAGAACGAGACATTGTTGAAGAAGTCTTTAACGCCTCTGAACGTCAGGTGCACGAAGTTATGGTGCCTCGCACCGAAGTTGATTTCATGGATGCTTCATTGACCGTTGGCAAGGCGATCGAATTAGCCGTAGATAAGGCACATTCGCGCTACCCAGTTGTACGTGGATCTTCTGATGAAGTCGTTGGCTTTATCCATGTTCGCGATCTGTTGGACACATCCCTTGCAAATAAGAGCACCAAGATTGTCGAACTCCTCAGAAACATTATGTACTTGCCTGGCACTAAGGGTGTTTTGCCTGCCCTGTCTGAGATGCGTACACAAGGCCAACACCTTGCAATTGTTTTGGATGAATACGGTGGCACCGACGGCATCGTGACCCTTGAAGACCTTGTAGAAGTGCTTATTGGCGATATTCGCGATGAATATGATGAGCACGAAAACGAGGTTTCACTTGAAGAGCGAACCGGTGATTTTGAAATTGACGGATTGATTTCGATTGAAGATTTAATCGAAGAGACCAAGCTTGATATTCCTGAAGGTCCTTATGAGACTGCCAGTGGTTTTGTCATGCACTTCTTGGGTCGAATTCCCCAAGTAAATGATGTTGTGAACGTCAATGGCCTGCGAATCACCGTATTGACCATGGAAGGCAAGCGCGCGGGGCAGTTATTGATCTCGCGAACAGCATCTGTGTGAAAGAATTACGCCTATGACACAGAAGCGAGTTCTTTCAGGCATTCAGCCAACAAGTGACTCCTTCCACCTGGGTAATTACTTGGGAGCTCTCAAGCAGTGGGTTGAACTTCAAGATGGAAATGATGCTTTTTATTGCATCGTTGATTTGCATGCCTTAACTGGTGAAATTGAACCTGCACTCTTTAGAAAGCGCACTTTGGCATCTGCTGCGCAGTTAATGGCCCTTGGTATTTCACATGAGAAATCAACTCTCTTTGTTCAGTCCCATGTTGCAGAGCACAACCAACTTGGTTGGATTATGGAATGTCTTGCCGGTTTTGGTGAGGCAAGTCGCATGACTCAGTTCAAAGATAAGTCTGCAAAGGGTGGAGCAGACAGTGCTCGTGTTGGACTTTTTACTTATCCCATGTTGCAGGCGGCCGATATTCTCTTGTACCAAGCGCACTTTGTACCGGTTGGAGAAGATCAACGTCAGCACATTGAATTAACCCGTGATTTGGCTACTCGATTTAACTCACGATTTGGTGAAACCTTTAGATTACCTGAAGGTTATATTCTAAAAGCCGGCGCAAAGATTTACGATCTGCAAGAGCCGACATCAAAGATGAGTAAATCTTCGGGTTCTGCAGCAGGAGTTCTTGAAATAATGGATACACCAGAGGCAAATACAAAAAAGATTAAGAGTGCTGCAACAGATGCAGGTCGCGAAGTTAAATTTGATGAAAAAGAAAAGCCTGGCATTAGTAATTTGCTTACTATCCACTCATCTCTTTCAGGCAGATCAATTGCAGAGTTAGAAAATGAGTTCGAAGGCAAGGGATATGGCGATTTCAAGACCGCCGTTGCCGAAGTTGTTGTGGAATATCTTCGACCTATACGGGCAAGAGCCCTAGAGCTTTTGGAAGATGAGAAGCACCTGACAGACCTGCTTCACCAGGGTGCGGAAAAAGCTCGGGTGGTCGCGCATTCGACGCTCTCAGATGCCTATAAGAACTTGGGTTTAGTGCAGTAATTAGGCCAGCCTCTCAACCCCTAGTTGAGAGTTTTCCAAAACGTTACACCCCCGACATCAAAAACGCCCTCGGTGTGTTGAGTTTATTCCTACCCAAGTAATAGGCTCCCGATTACACAAAGCTTCCGTAATTACCTTGTAAAAGTGAGTTATTGAAGATCCCCTTGAATCCTTGGAGGAAAATTGAAAAAAGTATTTCGTCTAGTAGCAGTTGTTGCTGCAACTGTTATGGCTGCGACAACTTTTGTTGCTCCAGCAACAGCAGCAACAAAGGTAAAAGTAGGCCTTGCTTATGACATCGGTGGACGTGGCGATAAGTCATTCAACGATTCAGCAGCAGCAGGTCTTGATCTTGCAAAGAAGAAGCTAAAGGTTACAGCTCGTGAAGTAACAGTGACTCAGGGTTCAGATTCAGAGCGCGAAGACAAGCTTCGCTTGCTCGCTAAAGCTGGATACAACCCAATCATTGCAGTTGGTTTCCTATATGCAGGACCAATCAAGAAGGTTGCATCAGATTACCCAAACACTCAGTTCGCAATTATCGATGATGCTTCAGTAGATCTACTGAACGTTGCTGGTCTTGTGTTCGCAGAGCACGAGGGTTCATACCTAGCCGGCGTTGCAGCAGCACTTGCAACAAAGTCAGGCAAGGTTGGTTACATCGGTGGAGTACGTATTCCACTACTACAGAAGTTTGAAGCAGGATTCGTTGCTGGTGTTAAGGCAACAAAGAAGTCAGTAACTGTTGACGTCAAGTACGTTACAGAGCCACCTGATTTCGGCGGTTTCAATGACCCAGCTAAGGCAAAGGTTATTGCAAAGGGAATGATCGATAAGGGCGCAGATGTTATTTACTCAGCAGCAGGTGGATCAGGTGCGGGTAACTTCGCAGCTGCTACAGATGCTGCAAAGGCTGGCAAGAAGGTTTGGACTATCGGAGTTGACTCTGATCAGTGGCAAACAGCTTCAGCTGCAGAGAAGAAGAACATGCTCACATCAATGATCAAGCGTGTTGATCGCGCAGTTTACGATGTAATTGCAACATCAGTTGCAGGTTCATCAGTTAACGACATCCTTGACGAGTCAGGTATCTACGGTCGCGTATACAACCTCTCACTTGATGGTGTTGGCGTTTCTTACTCAGGTGGATACATCAACAAGTACAAGGCTCAGATCGATAAGGCTGCAGCTGGAATCAAGTCAGGAAAGATCAAGGTTCCAACAAAGCCATAATCGCTCCAAGCGATTAATGGTTTCGGAACTAAGTAGTTAGAAAGTGGCATTTGGCCCAACAATGGAGTTAGATCTCCTTGTTGGGCCAAATGTTTTTCCTTAACAAGTTCTTCGGAGGTTGAGAGTGTCAGTAGCAGTAGAACTGCGACACATAACAAAGCGCTTCCCAGGCGTGATTGCGAACAAGGACGTTTCAATCAAGGTTGAGACCGGAACTGTGCACGCATTAGTTGGAGAAAATGGCGCCGGTAAGTCAACGGTCATGAAGATTTTGTACGGAATGCAACGCCCAGATAGCGGCGAGATTTTAGTAAATGGCAAAGAGGTTCACTTCAAGAACCCAAATGATGCCATTGATGCCGGCATCGGTATGGTTCACCAACACTTTATGTTGGCAGATAACTTCACAGTTCTTGAAAACATTATTTTAGGTTCTGAACCAAAGCATGGAGCAACGATTGATTTTGCATCAGCACGTAAGAAAATTGTCGAAATGGCGGCGCAATACGGATTAGATATTGATCCAGATGTTCTAGTTGAAGAGCTCGGCGTCGGACAACGTCAACGTGTTGAAATCCTGAAGGTTTTATTTCGCGGTGCAAACATTTTGATCTTTGATGAGCCAACTGCGGTACTAGTTCCACAAGAAGTAGATGACCTCTTTAAAGCGCTCGAAGGTCTTCGCGCACAGGGCATGGCGGTCATCTTCATCTCGCACAAGCTTGATGAAGTTTTGCGTGTTGCAGACGAGGTTACTGTCGTTCGCCAAGGTTCAACGGTCGCCGAAGTTAAATCAAAAGATGTCACTGCTCGCCAGTTAGCAGAGCTCATGGTTGGAAGCGAGCTTCCTAAGCCTTCAACTCTTGGCCACACTCGGCGTGATGAAATCACCCTGGCGCTTAAGGATGTTTCAATTCCAACTGCAACCGGTAGTCGCGACTTGATTTCACATATCAGTTTTGATTTACATGCAGGAGAAGTCATTGGAATTGCCGGTGTAGAAGGAAATGGTCAGGCCGAACTAGTTGAAGCAATCATGGGGCTTCGTGATTACACGGGCTCTATCCAATTCCATGGCTCCACAATTGATGAATTAAGTGTGGCCGATCGCCATGATTTAGGTATTGGTTTGATTCCCGAAGATCGTCAACGTCAGGCTTTGATGATGACATCACCATTGTGGGAGAACAGAATTTTAGGACATCAACGTAGCAAACCGGTTATGCGTGGATTTGTTATTGATAAGAAGGCAACAATCGACAGCACTCGCACCATCATGCAAGAGTTTGATGTGCGAGCACCTGGCCCTGACACTTTAGCCGCCGCACTTTCTGGTGGAAATCAGCAGAAGTTTATTGTTGGGCGAGAAATGAGCAAGGCTCCAGCATTGTTGGTTGCTTCACATCCAACTCGCGGCGTAGATGTTGGCGCACAAGCTGCGATTTGGGATGTACTTCGCAAAGCTCGTGAAAAAGGCATGGCGATCGTATTGATTTCTGCAGACCTTGAAGAGTTGATTGGAATGTCTGATCGATTGTTAGTGATGTTGCGCGGAACCATTACGGCAGAACTTGATCCCGCAAAAACTACTCCGGAGCAGCTAGGTTCTGCGATGACTGGTGCAGCATGAGTAACGTACTTACAAGAAAATTCTCGCCATCAAAGATTGGGCTGGCTGTCGCAGCGCCTTTAGCAGCAGCTGTTTTCTCAATTCTTATTTCAAGCCTTGCAGTTATTGCCAGTAAGAAATCACCACTTGAGGCATACAAGACTATGTGGGATTACGGAACTGAAGCTGGTTCCTTGATGGAAATAGTTAATACTGCAACACCTTATTACATTGCAGCAATTGCAATCGCAGTAACTTTTAGAGCGGGCCTTTTCAATATCGGTGTAGAAGGCCAATTACGTTTAGGTGCGTTGTTTAGCTGCTATATCGGCGCGATGTTTGTGCTTCCACCTGTTTTGCACGTTGCGGCAGTTTTTGTCCTTGCCATGACTTTTGGCGGTTTGTGGGCAGCAATTGCGGCTTACTTAAAGGTAAAGCGCGGCGTAAATGAAGTTATTTCAACAATTATGCTCAATGCTTTGGCTGGTGGTTTGTCTGCGTACTTGTTATCCAAGCACTTTGCGGTATTTGAAGAAGGTTCAAACAATCTTGCGACAAAAGAACTACCTGCATCGGCTCAAGTACCAGATCTCATGCCGCTACTGCGCAAAATTGGAGTTGAAGATCAACCAGGTGGTGGCGTCTATGGAATGTTCTTTGTAGCAGTCGCGCTAGGTCTAGTTTTCTGGTTTGTCGTTAACCGCACACGATTTGGGTTTGAACTTCGCGCCTCTGGATTAAATCCAATTGCAGCACGCGTCAGCGGTGTTAACTCCAAGAAGATGACTTTCATGGCCCTTGTTATCTCAGGTGCCATTGCTGGTTTAGCTGGCTTACCTGAAGTTCTGGGCCAAACCCATTCCTATAACTTGGGTTTCCGTGCAGGAATCGGATTCTCTGCCATCGCCGTTGCATTGCTTGGACGTAACTCTGCCGGGGGAATGGCCTTTAGTGCACTTCTGTTTGGATTTCTTGAAGTTAGCTCTAGATCCCTCGAGTTAATTGATATTGCACCTGAAACGTATGTGATCATGCAGGGCTCAATTCTTCTCAGTGCTGTTATTGCATACGAGGTTGTAAGGCGTTTCAAGTTAACACTGCAAAGCAAAGAGCTAGCTAAGGTGGTGCAGGCATGAAAGCCATGAAGATTCTTCGCTACGCGGTAATGCTTGTTTTCGTTTTGGCATCAATTCGCGTAATCACAGGTGCATCAGATCTAACTAGTTCCGGTACCGCCTCCGCTGCTTTGCTCCTTTCAGTTCCAATCGTTCTTGCAGCACTAGGTGGTCTTTTCTCAGAGCGCGCAGGTGTTGTAAACATCGGTCTTGAAGGCATGATGATCATGGGTGCATGGGCTGGCGGTTACATCGGTTCGCAACATGGTCCTTGGGTTGGATTGTTGGCTGCCATGATCTTTGGATCAGTTGGAGCTTTAGTTCATGCAATAGCAACTGTCTCATTTGGTGTTGATCATGTTGTATCTGGTGTTGCGGTTAACATCATTGCAGCTGGCTTAGTTCGTTATTTATCAACACTTATGTACAAAAGCGGTGCCTGGCCAGGACCATCTCAATCACCGGGCATCGAGACGATTCCGCTAAATGGATTGCCGGTCCTATCTGGTGGCCAATTCTTTGGTTGGAAGAGCCCAGATCTTTTGGGATCGATCGCAAATCTAAATTGGTTCTTCGTTTCTGATTTAGCCTCAATTCTTCGCGGCTTAACCGGGGATGTTTCATATGTAACCATGGTTGCAATTGCATTTGTGCCGCTGGCTTACTTCATTTTATGGCGTACCGCTTTTGGTCTACGTCTGCGAAGTGCTGGTGAAGCGCCTGTTGCTGCCGAATCACTGGGTGTCAATGTGTACGCCATGAAGTATGCAGGTGTTTTGATTTCCGGTGGACTTGCCGGACTAGGTGGAGGCTTCCTAGCCATCGTTGCGGCAAGTAACTATCAAGAGAATCAAGTGGCAGGTCGCGGATACATTGGACTTGCAGCGCTGCTATTTGGTAACTACCGCCCTGGTGGATTACTGGCAGGTGCTGGTTTATTCGGTTTTGCCGATGCGCTTCAGCTTCGTGATTCAGCGGCGATTCATGCACTCCTCTTGTTCATTGTTGTTATCTTGGCATTTGTTGCATTTAGAAAGTTCAAGAGTGGAAAGCAGATTGGCGCAGTCTTAAGTCTTGTAGCAGCAGGCTTTACTCTGTGGTTCTACTTCGCAGTCGATGAGCTTCCAGGTCAGTTGGTAACAATGACTCCTTACATCGCAACAATTCTTGTTATGGCACTTGCATCACAAAGATTGCGAATGCCGGCGGCCGATGGAATTCCATACCGTCGTGGTGGACTTCGATGACAACTATTAATTGGGAAACTATTCACCAGGCAGCAATTGGTGCCATGAAGATGGCTTATGCACCGTACTCAAAGTTTCCAGTAGGTGTAGCTTCGTTAGTAAATGATGGTCGAATCGTTACGGGTTGCAACGTTGAAAACGCTAGCTACGGAGTTGGTTTGTGCGCCGAATGTGGTTTAGTTTCAAATCTGTGTTCATCAGGTGGGGGACGTTTAGTAGCCATTGTCTGCGTTGACGGTCAGGGAGATTTTCTTGCACCGTGTGGCCGTTGTCGCCAGCTTTTGTTTGAACATGGCGGCTCTGAAGCTTTGCTCATGACAGATGATGGACCGCAGAAGATGTCAGCGATGCTTCCGTGGGCCTTTGGTCCCGAGGATTTAGATCGCAACGAGCGCTAAATGATTGAAGCCTTCTCCGCCGCAGAAATCATTGCTGCAAAGCGTGATCACCATTCACTGACAGATGCTCAAATCGATTGGGTAATTGACGCATACACCCGTGGTGCGGTGGCTGATGAGCAAATGTCTGCACTGCTTATGGCGATCTTGCTTAACGGGATGGAAAACCGCGAAATTTCACGGTGGACCGATGCGATGATCAACAGTGGTGAACGCATGAATTGGTCTGCACTATCTAGACCAACAGTTGATAAACATTCAACAGGTGGAGTCGGAGACAAAATCACTTTGCCCTTAGCACCACTTGTTGCTGCATGTGGGGCAGCAGTTCCGCAGCTGTCAGGTCGCGGATTAGGTCATACCGGTGGAACCCTCGACAAACTCGAATCAATTCCTGGCTGGCGTGCATCTTTATCCAATGAAGAAATGTTAAAAGTTTTACAAGATTGCGGTGCGGTAATTTGTGCTGCCGGTGCGGGCTTAGCACCAGCAGATAAGAAGTTGTATGCACTTCGTGATGTAACTGCAACGGTTGAAGCGATTCCGCTTATTGCATCATCGATCATGAGTAAGAAAATTGCCGAAGGAACTAGCGCATTAGTTTTAGATGTTAAAACTGGTGCAGGTGCTTTCATGAGCGATCCAGCTAAAGCTAAAGAGCTTGCCCACGTTATGGTGGGCCTTGGAAAACGCGCAGGTGTCAAAACACTCGCTCTTGTTACCGCCATGGATGTTCCACTTGGATTAACCGCAGGAAATGCTCTAGAGGTTCGCGAATCAGTAGAAGTTCTTGCTGGCGGGGGACCCGCAGACATTGTTGAACTTACGGTTTTGCTTGCACAAGAAATGCTAGAACTTGCCGGCATTAAGGGCGCGGATCCAGCTGCTGCACTAAAAAATGGAAAAGCTATGGATGTTTGGCGTCAGATGATTTCGGCGCAAGGTGGAGATCCAGATGCAAAACTTCCTGTGGCTCGCGAGAACACAGTTGTGAGCGCCCAAAGCAGCGGAACAATTCTTTCTATGGATGCGATGAAGGTCGGAATGGCGGCTTGGCGTTTAGGTGCGGGTCGATCTCGCCAAGGCGAAGCGGTTCAAGCTGGGGCAGGAATCGAAATTCATGCCAAGCCAGGAGAGACTATTAGCGCTGGAGCACCGCTCTACACGCTCCATACAGACACTCCAGCCGCCTTTACGCGGGCTTTGGAGTCTCTGGATAACTCTGTAACGATTGGCCAAATGCCGGTTGGCGGAATTGATCGACTACCACTTATTGTTGAACGTATCGTTGATTAAGGGGCAGACCAGATGAGCATGAACAGCATTCCGACCAAGGAACAGATCAAAGTTGTTCCTAAGGTCATGTTGCATGATCACTTAGATGGTGGATTGCGCCCTCAAACGATTATCGATATCGCTCAAGAGATTGGTTACACAGCGCTTCCAACCCATGATGCAGCAGAGCTAGCAACCTGGTTCCGGGAATCATGTGATTCAGGATCTTTAGTTCGCTATTTAGAAACCTTTTCTCACACAATCGCAGTTATGCAACGTCGACAAGACATTGTTCGTGTTGCTAAGGAATGCGCTCTTGATCTTGCACGTGATGGTGTTGTCTACGCTGAAGTTCGTGGCGCACCTGAGCTATTTACAGAAAAAGGATTATCGATGTCTGATGTTGTTGAAGCAACATTAGAAGGCTATGAGTTAGGAATGCAGGAAGCAAAGGCTGAAGGTTTCACTATTGTGGTTCGCTCACTTTTGTGTGGAATGCGTCAGAACAAGAAATCTCAAGAGGTTGCCGAATTAGTTGTGAAGTACCGAGACAAAGGAGTCGTAGGCTTTGATATCGCTGGTCCTGAAGATGGTTTCCCGCCATCTGATCAAAAAGATACTTTTGATTATCTTCGTAAAGAAGATGCCCATTTTACTATCCATGCTG
>Ga0315906_10001940_pt1 | contig 29832 bp, 28 predicted proteins | sample LakEriMetagenome_4_FD_203526 | JGI IMG/M metagenome (GOLD analysis project Ga0315906, IMG submission 203526) | Freshwater fungal communities from buoy surface, Lake Erie, Ohio, United States - Buoy 2 MA122 | ecosystem: Environmental > Aquatic > Freshwater > Lake > Lake biofilm | place: USA...
AACTGCTTGGTCATCACCCGACGCCGGTCGAGAAACACCTTCGTCTCGTCCGGTCCATACAGAAGCGGTACCGCACCTCGGTCGTTGAGGAATTTCACGACTTCCGGGTTTTTATGCGCCTGGGCCACTGCCGCAGCAAGTTTGTCGATCACCGGCTTGGGCGTCTCGGCCGGAACCGCCACCACGGCGAACGGACCCAGCACCACGCTCTTGTAGCCCTGCTCGGCGAAGGTCGGCACATTCGGCATGCCAGGCAGTCGGGTCGTCGAGGCCACCGCGATGGCGATGGCCTTGCCGCTGGCCTCCAGGGGTGCGAAGCCGGACTGGTAGTCGACCATCACATCAATCTGTTCGCCAAGGAAGTCGTTGAAGCCCTGCGGCCCACCCTTGTAAGGCACCTGTGTCATCGTCACGTTGGCCTCCCTCAGCAGAAGCTCCATCAGCAGATGATGTGACGACCCCTGGCCCACCGTGAAGTAGTTGACCTTTCCGGGGTTCTTTCGTGCGAAGTCGATCAACTGCGGCAGCGTTTTGTAGGGGGCATCGCTGCGAATCCCAATCATGAACGGTGACGCCGACACGCCGTGCACCGGCACGAACGCCTTGTCCGGCACATAGAGCGGATTCTTGGTAACGAATGGGTAGCCGACCATCGCGGTATCCGATCCGTAGAACATCGTGTAGCCGTCGGGCTTTGAATTGGCAGCAAAGTTGCCTCCAACGATCCCGCCAGCGCCCGCTTTGTTGTCGATCACGACCTGTTTGCCCAAGACGCTGCTCATCGCCTTGGCGATGACACGGGCGCCTTGATCGGCGATGCCACCGGCCGGCCACGGAACGACGAGGGTGAGCGGTCGGTTCGGGAAATCTTGTGCCGAAACCGGCCCCGCGAGCGCAAGCGCGACTGCGGCTGATGCAAGGGGAAAAAGCTTCATAAGGACTCCCTACACCGGTCTGGACCGGCAAGTTGCTGAGTATGAATGGCTCATGACTCAAAGGGTTGCGCCTGCGGTGCCGGCCGCAACAACAGGTTTCTGCTCAGTCGAAAGGCTTCAATCAAGCTTAGAGCAGTCTCAATTAATAGAACGAAACGTTCCGTAATTTATCAAACATTTTGCAAGCTTCAAGTGAAACAGGGTATTCACTGGCATTCGCCGTCGCGTTGGCTGAACACGGCGGTACACCCGATTCGTTCGAAAGGACCCGCCTTGAATCAGCGACACCGTGATTCGCTATGACCATGTGATCGTCGGTGCAGGGTCTTCCGGCTGCGTGCTGGCCGCGCGGCTGAGTGAGGATCCGCAGCGCAAGGTGCTGGTGCTCGAAGCGGGCCCGCCCGACCGCTTCCTGTGGATCCACATCCCTATCGGCTACGGCAAGACGATGTGGGACAAACGGGTGAACTGGTGCTTCGAGACCGACCCGGATCCTGGCATGGACGGCCGGCGCATCTACTGGCCCCGGGGCAAGACGCTGGGTGGATCCAGCTCGATCAACGGGTTGATCTACATCCGTGGCCAGCGCGAGGACTACGACGATTGGGCAGCACTGGGCAACCGGGGCTGGGGCTTCGACGATGTGCTGCCGCTGTTCATCCGCTCAGAAGCCAACCGGCGCGGTGCCGGCCCCTTCCATGGCGAACAGGGTCCGCTGCGGGTCTCTGACATTGGGGAACGGCACGAACTCATCGAGGCCTTTATCGCAGGCGCGGGCGAGATCGGTGTGCCTCGAAACGACGACTTCAACGGTGCCACGCAGGAAGGCGCCGGCTACTATCAGCTCACCACTCACAAGGGTTGGCGCTGCAGCACGGCGTCAGGCTTTCTGAAGCCAGTCCGCAGTCGGCCCAATCTGCATGTCGAGTGCCACGCCCAGGCCACAAGCCTGGTGTTGGAGGGAGAGCGAGTGGTTGGCGTGCGCTACCGCCAGTTCGGCCAGGACCACGTCGCCCACTGCGACGGCGAGGTGGTCCTGAGCGCCGGCGCACTGCAATCTCCCCAGTTGCTGCAGCTCTCTGGGATCGGCTCCCCCGCGTTGCTGGAGCGCGTGGGTATCCCCGTGCGGCATGCGTTGCCCGGGGTAGGGGAAAACCTGCAAGACCATCTTCAGTTCAGGCTGATCCACGCCTGCACACAACCCATCACGACGAATGACACGCTGAACTCATGGTTCGGTCGTGCGCGCATCGGTGTGCAATGGCTGCTGCAACGCAGCGGCCCGCTGGCCGTGGGCATCAACCAGGGCGGCTGCTTCATGCGAGCCTTGCCGCAGGAGTCTGACCGACCCGACATCCAGTTCCACATGGGCACCCTGTCAGCGGACATGGCCGGCGGCCAACCACACCCCTTTCCGGGATTCACGCTGTCGGTCTGTCAGCTGCGCCCCACCTCGCGCGGTCGCGTGCAAATCCGCTCGGACAACCCGTTCGAGCCGCCGTCGATCCAGCCCAACTACTTGTCGACTGATTTGGACAGGCGTACCGCCGTAGCCGCTGTGCGCGCTGCACGTGCGATTGCAGCGTCGCCGTCGATGCGGCCCTACGTGAAGCAGGAGCTCAATCCAGGTTTGCAGGCTTCAAGCGATGAGGAATTGCTGGCTTTTTGCCGTGCCAGCGGCGCCACGATCTTTCACCCCAGCGGCACTTGTCGCATGGGCATAGAGCCTGAGGCGGTAGTGGATCAAGAACTGCGCGTACACGGGCTGCGGGGTCTTCGGGTGGCCGACTGCTCCATCATGCCCACCCTGGTATCTGGCAACACGAACGCCGCGGCGATCATGATTGCCGAAAAAGCCGCTCAGATGATGAGCTGAAGCCGTACGCGCCCTTACAGCAGTGCTCCCATGCGCGCGGCCGCCGCCTCGAGCGCGGGCAGTCGGGCGATCATGTCGTCCATCGACATCCGCGTCGTTGGAGCGTGAACCGCCAGCGCGGCGCGTATCTGGCCATGGCTGTCTCGCACTGGGACGGCTGCTGCGATCAGCCCGGCGACGAACTCCTCCCGATCGAAGGCATGGCCTCGTTTGGCGATCTGCTCGCACTCGGCGCGCAGCCCCTGCGGGGTGACGATGGTGTGATCCGTCATGCGCTTGAGCGTGAGCGTGGCCAGCAGCGCGTCGCGTGATTTCCCATCCATCAACGCCAGAAAGAGCTTTCCGCTGGCAGTACAGTGCAGCGGTACATGCGCGCCGACTTCCAGCGTCAGGCGCCACGGCCACGCGGCTTCGACTCGGTCCAGATAAAGCACCTCAGCACCATCGAGCGTGGTGAAGTTGCAGGTCTCTGCGACCTGTTCCACCAGATCGGTCAGCACGGCATGGCGCAAGCCGCGCAAGGTGCCGTGGTTCAGCGTATCGAGCGCAAGTTTGCGCAAGGCCGGGCCGACCACGAAGTGGTTCTCGTTGACGTCGCGCGCCAGGAAGCCGGACTCCAGCAACTGACCGCAGATCCGATGCATGGTTGCCTTGGGCAAGCCCAGCGCATGAACCAGGTCGGCCAGCGCCATGGGCTCGCCGGTGTGCGACAGCATGGCCAGCACCGCCAGGGTGCGTTCGGCTGACGAACCTGAGGCAACTTCGGCTCTTGGGAGCAAGGCAACTGACATCCGAGAAAACTCCAGTAGTAGAACAAAACGTTCCGAAAATTATCCAATAAATTGCGAGTACCAATTGAAACAGGTTATCTAACGGCATCCGCCGTGGCGTTTGCCGAGAGCAGCACTTACACCAATGCCCTTAAAAGGACCTGCCTTGAATCAGCACAAACGTGTCGTCATGGTGTTGGCCTCGATCGCCCTGGCCGCCCTGGCACTGCCGGTCAATGCTCAGAACTATCCTTCCAAACCCATCTCCCTGATCGTGCCCTGGACTGCAGGCGGGCCCACCGATGTCGCCCTGCGGGCGCTCGCTGAATCAGCGTCCAAGCACCTGGGTCAACCGATCGTGGTTGAAAACAAGGCGGGCGGGGCCGGTACTGTCGGGCCGGCGACGATGGCGCTGACTGCCAAACCTGATGGCTACACCATCTCGCAGTTGCCGGTGGGCATCTACAGGCAGCCCTTGATGCAAAAGACGAGCTGGAAGCTGGAAGACTTCACCTTCATCGCCAGCATCAGCGGCTACGTGTTCGGCATGGCCAGCAGCGCAACCGCGCCCTTCAAAAACTGGGACGAGCTGGTCGCCTACGCCAAGGCTAATCCGGGCAAAGTGACTTATGGTACGCCGGGTGCAGGGAGCACGCAGCATCTGGGCGTGTCAATGATCTCTGAGAAGGCAGGCATCAGGCTGACTCATGTGCCATTCAAAGGTGCCTCAGAGGTCTATGCCGCGGCGGCGGGCGGGCATGTGATGGTGGCGGTTTCGGGCATCCCGGAGGAACTGGTCCAGTCCGGCAAATTGCGAATGTTGAACACCTGGTCGGAAAAGCGGTCGGCGCGGGCGCCCGACACCCCGACGCTGCTGGAGTTGGGCTACCCGTTCGTCATCACCGCACCCTGGGGAATAGGCGGGCCGAAGGGCATGGATCCTAAGGTCGTCGCCACCCTCACGGACGCCTTCCGCAAGGCGCTGGCGGACCCGGCCGTGGTGGCGACGATGGATCGCTTCGAAATGAAGCCCGCTTTCAGACCTCAGGCGGAATACATGGCCTATGTGCAGGAACAGATCAAGGTTGAAGAGTCGGCGCTGGCCTTGACTAACCTGGTGAAAAAACCTTGAACCGTCGACTGCCTGATGACGGCCAGCGCATGAAGATCGATGACTCCCAATTGTGGAGCGGCCTGATCGGGCTGGCGCTTGGAGCGCTCGTGGTGTGGCAGGGCTATGAGCACGGCATCGGCGTCGTCACAGAACCTGGGACAGGCTTCATTCTGTTCTATGTGGGCTGGTTGATGGTTCTGCTGTCGGCGGTGATGTTGCTGGTCGCCATTCGCGAAGGTGGGGCCCCGATTGCCTCTTTGTGGCACGGCGTGCGCTGGAGCCGGCCCATGATCGCCATCGGTCTGTTGCTGGCCTTTGCGTTGGTGTTCGAACGCCTTGGATTCCTGCTGTCCACGATGGCGTTGCTGATTGGTCTGATGCGCTTGATCGATCCAGTGCCGTGGCCAAGAGCCCTTCCGATCGCGGTGCTGACACCGCTCGGCAGCTGGTTCGTGATTCAGAAACTCCTGAAAATCGCACTCCCGGCCGGCATGTTTGGCATCGGCTAGGGGAGCGCCTTGGACACCCTTGCATTGCTCGGTCAGGGCTTCGGCGTCGCGCTGGCACCGATCAATTTGCTGTACTGCTTCATCGGCGTGCTGATTGGTACCCTGGTCGGGGTGCTGCCCGGTATCGGGCCGGTGTCAGCCATGGCGCTGCTGTTGCCCGTCACGCTTGGCGGCACACCGGAATCCGGCATCATCATGATGGCTGGGATCTACTATGGCTCGATGTATGGTGGTTCGACCACGTCGATCCTGGTCAACATCCCGGGTGAGGCGGCGTCGGTGGTCACCTGCCTGGATGGCCATGCCATGGCCAAGCGCGGGCGAGCCGGGCCAGCCCTGGGCATGGCTGCCTTCGCTTCGTTCATCGCCGGTACCTTCGCTATCGTGATGTTGATGCTCCTAGCGCCGCGACTCGCCGACTACGCACTCGCGTTCGGTCCGGCGGAGTACGTCAGCCTGATGGTGTTGGGCCTGACGATGCTCACCTTTCTGACTCAAGGTTCAATGGTCAAGGCGCTGTTCATGGCCTGCGTGGGTGTCGTGCTGGGCCTGATTGGCCTGGACACGATCAACGCCCAGCACCGTCTGACCTTCGAGTTCGCGCCTTTAGTTGACGGCCTTGGCATCGTGCCAGTGGTGATGGGCCTGTTCGGGGTCGGTGAGGTACTGAACAACACCGAGCAGGCGATCCGGCGCCAAATCGTCAGTGCGAAGATCTCGGGCCTTCTGCCAAGCCGTGACGATTGGCGGCGCAGCTGGGCGCCGATCGGGCGGGGTTCGCTGCTGGGCTTTTTCCTCGGAACCCTGCCAGGCGGCGGTGCAGTGGTGGCGTCGTTCAGCTCGTACGCGATGGAAAAGCGACTGTCGCGCAGGCCTGAGGAATTCGGAGAGGGTGCGATTGAAGGCGTCGCAGGCCCTGAAGCGGCCAACAACGCCGGTGCGGGTGGTGCCTTCATTCCGCTGATGACGCTGGGCATCCCGCCTAACGCGGTCATGGCCTTGCTGCTGGGTGCATTCATCATTCACGGGCTGCAGCCAGGTCCATTGATGATTGCGAACAACCCAGGACTGTTCTTCGGAATCGTCGCCAGCATGTACATCGGCAACGTGATGCTGCTCGTGCTCAACTTGCCGCTAATCGGCATGTGGGTGCGTTTGCTGAAGGTGCCGTACAACATATTGTTCCCGCTGATCCTGCTGTTCACCATCATCGGTGTCTATGCGTCCAGCAACAACGTGTTCGACATCTACGTGATGCTGTTCTTTGGCGTATTCAGTTATGTCATCCGCAAGTTCGGCTTCGAGCCGGCACCGATGGTGCTTGCTTTCGTGCTGGGACCATTGCTGGAAAACAATCTGCGCAAGGCGCTGATCATCTCTGGCGGTGATCTGAGTACCTTTGTGACGCGGCCGATCTCCGGCGTGTGCCTGATTCTGGCGCTCGCTATCCTGCTAAGTCCGCTGCTGCCCAGCTTGCGCCGCAAACGCGAGCTTGTCGCACTGGAAAATTGACCCGCATGGGTACAGCCGAGCCCAAATCAACGGCACCCTGTGCACTGAGCGGCCTGCGGGTGCTGGACCTGAGCGAGAGCGTGGCCGGGCAGTTTTGCTGTCGCATGTTCGCCGACCAAGGCGCCCAGGTGAGCCTGATCGAACCGCCCGGAGGCTCGGTCGTCCGAGCCATGCCTCCGTTTGATCCGGCCGCGCCGGGCGTCGGCTCCCAACTCTTCTTTCATCTGAATTTGGGCAAGGATTCCTGGGAGATCGATCTCACCACGACCGATGGCAAGGCCGCACTGCATCGTCTGGCCGAGCAGGCCGACGTCATCGTCGCCGGTCTGGGCCTCGACCTGGCTGCGATGCAGCGCGATCACCCGGCATGCGTGGTCGTACAAGTGTCGGACTTCGGGCTGGACGGACCACTGGCCCATTGGCGCGGCAGCGAGATGATCTTCCAAGCCTTGTCCGGGATGATGAACGAGAACGGTCTGCCCGGCCGTGAGCCGCTGTACGGCGTAGGTCACCGAGCCCAGTATGCGGCCGGTGTCGGCGCGTTTATCGGTGCCTTGGCGGCCCTGCATGTGCGCGGCTGTACCGGGCGCGGGCAGCGGGTGGACATGGAAGTCGCGTTGAACACCGTGGCCATGGCGCCGCCTGGAATCACGGAGTACAGCTATAGCGGATTGCAGGAGATAAGGGGGGACGTGCGCCGCCCGTTCATGTGCATTCAATGCCGCGATGGCTGGGTGGCACTGTGGCTACAGCAACCTGCCTGGGGAGCCTTTTGCAGCACGCTGGGACTGGCTGCGCTGGAACACGACCCACGGTTCGCATTGTTCAAGTCGCGGATGGATCATTGGCCCGAGCTTGAGGCGCGGGTGCAGCAAGCGGTGCGGGCATGGGCAGCCGACGACCTGCTGCAGCGGCTACTGGACAGTCGCATTGTGGCTGCGAAGGCGTATCGGGCAAGCCAGTTGTGGTCGGACATGCCGCATCTGGCAGCGCGCGACTACTGGCAAACGGTCAACACGGCTGCCGGGCCCCGGGTCGTCCTCGGCCCGCAGTTCCGTTTGAGTCGTACGCCCAGCCGTGCACAGGTGCGCGCACCAGACCTCGGCGAGCGACGGTCGGGGCGCGCAGCGTTGCACGATTTGCGCTGGAGACCGGCGCAAGTGGCGCAGAGGCCGCAAAGCGCGACACCTGCAACAGGCGACCCGACACTGGGCCCGTTGGCCGGCGTGCGCGTCCTCGATTTCACGACTGCATGGGCTGGCCCGTTATCCGGGCGCATCCTCGCGTTCCTGGGGGCCCAGGTCATCAAGGTCGAATCGGCCACCAGTCCGGACCTGTGGCGTCATGCTGCCTCGCCCATCCTGCCTCGGCGTTACCCCGATGGCATCGCGGGAGAGCGCCGCTACAACCGGTGCGCCCTGTACAACTCCCAGAATCTCGACAAGCTCAGCCTCTGCCTGGATCTCAAGCATCCGCAAGGGCTGGCAGCGGTACAGCGTGTAGCAGCCGTGACCGATATCGTCCTCTGTAACTTCAGTGGTGGCACGCTGGCCCGCATGGGCTTGGGCTACGAAGTGCTCTGTCAGGCTCGGCCCGACATCATCGTGGTCGAGATGCCAGGCTTCGGCAACACCGGCCCCATGGCCAAGGCGGCGGCCAACGGCACGACGATGGAGATGGCAGCCGGCATGGGCGGCATGATCGGCTACCCGGGCGGCGCGCCGCAGACTACAGGCCAGTACTACCCGGACCCGATCGGTGGCTTTCACGGTGCAGCGGCTGCGCTGGTGGCGTTGCTGCACCGCCAGGCCAGCGGTCAAGGCCAGCACGTCGAGCTGCCCCAGGTCGAAGCGTCCATGCCCTTCATCGGTGAGGAGTTGTTGCACGCACTGGCCACTGGGGTTGACCCGCAACCGCATGGCAACCGAGTGCGTTGGGCGGCGCCACACGATGCCTACCGGACTCAGGGCGATGATGCCTGGGTAGCAATCGCCGTCGAAACCAACGACGAGTGGCGGCGCCTGTGTAGCCTCATGAACCAGCCGGGCTTGGCCGACGACCCTCGTTTTGCTGAGTTCGATGCGCGGTGGCGGAACCAGGACCTGCTGCGTGAACCGATCACCGCGTGGACACAGACGATGCAAAAGGCGCAGGTTGCCGAGCTGCTTCAAGGCGTCGGGATCCGGGCTGCTCCAGTCAACAAGCCACCGGACCTGTTGGACAGCCCCTACCTGGCCGCGCGGCAGGGGTTTGTCGAGATGACCCATCCCGAGGCGGGTAAGCATCGGTACCTGAACCTGCCGTTTCGGCTGTTTGACACACCCGCTGCGCACCGGGTGGCTGCGCCCTGCCTGGGTGCAGACTCGCACCAGGTGCTGCGGCAGATCGCCGGTCTGTCCGCCGCAGAGGTGGACGAGCTCGAACGGCTCGGCGTCTTGTCTGCTGTGCCGGTCGTCTAACCCTTCCGCAGGCACCCAGGCGCGCAATCAGGCCCATGACTAAATCCATGGATCACCACGGCCTCGATGTACATGTCGGACGACGGCTGACCGAACGCACGTTCGTGCTCGAAGCGCCTGTGCAAGCTGACGTGCTGCGCCTGTGTGGCATTGATCCGTCGTTGTACGGCGAGCAGATCGACCCCGCGGCCTTCGTCAGGCTGGCGATTGATGAAGGGGTGCGCAACGGAATGTCCATCCATGGCGGGGTGCACCTGTCCGAACGTCTGGTCCAGCACCGGCCTGGAATACTGGGCGAGCGCCTGACCGTGAGTGGCGAAATACTGGACGTGCAGGCGGTCCCTCGCGGCACGCTAGTGATCGGCAACACGCTGTTCCGTGGGGATGACGGCCAAGCGGTGGTGTCGATCTTTCGGCACTCGCTGCGGCCTGGTCCGGACATGACTGGCGCACCCGGTTCGGACGCGACAGCGGCGCCCTCGCCTGCCATCGCCGACACAAGCCTGCTTGCGCGCCTGTCAACGATTCAGTTGACCCCCGCGATCGTCAAGGCCTTTTCAAATCCAGACAACCCGATCCACTTTGATCCCGAGCTTGCGCGTCAGCGAGGCTACCGGGCGCCGATTGCCGGGGGCGCCCTGTGCGTGCGCTACCTGACTGCCGAAATCTGGCGACGTGACGCCCCACGCTCGCTCTCGCTCGAGATCCGGTTTCGGCGCCCAGTGTTCTGGGACGATGCATGCGATGTGATGGTCGATGACCGTGATGGCCGATGGACCGCCATCGGGCTGGCAGTGCGCGGGAAAATTGCGACTGAAGCTCGGATCGAAGAATGGACCGTCTGATCCCCTCAATACCCTATCGCCACAGCGACGGAGCGACCCGCCCATGAGCAGCTATCAGCACATCCGCTACGCCGGACAAGCCTATGAGTTCATCCGCTATGAGGTGGTGGAACGCATCGCACGCGTGACCTTGAACAGACCGGATCAGGTGAACGTGCAAAGCACCGCAATGCTGGAGGAATTGGACCATGCCGTTGACACAGCAGGTGCAGACCATGACGTGCGGGTGATCTGCCTGTTCGGGGCGGGCCGCCATTTCTCTGCCGGCCACGACCTAGGCTCGTCGGAAGAACGGGCGCACCGCGAGCGTTTTCCCATTGAGGATGGTGCTCGCGGCCTGTTTGAGCGTAACTGGCGCCTGCACATGGACATGCATTTGCGCTGGCGCAACGTGCCCAAGCCATTGATCTGCGCGGTGCAGGGCTACTGCATCTTCGGTGGCTGGATGGTGGCCTCAACCGCCGACGTCATCTTCGCGGCCGACGATGCACTGTTTCTGGGTTCAGCCTTTCAGTACTTCTCGATTCCGTACGATATCCATCCGCGCATGGCCAAGGAGCTGCTCTTCCAGGGCCGCTTCATCAATGCCCGTCAGGCGCGCGAGCTGGGTTTCGTCAATCGTGTGGTGCGACGCGACCAGTTGGAGGCCGAGACCCTGGCCTATGCAGCCGATGTTGCCCGCAATGATCCGTTCGATCTGCGCACCACCAAGATGGCGATCAACCAGGCGCAGGATGCCCAGGGGTTTACAGCCCATATCCATAACGCGTTCAGCACGTTCATGGTCCGCCGTATCGGCTCGAGCGATCCAGGGCATGTGAAGCCCTGGCCGACCGAGGGCAAGCGCCTGCCGATGGTGGAGGTTGCCCTGGAGCGCTATCAGCAGGAGCTTGCGCGCGAACAGTCCCTCGAATCCGATGTGGAGCAAACCCCTGGTCGAATCCAGTCCCAGCCGAACGACCCCCAAGGCACGCCTGAATGACGCACGAACTGTTACGACCCCACATCACCTCTGACAGGAACCGCCCATGACCTACGCCGCAGGCCGCCTGATTCACGACGCCGATAGCCATCTAATGGAGCTCGATGATTGCCTGGATCCGTACTTCGAGAGCAGCATGCTCGCGCGCTTTCATGCGTCGACGCATTACCGCGCCCGAGCCGCGCGCTACGTGAAACGGCCAGGACGTTCGCGCGCCGCGCATGCTGATCCGGTCTTCCGTGCCACAGTCGATGAAAACATCCTGCTGCGCAAGAACCATGAAGCCCACGGTTCGTTCATTCGTGAGGATCGTTCTCACGCGATGGACCTGTTCGGCTTCGCCAGCCAGCTGGTGTTTACCACCTACTGCCTGGGCAATTTCGGGCTGGATCAGACCGACGACATGGCGCTGTGCTACGCGGCCGCAGACGCGCACAATCGCATGATGACGGACTTCTGCGCCGTCGACCGCCGGCTGCTGTCCAGTTGCTATGTGCCACTGGAGGACTTCGCCAGGGCGCGACAGACTGCTGTGCTTGCCGTGCGTCTGGGGGCACGCTCGCTGCTGATACCCTCGCGTTGCCCGATGCGGCACGCGCCCAGCCACGCCGAGCTCGACCCGGTGTGGGCGCTGGCGCAGGAAGCCGGCATTCCGGTTCTCTTTCACGTGGGCGGCGAAGAGAAAATGTCCAAGACCTACAAGGTCAACGGCGGACCGCCAGTGCCGGACTTTCATGGCGGGGACGACAACTTCACGTCGATCAGCTACATGCCGATTCCCAACTCGGCGATGCAAACCTTATCGACGCTGATCTTCGATGGCGTGTTCGACCGCTTCCCGCGCTTGAAGTGGGGTGCCATCGAACTGGGGGCCGCCTGGGTGCCGGGATGGATGCGATCCATGGATTCGGCCGCCTTCGCGTTCCGCAAGAACGAAACCCGTCTACAGAAGCTCTCCGCCCTGCCCAGTGAAATTGCCCGGCGCCAACTGCGCGTCACGCCTTACCCGCATGAGGACACCGGCTGGATCATTCGCAACAGCGGCGAAGAGATGTGCTTGTTTTCGTCCGACTTCCCGCATATTGAAGGAGGACGGCACCCGCTCAAGCGCTTTGACGAAACCCTGCAAGGTTGCTCACCCAAGGCGATCAATGCCTTCTACGCAGACAACTTCATCGACCTGATGGGCGAGGGCCTGGCGCCAGCGTTACGCAGACCGGCGCACCTGAAGGCGGCAGCCTGAGGCAAGCACAGCCTGAATGGATACAGCGCTCCAACCCCTGGCAAATCTATGGACGATGAATGTGCTGCTGGCCGCGTGTCTTGCGCTGCCAAGCGGCATTCTTCAAGGATATGCGGGGTTTGGCGGCGCCTTGTTTGCCGCCCCGTTTTTTGCTTTGTTATTTGGTCCGGCAACCGGGTTCAGCATCCTGGTGATCCTCATGCTGTTCAGCCAGGCGCCGCTGTTTCCTGAGGCCTTGCGCAACGCCGACTGGAAAGAGTTTGCCCCGCCTTCCATCGCAGCTGCCATCACCATGCCGCTTGGGGTCTCATTTCTGGTGGCTGCAGATCCAGCGTTCATTCGACGTGGGATGGGCGTCTTCATCTTGCTCATCACGGTCGTCATGATGCTCGGCTACCGCTACACGGGTAAGCGACGGATATGGGTCGGTTTTGGTACAGGAGGTGTCGCCGGTGCCATCAGCGGTTTTTTTGGTGTTCCGGCCTTCCCTCTTGCAGCGATTTATTTGCATCACTCTGATCGATCACCCCGCGAGATCCGGGCGAACGTTCTGGCAGCCATCTGCTGCACCCTGACGGTGTACTTGATCGTGTTGAGCCTGAACGGCGCCTACAACCGTTCTGTGCTGATCCACGCAGCCATCCTGACGCCGATCTTCGCAGCCGGCGTTTATCTGGGTCAGTATCTCTTTCGCATTGCGCCGACCGACTGGTTCAAGAAAGTCACGTACGCGATCCTGATTGGAACCGCCCTCGTCATGATGACGACCTGACGATCCGATGCACTGATGACTCAGTTCTAACGAGACGCCCCGCATGACCGACATTGACTCCCTGCGTGCACTGATGGCCGATGGTCCAAGGCGCATGGCATGCCCGGACGAACCCGCCTACCTCGCGGCGTGGCAGGCGCATGCGCTGCCATGGGCCGATGCACTGCTACCCATGGCGGTGGCGGCAGGCCGGATCGCAGATCGACTGGCGTGGGTGTTCCAGGCTGGCTACCAGGCCGCCTGCCGAGACGCCTTTCCCGATGCGCGCTCCAGCGGCTGGATCGCCTATGCCGCATCAGAAGACCGCAAGAACGACCCACCGCTGCCGGGCGTGACCTTGGCAGACGGTTGTCTGAATGGCTTCAAAACTTGGGTGGCTGGCGCACGCAGTGTTCAGGCGCTGGCCATCAAGCTGGGCAGCGGGCCGGACGCCCAGTACCTGCTGGTGCCGCGTGACACACCGGGGCTGACCTTGGTAACAGGCCGCACACCCCGCTTTCTGAGTGAGATGAGCCAGGGCCAGGCGCACTTTGACCGCACACCCCTTGCGGCCACCACCGCACTCGACCCAAGTCGTATCAGGCATTTCGGCCTGGTCGAGCCCTTGTACGTGTACGCCGCCTTCTGCGGCTTTGTCCTCGGCAGCACCGACCAGCCCGATCTCGTGGCGTGCGCCCGCGACTGTCTTGCCGCGATCGCACCTGCCCTGCAGTCGGTGGGAGGCACGCTCGACCGTCACCATCTGGGCCAGGCCGATGCGCGAGCCCAGGACCTGCTGGCACGGCTGTCCGAAAACCGACTCCATGCGGCGGGCAACTGGCTGTCCGACCAGCGACTGATCTCCATGTACTCAGGCAACGTGCAGCGCCATGTGCAGGGACACTAAGCGCGAATCGTCATGACAACTGCGCCCCTCAAGTGGCCCTGGTTGGTGCTGGCCGGTCTGGCGCTGGGCGTGACCGTGACCCACGGTTTCGCCCGCATGGCCTACGGTCTGCTGCTACCAGCCATGAAGTCCGAGTTGGGGTGGACCTATTCGCAGGCCGGCTGGCTGAACACAGCCAACGCGCTGGGCTATCTGGCGGGCGCGGTGCTCACCATGCTCCTCATTCGGCGCATTTCGCCTGCACGCCTCTTCGCCTTCGGCATGGCGGCCACCGCGTTGTCGCTGCTGGCCACGGGGCTTCACGCCGGGTTGGGCTGGCAGACCTTCTGGCGCATGGCCGCGGGCCTGCTGGGGGCGCTTTCGTTCACCACTGCAGGCACGCTGGCCGCAGGACTCTTCCCGGGCGATGCACGCCGAAGCGCGCTGGCCATCGCCATCCTGTTCGGCACGGGCGGCGGCGTGGGCGTTGTGCTGACGGGATGGGGCATCCCGCTGATGCTGGACGCATGGGGCCCCGCATCGTGGCCAGCGGGCTGGATGGGCATTGGAGCCGTCAGCCTGTGTTGCCTGCCGCTGAGCCTGTGGGCAGCCTCGCAGCTGCACGCGCCGGTTCAGGCAGGGCAAACCAAGCTCGCGCCTGTGCCGGTGCATCGTATGCTGCCCGTGATGGCCGGCTACGCGTGCTTCGGCCTGGGCTACTTCGTCTACCCGACTTTTCTGTCAGCGTGGATGACCGAACAACAGGCCGGCGCCGGGTTCATCGCACTGGTGTGGGTCGTGCTGGGCATCAGCCTCATCCTGTCACCTTTCGTGTGGCGGCGCGTTATGGCGCGCCATGCCTCGGGCCTGCCCCTGGCCTTGATCATGACCTGCACCGCCATCGGCTCCGCGCTGCCGGTGGTGCTGCCGAAAGGGCCAGTGCTGTTGGTATCGGCGGTGGTTTTCGGCCTCGCAGTCTTCATGGCCCCCGGCGCGGGAACGAATTTCGTGCGGCAAAACCTGCCGCCACAAGCCTGGGGACGCGCGATCAGCCTGATGACGCTGGTCTTTGCCGTGGCCCAGATCGCAGGCCCCTATGGTGCCGGGCTGGTGGCGGACCGCTTTGACAATATTGGTGTCAGCCTTCTGGTGGCTGCGGGGGTGCTTTTAGTGGGTGCAGCACTGTCCTTGCTACAGAAGGCGGAGCCCAGAGCCCGATGACGAACTCGCCCGCAAACCAATACCCAAGCTCCAAGTGATGGATCAGACCGACCACTTCGAGGTGAGATTTTTCAGGAAATGCAACTCACTACCGGCCCAGCCCGGATGCGCCCCGATCCTGAGTGCCTTCGAAGATGGTGTCCGTACTATCATCAGTTTTTAATCATCCCTTCACCCAGGAGCTTACGATGACCTCGTCGACACGGCGGCAAGTGCTCGGCGCAGCTGCCGCCACCACAGTGCTGGGCAGCGCCAGCCGTATGGTGCAAGCCCAGTCCGGCTGGCCTGCCGGCAAGACCATCCGCATCGTGCTGCCCAGTGGTGCCGGTGGTGGCTCCGACATCTTTGGCCGAGTGCTGGCTGAATTTATGGGCAAGGAACTCGGCACCCAAGTCATCATCGATAACAAGCCCGGCGCCAATGGCCTGCTGGCCATGGATGCCGTGGTTCGTCAGCCGCCTGATGGCTACAACCTGGCCGTGTCATTCACGGCCAGCGTCATCGGCAACAAGCTGCTGCAGACCAAGCTTGCCTTTGATCCGATCACTGACCTCACGCCGATCGCAAAGATCGGAGGCGAAGGCGGCAACATCCTGATCGTCAACCCAGAGTTGCCTGTCAAAAATGTGCGCGACCTGATCGAGCTCACCAAGACCCGCAAGGATCTGAGCTATGCGTCCTGGGGCATTGGCTCGGGCGGCCATCTGATCATGGAGGCGCTCAAGGCGAATACCGGCATGCAGATCAATCATGTGCCCTACAAGACGGTTGCTCAGATCTCGCCCGACGTGATCTCCAATGTCATTCCGGTCGCCTGGATCGATACCGCTTCGCCCCTTCCGCACATCAAGTCGGGCCGAGTGCGGGCGATTGCCACCTCGGGCACCAATGTCCTGCCGCAGACGCCTGAGGCCCTGCCTATGGTGCAGCAGGGGGTCCAGCTCACAACACTGCCCTACTACTCGCTGCACGGGCCCAAGGGCATGCCTGATGCCATCGTGCAGCGTATTGTCGGTGTGGTGAACAAATGGCTGGCCTTGCCCGAGACTGCGGCCTTCTATCGCGATCGCAGCAATCAGCCCGCCCCTGGGCAGACCTCGCCCGATCAGCTCCTGAAGCAGTTGCAAAGCGACCTGGTGAGCTGGGGCAAGATGTATGAACTGGCGGGCATCAAGCCGCAGTAAAGGCTTGGTCGCCTGCGGTACTGGGCGTAAGCCTTAGCGGCCAAAAATAGTGCGGGTCGAGGAAACTCGCGCAAGTCCAGCGCCAGCGTGCCCACAACAGCTTCGAGCACTTCGAAGGTCGAGCACGACAATGACACCTCGGCGTAGATGATGGGGTTGATCACCCGCGCGTGAAGACTGGACTGCGCACGCATTTGGGCGATGGACCAGTCCGCCCACTGCGGATCGTTTTGCAGCACGTCCACGAGGACGTGGGTGTGGACCAGCACCATCAGTCGTCGGCGTGCAGCGGCTTCATCAAGTCGTCCGTCCGCCAGCAGATCTCTGCGCGGCCACGGACAGTTTCGAAGCGGTCGGGCTTAGGGCGGCGAAGACCTTTCGCGGGCTTCGGTCGATGCAGGACACCTTCGTCGGCCATGTGCACTGAGAACTGAACCGGCGGTCATGGCATCTGCGGCTAAGCCTGTCTCACTATGAAACGCCTGCGCTACGCGTAAGCCTTCAGCCTTCGGCCACGATCGCGGCCGCCGCGTCGAGTCCGCCATCGCCATGCGGGACACCGAGCGCCTTGAGCCCTGCTCCGATGCAGCCCAGCGTTCCCAGAAGCGAATGCGCGCTGAGATGGCCCATGTGGCCGACTCGAAAGAAGTCGTGCCATCGCGGGGAGTCGGGTGGCGCCATGCCGATCCCAATGCCAAGCGTCAGCCCGGCATGCTGCTCGGTCCACTCGCGCAGCCTGGTGCCGTGGCCGGGCAGTTCGATCGCGGTGACCGCATGACTGCGGTGCTCGCGATCGCGCACGTTCAGGCGCACACCGCCCGGACGCTCCCATGCTTCGAATGCCGCCCAGACCGTGCGCGCGAGCCTCGCATGCCTGGCCCACACCGCCTCGATGCCCTCCTCGCGGACGATCATGTCAAGCGATTCGCGCAGCCCATGCAGATGGTGCGTCGGCGCGGTCCCGTTGAACCGCTGCGAGGGCGTGGGCGGGTTGGCTCGCGGGCGCCAGTCGAAGTGGCCGGTAACACAATCGGCCCTGCCACGCGCACGGTCTGCACGATCGTTGAAGAACACGAACGCCATGCCGGGTGGCAGCATCAGGCCCTTTTGCGAACCGGCGATCAGCACGTCGACGCCCCAGGCGTCCATCTCGATGCGGTCGCAGCCCAGTGACGCAATGCAATCGGCCTGCAGGAGTGCCGGATGCACCGCCGAATCGATCTCACGGCGAATCGCTGCGAGGTCGGCACGCAGCGAGCTCGAAGTGTCGACGTGCACCACCAGCACCGAGCGAATCTCGTGGGCGCTGTCAGCGCGCAAACGTTCACCGATGCGCACGGGATCGATCGGCGATGCGGTCCCAAAATCGATCGTCTCGACCTGCAAGCCCAGCCCTTGTGCTATCTCGGCCCAACCGCGCCCAAATGCGCCGGCCAAGGGCACGAGCACACGATCACCGCGCGAGTGCGTGTTCGCGAGCGACGCCTCCCAGGCGGTGTGCCCGTTTCCGATGTACATCGCAACCTGCTGCTCGGTGCGCGCGACCCGCTTGAGGTCAGGCACGAGCGACTTCGTCATCTCAACAAGCGGCCCGGTATAGATGTTCGGCGAGGCCCGGTGCATTGCGCGCAGTACGCGCTCCGGAACGATCGACGGGCCGGGAATGGCGAGGGTCTGGGGACCGTGTGAGAGGCTCATCGGTGAGTGGCTTTCGAGTGCGATAGCGATCGGTGGATGTGGGCCGAATTGTCCCACGACGCAGCGGTGCGCACGCAGAGGCGGCGTCGACTCGTTCGGCGGAAGATTCGTTTCGGCCTGCAGGGCCGGTTTGTACCCATCCTTGTCGTTGTAACCCGTCAATGAGCAGAATCCCGTGGCCGGCGGCTCCTGACGTTTGACGATGGTGTGTGAGCACAACGCTGAGCGACTCTTTATGACCGTCTGTATCCGACGCTGTGCCCGTGACAAAGCGGGTAATTGCGATTATTGGGACGGGCCGCTAAATGGGCAACTTCAAACCTTCCCATTGGCGTAGCAATTCGAGTTGCCGGTGCAGTTGGCCAGTCGTCATGGTTTGGGAACCCCAAACCGGGACGCGTCCTGCGAACTCGCCCAGCAGCCAGAACTGCCGCACCGCCATAAATCGTGCGATAGCGGCAAGGTCGGCATCTGCGACCGGGCGTCTATCCCGGTAGGCGGAAATAAAAGTTTTCCACTGCCTTTGCGCCTTGGTGCTCACCTAACCGTCAGGCACGCGCGGATAAAGGTTCCATGGGTAGACCGCAAGCTCATACGCCAAGTAGCCCGGGCCTGCCTCGTCGAAATCGAAGAAAATTGCTTGGCGGTGCCCTTCGGTGTTGGTCGTGACGAAGTTGTTCTGACCGTGTGCGTCCCCATGACACAGCACACGGCTCAGTTCACCCAAGGCAAGTATTTCATCGTGTAGCCGCAAGCCCAACTTCTCGAATTGCGGGCGTAGTTCGCCCGTCATGGACGGCGCGCGAAGCAGACCATCCAGGGGCCCTAGGAGCAGGTAGTCCAGGTCAAGCGTATAGACGCTCGCGGGCCCCCGGTAGCTCTCGCCTCCTTGGTGCAAGGCTGCCAATCCGTGCGCAAAGGCCTGAATGTCAGCTGTTGATTCACCCGTGAACTCACCATCCAGGTATTCAAAGAGCATCAGCGTTCGTGAACCCTCCGGCAGCGGAACCTGTATGGCAACCTCGCCAGTCGCTGTTGTCACGCAACGAGAAACCTGGCAGCCGACGTGGGCCCAGTGCTCCAGTGCCGCAGCCTCGAACGTCACATTCGGGCCGCCTCGTGGTCGCTCGGCGCATATTCTTGCCACAACGCGGCGCCCGCTTGCAAACCCCAATCGATAGACCTGATTGAAACTTCGCCTAAGGAACTCACTTTCGACGACCTCACCAAGTCCATAGCGAGCCTCCACGAGGGCGCCGATGCTGCTTGCCGTTGGCGTCGATTGTGCGATTTCCAGTTGCATGTGTGCCCCACAGGAAAAGGGCAGCGATTATGCGGCAGCGGCGCCCAGACTAGAACGACTGCACCAAAGCAACGCTGATCTACCGACGTATGAGGAACCTGCGCGCTGTGCAGTGAATGCTGGGCCATTCGAAGTAGGAATCGACCGTGCGTTACCTGGACAATGAGGTCGACGACGCGCTGGAGATCACTGAATAGACCGAAATCTGATCTTTGATCTTTAAAGCTCATCAGGTGGTCAGCGGTGCACACCAGGGATGTGTGCGGGCTTCAAACCGGATGTAAGGGCTGAACCACCAAACACACTCCAAGCGCGGCACAAACACGGTTCACGGTGTCGAAGCGTGGCGCGCTGCCAGGTCGCAGGGCCTTGTAGAGGGCTTCCCTTGTGAGGCCTGCCGCCTTAGCGATATCGGTCATGCCGCGAGCGCGGGCGATGTCACCGAGTGCAGCAGACAGCAGCCCCGCGTCGTTGGCCTGCAGGATGTCGGTTAGGTATGCCGCAATGGCCTCTTCACTGCCGAGGTAGGACGTGGAATCAAACACTGACAGTTCGTCAACCTTGATTCGTTTGGTCGTCTTCTATTCCTCTCTCAATCCAGAAGGGCGGCCCCGGCCCGACGGCGGCGAAGGTCTGATGTGCGTCGCATAGCGGTCTGCCGATGGCCGATCGCAAACACCGGCATTCGACCCAAAGCGGAAGTTGGCCTATGCGAATGAGCTGCCCGAAAACCGCCGCTCAACGTTAGCGCAAAGCGGGCAACGACGGCAGAGCGCCACCCGGGCTGGCGAAAATGTACCGCGCACCGCCAGACCAGGCCTGGCGGCGTGTCGCTGGCGCTCCGCTTGAGCGAGGGGTTCGGCTTTACCTAGGGACTACGCTGCCTGTGCGTGGAACTTGACGCCAAGTGCCCGTGCAACCTTAAGGATGGTCGCAAAGCTTGGATTGCCGTCTTGGCTAAGGGCGCGATAGAGACTCTCGCGACTGAGCCCAGCGTCCTTGGCAACTTGCGACATGCCCTTCGCGCGAGCAATGTCCCCGAGTGCCCGCGCGATACCGGACACATCGTCTGGTGCTTCTTCGAGCCAGGCGTCGAGATAGGCCGCCATCTCTTCCGGCGTCCTGAGGTGCTCCGCGACGTCATAGGCCGACGTTTTCGGCTTCAGCGTCCTCTTCTTAGCTACTGTGGTCATTTCGTCTCTCCTGGTGTTGTGCCGCCAGGCGCTGTGCCTTGGCGATATCCTTGTCCTGGGTAGACTTGTCACCGCCTATTAGCAGCAGCAACAGGCGGTTACCTCGCTTGGCGTAGTACACCCGGTAACCGGGACCTACGTCGACTCGAAGTTCCGAGACCCCGTTTGTAAGGTTCCTGTGGTCGCCTGGGTTGCCATGAATGAGGCGATCGACCCGCACCAGAATCCGAGCACGGCCCGTCAAGTCCTTGATGCCGTCGAGCCACTCTCGGTAGTCGTCTGTCTTCTCAACCTGCATGACGCGACTGTAGCTCACAGGCTACGACCGGGCAAGTGCTGCCTGTGAGGCCGAACGCTTCGTTGACCGTCGGTCTGCGCAAACTGTCCGGTTGAACTCAAAGTTAGGCCTCGCGCGCACCAGCGAGATGACTAAACTGCTACGCCTTACGGGGATAGGCGCGAATAAAGCTTCGCATTGCAGCCGCTCAATCTGCCGGTATTTCATTGCAGGCTCCCTGAGGGCTGCGTCGTCGCGAGGCGTCAGGTCGAGACTAATGCCCCTTGGCTCGGGAGGGCAGCCGGGCGCCAAGCCAGGGCCTCGCCTTAGCCCCGTGCCATACTTTCCTTCATGCGGCCTAACGTCCTGTTCGTGCACGCGAGGCGAGCGATGATGGCCAGGTCCGAGGTCGTCCATGCCACTGGAGAGCTCCCAAATTGATCATCGAACCCGCGCGCGAAACCCCCGTCCTGGCCGAGGTGGATGTCCTGGTCGCCGGCGGCGGCATGGCCGGCATTGGCGCGGCGGTGGCGGCGGCGCGCGGCGGCGCCTCGGTGCTGCTGCTGGAGCGGCTTGCCTTTCTGGGGGGCACCACCACCGCTGTGACGCTGGGCGGCTTGTGCGGCTTCCTGCGTGCTGACAATGGGCAGATGTATCCGATCATCGGCGGCTTGTGGTCCGAGCTGGAGGAGCGCGCTCGACGGATGGACGCGCTGGGCACGGTTCGAGTCCACCCCACGGTGCGCGGCGTGCACGGCCTGCCCTACGATTCCGAGCGGATGAAGCTGGTCCTCGATGCATGGCTGGAGGATGCCGGGGTGCGGATCCTGACCGAGGTCACCGTGGTGGGGGTAGCGCGCGCGGGGCGCCGCGTCAGCGCGGTGTTCATCGAGAGCAAGGGCGGGCGGCATGCGATCCGTGCCCGCAACTTTGTGGATGCCACCGGCGACGCCGATCTGGCGGCTCGCGCCGGCTGCGGATTCGCGTTGGGTGAGGCGGGACAGACCCAGCATGCCAGCGCCATGTTCCGCATGGCGCCGGTCGATCGCGCAGCCTTCGCCGGCATCAGTCGGGCCGAGCAGGATGCGCGGATGGAAGCGGCGGTTGATGCAGGGATCGATTTGCCGCGGACCACCCTGGCGATCTATCCCGGGCTGGATGGGGTTGGCGTGCACCTTAATGCGACCCGGGTGGGACAGCCGAACGGCAGCAGCTTTGACTGGACCGACCCGTGGCAGCGGGCGGCGGCAGAACGTGAGGGGCGGCGACAGGTGGCGCTTTACGAACGTGCAGCGCGTGAGCACCTGCCAGGCTTTGCAGGCGCGCGCATCAGCAGCATTGGTGCTCAGCTTGGCATCCGGGAGAGCCGGCTGGTCGAGGGCGATGAAACACTGTCCGAGGCGGATGTGATGGGTGGCGTGCGCGGCGACACCCGCATCGCCTGCACCGCCTGGCCTGTGGAGGACCATGCACCGGGTCGCGCCACCATCTGGCGGCCGCTGCCCGATGGGTTTTCCTACGGCATACCCTTCGGCAGCCTGGTGCCTCGTGCGCTCGACAATGTGCTGGTGGCCGGGCGCTGTCTGTCTGCCACCCACATCGCGCAGGCCAGCGCCAGAGTCACCGCGCCATGCCTTGCCATGGGCCAGGCAGCGGGCACGGCAGCGGCAATGGCGGACGATGGCGGGGTGCGGGTCGATATTGCCGCCCTGCAAGCACGGCTACGCTCGGATGGTGCCTTGCTCGATCCGTGAAAGTTTCTTTGCAGCAGGCTTTGAATCGTTTACCCGGCGAGGCCAAGCGCCCGTCTTGGCTTCATCGGTTCCACTTGCACCATTCAATCGCGGGATGAGTTCCGGGCATCACGGCTTCGAATATCTCAGGAACCAGACGCAATCCGGTGTTGCTGTTGGTCAGCAGAACGGCGCCAGATTGTTCGGTTGGATCGCCCATCACAAACGCTCGGGTTCCGTCCAACCAGCCCCACTGGAAGAAGGATTTTCGGCTGATCTCGATCCCCCAACCGAGCCCCCAGGCGACGTCATCATCCAGCTTTATCGGATCGAGGTTCAGATGCTCAGTCGTCGCCCAGGGGACGTGAAATACGGGCTCCAGCCACTGACGAAACATGCTTTCGGTCAGGCGCGCTCCTTTGAGCGCAGACAGGAGGAAGCGTCCAAAGTCGGTTGCGGTCGTTTGAAGCGAGCCACTCGCGTTCGCGGCGGCTAAGCGTTGCTTGGCGATGGGCTTTCCGTCCTCGTGCGGACTGGCGAAGTTCGCCTCGAATTGGGGTCTCCATGCGAGACTTGACGAAATCATGCCGAGCGGTTCGAACACCAACTGCGTCAGCGTGGTCTCGAATGGCTGCTTCGTGATGGCTTCGATTGCCTTCTGGAGATAAAGGAAACCGACGCTGGAATAGTTGAAGTGCGAGCCAGGCGGGAAATGAATTCGAGGGCGTCCGTCTGCCTTCAAATTCGGCAGACCAGAACTGTGCGTCAGTATGTGGCGTGTCGTGATCGCGTGAGAAGCTGGGTCTTCAGGGTTCACCGGACCGGCGAAGCGGGCCAGCGGCGCATCAAGATCCAGTTCGCCAGCATCAACAAGCTGCAAGGTCGCATAGGCCGCCACCGGCTTTGTGAGAGACGCCGCGCCGAAGATAGTTTCTTCGTCAACAGGATCGTTTGTCGAAAGATCCCGAACCCCCAGGGACAAAGCCTTGTCCATCGACCCATTGCGGATGGTGACGAGCGACACGCCAGGTACGTTTTGCTCGTGCATGAGGCGAGTAATGTTGGATTCGAATGTGTCCGATCTCATCGTGGTTTCCTGGTTGCGGTTGAGGGCGAGATCAAGGCTGAACCGCCGCAGCGGGCTTGTTATTCGACAAGGGCCTCCCTCAACTTATCCGTGGCACTAAATTTCCAGGCAGGTCAGGCACAAGGCAGTCGAGCTTTGACTTACTACGTAAGTCAAATTAAGATAGTGCGCCAAACTTTAATCTAGAAATCAACATGCCGACGCTACTCGTCTCCTCGAAAGGTCAGATCGTGCTGCCCGCCGAAATGCGGCGTCGACTCGGTATGGGCGCGGGCGCGAGGCTCGAGGTGCTCGAAGAGTCGGACGGGCTGAAGCTGCGCGTCGTCCGTTCGGTCGCGACGGCCGACACGACCAACATGGCGGGAATGGTCAAGGCGCCATCTCGTGGTGTTCCTCGTAGCCTGGCGGATTTCGATCCCGCATCGCTGCTGACCCGTTCGCGGCGGGGCAACTCATGAGAGCCCTGGATACGAATGTTTTGGTGCGATTCTTTGTCGATGATGCCGACGATGCACAGGCTTTCAAACAAAGGCCGGCGGCCGTCGCAGCGCTCGCCGAACGATCGTTTGTCTCTGTGACCGTGTTGCTTGAACTGGAGTGGGTCATGCGAGGGTTCTACGAACTTCCAGCCAAGGATGTTTCTCGCGTACTGCGTGCACTGGCGAGTATTGAACACATCACACTCGACGATCGCGACGCGGTTCTGGTGGCGCTCGACGCATTCGACACGGGGCTCGATTTCGCTGACGCGCTGCACCTTGCGCGTAGCTCCCGAGCTTCAGGATTCGCGACATTCGACCAAAGACTAGCAAGGCGGGCAAAAGCCTTAGCTCTGGCTCCGAAAGTGGACTTGCTTGGCTGAAGCGATCTCTGAACAACCGGCGGCCAAAGCGAAGCCTAAGTTGTCCGCCGAAAACCAGCTATAGAAGGCGGGACATCAGAGAAAATTCTGAGCAGGTCGTCAACGACCGCTTCTGGCCGGGAACTGCTGGTCCGCGCATGGCGGACGTTCGCTCATTCCCACTCGATCGTCGCAGGCGGCTTGCTGCTCACGTCATACGCCACGCGATTGATGCCGCGCACCTCGTTGATGATTCGCCCAGAGACTTTCTTCAGCAACGAATACGGCAATTCCGCCCAATCGGCAGTCATGAAATCGCTGGTCTGCACCGCGCGCAGCGCCACCACATAGTCGTAGGTGCGCCCATCGCCCATCACGCCCACGCTCTTGACCGGCAAGAACACCGCGAAGGCCTGGCTGGTTTTGTCGTACCAGCTGCGACCATCTGAAGGGTCGATGGCTGCGCGCAGCTCGTCGATGAAGATGGCATCGGCCCGCTGGAGCAGCCGGACATATTCCGGGTGAATCTCGCCGAGAATGCGCACGCCCAGACCTGGCCCGGGAAACGGATGGCGGTAGACCATCTCGGGGGGCAGTCCTAAGGCCACACCCAACTCGCGCACTTCGTCCTTGAACAGATCGCGCAAGGGCTCGAGCAGCTTCAAGCCCAGCGTCTCGGGCAGGCCGCCGACGTTGTGATGACTCTTGATCGTGGTGGCCTTCTTGGTCTTGGCCCCGCCAGACTCGATCACATCAGGGTAAATGGTCCCTTGCGCCAGCCACTTGGCGTTCTTGAGCTTGGCGGCTTCGCGCTGAAAGACCTCCACGAACTCGCGGCCGATGATCTTGCGCTTGGCTTCCGGGTCGCTCACACCCTTGAGCGCACCCAAGAATTCGGCGGTTGCATCCACATGCACCACGCGTGCATGCAGGCGGCCGACGAACATCTCCATGACCATTTGCGCTTCGTTCAGCCGGAGCAGGCCGTGATCGACGAACACGCAAGTGAGCTGATCGCCAATGGCCCGGTGAATCAGTGCTGCGGCCACGCTGGAGTCCACACCGCCTGACAAGCCCAGAATGACTTCCTCGCTGCCCACTTGCTCGCGAATGAGCGCGACGGCTTCGTCGATATGGTCGCGCATGACCCAATCGGGCTGCGCGCCGGCAATCTGCAGCACAAAACGCTCAATCAGCGCCCTGCCCTGCACGGTATGCGTCACTTCCGGGTGAAACTGCACGCCGTAATAGCCGCGCGCCTCGTCGGCCATGCCGGCGATGGGGCAACTGGGCGTGCTGGCCATGAGCTTGAAGCCTGGCGGCAATGCGGTGACCTTGTCGCCATGGCTCATCCAGACCTTGAGCATGCCGTGGCCGTCTGCGGTCGAAAAATCTTCAATGCCCTGCAGCAGCTTCGTATGCCCGCGCGCCCGCACTTCGGCATAGCCGAATTCGCGGTGATCGCTGAAGCTCACCTCGCCACCCAGCTGCTGCGCCATGGTCTGCATGCCATAGCAAATGCCCAGCACCGGCACGCCTGAGTCCCACACCGCTTGCGGCGCCCGCAGGGCATGGTCTTCGTAGGTGCTGCCGTGGCTGCCCGACAAAATGATGCCCTTGGGTGCGAACTGACGAATGAACGCGTCGCTCACATCGTTAGGGTGAATCTCGCAGTAAACATGCGCTTCGCGCACGCGGCGTGCAATCAGCTGCGTGACTTGCGAGCCGAAGTCGAGAATAAGGATCCGGTCGTGCATGGCGGTGTCTTGCCAACCGCTGAAGCGGCCAGCCTAAGTAATGGAAAAAAAGCGGGAAACAAACAGTGGGAAACGAACAGCGGGCAGGAATGCTGCAGAGCCGGCGCAGAGCGCCACGCCCAGGCGCAAGGCCGGGATCAGTTCTGCAGGTAGTACTCGAGTGTGGAGACCACCCGCACGCGCTTGATATGCGGGGTGCTGGCATCGCGGTCTTCGATCGAAAACTGGCCCTGTGAAGCGCGCTTGAGCTTGCCCAATTCGCTGCCGGTGTCGATTGCGAACTTGCCTGCGGACTCGCGGGCGTTCTTGACCGCCTGCTCGATCATCACGGGCTTGATCTCGTTGAGCCCATTGAATACGTATTGCACGCTCGGGCCTTCGCCCGATACCGCCACGCCCTGCTTGCCGAGCTCGCCCAAGGCGCCCAGCGCCTTGCGCACTGCATCGACCTTGGGGGTATAGACAGTGACCGAGGAACGCCCGGAATAACGCAGCTTCACGTTCTGATCGCCGTAGTCGCGGGCCTGGCGATCGGTGACCGCAGGCGGTGCAACCGTGACCTCAGCCTCATCAAACCCTTGAGCCTTCAGAAACGCCTGAATGGCTGCGTTCTTGGTTTCGAAGCGGGCATAGAGAGCAGGCAGGTCGTTGTCGACATCGGTATGCTGAATGCCCCAAATGGCCAGATTGGCCGGCACTTCACGTTCGGCCAGGCCTTTCACATCGACCGTACGCTCGGCGGCCTTGAACTTTTGCAGACCGCCCGACAGGGCCGCACCCAAACCCACCAGGCCGGCCGCCACCAGCAGCGCCGCAATGGCCGCTGCCAGGACGTCATAACCGCGTTGCGTCATGTCTGGCCTCAGTCGATGTGGTAGTTCGGCGCTTCTTTGGTGATCTGCACGTCATGCACGTGAGATTCCCGAATGCCTGCCGAGGTGATTTCCACGAAGCTCGGACGGGTGCGCATCTCGTCGACATTGCGACAGCCGCAATAACCCATGCTCGCCCGCACCCCACCGCACAGCTGATAGACGATCGACAGCACCGAGCCTTTGTAGGGCACACGGCCTTCGATCCCTTCGGGCACCAGCTTGTCCACGTTCGCAGAGGAATCCTGAAAGTAACGATCGGCCGCGCCGTCTGCCATGGCACCCAGGGAGCCCATGCCGCGGTAGCTCTTGTATGAGCGTCCCTGGTACAGGATGACTTCGCCAGGCGCCTCTTCGGTGCCGGCAAACATCGAGCCCATCATGACGCTGTAGGCACCTGCGGCCAGCGCTTTGGCCACATCGCCCGAATAGCGGATGCCGCCGTCGGCAATCAGGGGCACACCGCTACCGGCGAGGGCTTGGGCCACTTCGCTGATTGCGGTGATTTGCGGCACGCCGACGCCGGCCACGATGCGGGTGGTGCAGATGGAGCCGGGGCCGATACCCACCTTGACGCCGTCTGCGCCTGCTTCGGTGAGGGCCCGCGCGGCATCGGCTGTGGCGATGTTGCCGCCAATAATCTCCACGCGAGAAAAATTGCGCTTAATCCAGCGGATGCGATCGAGCACGCCCTGGGAATGGCCGTGGGCGGTATCGACCACCACCACATCGACACCTGCTTTCACCAGCGCTTCGATGCGCTCGTCGGAATCAGGCCCTACGCCCACGGCAGCGCCCACGCGCAACTTGCCGAATTCGTCCTTGCTGGCGTGCGGGTGCTCGGTGCTTTTCAGGATGTCCTTGACGGTGATCAGACCACGCAAGGCGAAGTCGGCATCGACCACGAGCACACGCTCGAGGCGATGCTGATGCATGAGCGCTTTGGCTTCTTCCAGCGAGGCGCCTTCACGCACCGTGACCAGCCGCTCGCGCGGGGTCATGATCGATGCCACAGGCTCGTCGAGCCGGGTCTCGAAGCGCAGGTCGCGGTTGGTGACGATGCCCACGACATGCCTGCCGCGCACTACTGGCAGGCCCGAAATACGGTGCTGCTGCGTGATGCCGATGACGTCGCGCACCGGCATGTCGGGCGTGACCGTGATCGGGTCTCGGACGATGCCCGACTCGAAGCGCTTGACCCGCGCCACCTCGCGCGCCTGCTCGGCCGGCGACAGGTTCTTGTGAATGATGCCGATGCCACCTTCCTGCGCCATGGCAATGGCCAGGCGCGATTCGGTGACCGTGTCCATCGCGGCGGACACGAGCGGAATGTTCAACCCAATGCCTCGGGTGAGGCGGGTGGCGAGCGAAGTCTCTCTGGGGAGGACGTCGGAGAAGGCGGGAACGAGCAGGACGTCGTCAAACGTCAGTGCTTTCTTGGCCAGTCGCATGGGCCCCTCTCGGCACAAAAGCGGATTATACCGACTCTGCTATGCCCCTCGCCCGTCCGACCCTACCCGTCAGCCTTTGGTCGGACACGCATCGACGGGCCGCGTGCTCAGCACACAGGATGAACGATCACCCGATCCGCCCTTGCGATGGCCCGCCATGCGTCCGAGACACCTGCTCCTTACGTTCCTCGTGGTGCTCGCCGCCGCGCCGTTAGCTCATGCCCAGTACAAGTGGCGCGATGCAAACGGGCGGATGGTGTACTCGGACATGCCGCCGCCCGCCTCGGTCCGGCCCAGCGATGTGCTTGCCACACCCGCCCGGTCGCCCCTCGCCAATGCACCGTCCGGATCGGGTGAACCGGCGAAGTCGAGCGCTTCCACCGGGTCGAGTACGCCTGCTGCGTCCGGCGACGCCTCGAACGAGTCGATCAGGAAAGCGGCCCTCAGCCCGGCCGACAAGGAGCTCGAGTTTCGCAAGCGCCGCCAGGAACGTCTGGACGCCGAAGCCAAGCAGATGAAGGCAGAGGCAACCGCACGCACACAGCAGGCGCAATGCGTTGAAGCACGCAATGGCCTGCGCTCTCTTGAGCGCGGCATGCCGGTCTCGATGGTCAACGAGCGTGGTGAGCCGCAGTTGCTCGATGAATCGCAGCGCAAGAACCGTATCGATGCGTTGCGCCAATCGTTGCAGGACAGCTGCCGCAACGCTCAGAGCGCGTCCGCATCCTGATCTGAACGCCGCGGCCGGGCGGGCAGACGCGGGTCACGGTCGCGCGCCCAGCGCCGCTCCCCTGCCTGCTTGCGCCGATGCTCGGCCCGCCGTTGCCGAGCCAGCATCGGGTCGACGATGACCGGCGCGAGCAATTCCACGCGATCGTGGTCATGCAGCGTCTCATCCAACCCCACACGGTGGCCGACGATGGCCACAACCCAGGGCGCATTCACCCTGCGTGCAGCGGCATCGGCCTCGAGCAGCGCTTCGTTGATCTGAAGCGGCTCAAACCACCCCGTGCGATGCAAGGCATCACGCACGGTGGCGCCATCGGGCAGAGTCAGCCGGATGTGTCCAATGCCATGGCCGCTGACCCGACACACCTCGACCGAGATCATCGGCCTGGTGTCTTCATCCATAGACTGCATCGGCTCGTTTGACGAAGGCATCGACGAAGGTGGTGGCGATCTGGTCGAACACGGGTGACAGCGCGCGAGACAGCAAGGAACCGGCAAACACATAGTCCAGTGAAAAGGCGACCTTGCAGGCGTCCTCGCGCAGCGGCTGGAACTGCCACAGTCCGTCCAGACGCGAGAACGGGCCTTCGCGCAGCGTCATGCC
>Ga0315906_10001942_pt1 | contig 29827 bp, 28 predicted proteins | sample LakEriMetagenome_4_FD_203526 | JGI IMG/M metagenome (GOLD analysis project Ga0315906, IMG submission 203526) | Freshwater fungal communities from buoy surface, Lake Erie, Ohio, United States - Buoy 2 MA122 | ecosystem: Environmental > Aquatic > Freshwater > Lake > Lake biofilm | place: USA...
CTACGCAGTGCCCGCGCACAATGCGCCGCTCGACGCCGCGGAAGTCGCGCGGATCAAGGCGAACTATGCGGCGATTCGCGCCCGCAATTGGCAGCAGCCCTTCGGCGTCGACTTCCACATGCGACCGGAATCCGCCCACGCGGTAACTGCCGAGAATCGCGAGCGCGAGTTCGAAGCGCGCTGGCAGTTGGGCACGCTGGGTTTTCTCGCCGCGTTCAGTGACCTGCTGACTGATCAGAGCGCGAATGACTACGCCGCGGAGTTCATCCGCAACAAGATCCGTGCGACCGTCAAGGATCCGGCCACCGCGGCCAAGCTGCTGCCGAAGCAGGTGGTAGGCTGCAAGCGCCTGTGCCTCGATACCCGCTACTACGAAACCTTCAACCGTCCGAACGTGAGTCTGGTAGACGTCAGCGAGACACCCATCGACCGCATCACGCCGGCCGGCGTGGTGGTTGGCGCGATCACCCATGACCTCGACAGCCTCGTTTTTGCCACCGGCTTTGATGCAATGACTGGCGCGCTCGAAAAAATCGATATTCGCGGTGCGGGCGGACTCGCGCTCAAGGAGAAATGGCAGGCAGGCCCGCGCACCTATCTCGGCCTTGCGATGGCCGGCTTCCCCAACCTGTTCACCGTATCGGGCCCGGGCAGCCCGTCGGTACTGTCAAACATGCTGCCAACGATTGAGCAGCACGTGAACTGGATCACGGAGTGCATCAGCTATCTCGAAGCTCATGGCAAGCGCCGCATCGAGGCACAGGTCGAGGCCGAGGACGCCTGGGTGGAGCACGTCAACAAGGTCGCCCACACTACGCTCTATCCGCGCTGCAACTCCTGGTACCTGGGCGCGAACATCCCGGGCAAGCCGCGCATCTTCATGCCTTATATCGGCGTTCCGCCCTACGTGGAAACCTGCCGGCAGGTGGCTGCGGCCGGGTATCAAGGCTTCACCCTCCAAGCCTGAGCGCGGCACATCCGCAGGTTGACGTCCCTCGTGGCCCGCTGGTCGACTCGCGGCAGTCCGGCGCTATCGGTCGGGAAGTCCATTCACTTATGTTTCCTGCACTCCAGCTGCCGCGTCGCCAGCATGGCGTTGATGAGTCTTGCGCGCATCCGTGCCGGAGGCCGGGGGCTTGAACCATACGCCGGCGTATGGAATTGTAGGAGCATGACCGCACGCCCGCAGAGCATCCCTGTAGCGGCCGTTCGAAGTCGGTTATCGACAATTACAATTTTGTATTTGGACCCGGGCGTCAGTTGCGCCGGTTCCAGGTGGCATGCAACCCCCGGAGACACGCGAACATGGATTTCGGCATCAGCTTTCCTACCTATATCCGCTCTTGGCAAGACGCCAAGATGGCCGAGGATTACGGCTTCTCGCACACCTGGTTTTACGATTCCCAGATGTGCTACAGCGATGTCTACGCCAGCATGGCACTGGTCGCTCACCACACTAGAACCATCAAAATCGGCACGCTGGTTTCCATCCTCGGCAACCGCATCGCGCCGGTCACCGCTCACTCCATCGCCACCATCAACGAGCTGGCGCCGGGCCGCGTGATCCTTGGCGTTGGCACGGGCTTCACTGGCCGCAATGTGATGGGCATGCCGCCCATCACGCTGAAGACCATGCGGGAGCACATCGAGGTCATCCGGGATCTGCTATCCGGTCGTGAGGCGGTTTATCGTGAAGGCAGCCGTGAGCGCCATATCAAGTTCATCCACCCGGATCACGGCTACATCAATATCAAGGACGAGATCCCAATCCACATGGCCTCCAATGGCCCCAAGGCGATCGAGATGACCGGCCAACTGGCGGACGGGTGGATAACCATCGGCCTCGATCCCGGCTACATTGCGGACAGCATCAAGCAAATCAAGGCCGCGGCGAAGGCTGCAGGGCGCGATATCGGGGAAATCTACTGCACCAACCTGACCTCAGCCTGCGTGCTGCGCCCGGGTGAATCGATACTCTCCGATCGCGTGGCCGAGCAAGTTGGGCCGTCGGCCATTCTCCTGCTGCACACCAACTGGGATCCGACTGATATCAAGGTGGGTCCGTTTGCGCCGCCCTCCGTCGCGAAGCAGGCTAAGACCTACTTCGATAATCACATCATGAAAATGAAGACGCCCATGGATCGACGTTTTCAGGAGATGCATCTGGGGCATCTGGTGTTCATGCGGGAAGGTGAACGGGCGTATCTCACGCCGGAGCTGATCAAGGCAGGAACCCTTACGGGGTCTGGCCCGGAAATCATCGACCGCATCCGTGAGCTCGAGGCGGCCGGCGTCACCAACATCGCGCTCAACGTTTGCGGGACGGATGCCCGCGAGATGATTCGCGAGTTCGGCCGGGAAGTCATCGACAAGTATTGAGGCTTTTTGCTGAAGGTTCGCGACGCTCCTGAGGAGGGGGTTCACTCCTGACCGACCTGTCCTTCAACCTTCTGTCGGCTTTCACGCTGATTCTGGCGGCCACCGTGCTCGGACAGCCGATGCTGAGATCCCAGCTCCTCGCGGCGTCGCTGGTCTTTGGCGGCGTCGCGATCGGACTCAGAACCGGCAATCGCGTTATGCTCGGACCCACCATAATCAGGGAAGACCCATGCGCCGAGACCGCATACCGCAAGGGCGCACGGCAGGGGACGCCAGGGTACGCTCAGGCGGGCCTCTAGCCCTGCAACTGAGGGTTCTAGCGTGAATTCCAGCTCGCAACAGGCGGTGTTGGTGCTGGGCATGCATCGCTCCGGGACATCCGCACTCACCGCCGGCCTGGAAGCCCTGGGCTTCTCGCTTGGCCAATCCGCGCGGAAAGCTGCGGACGGCAATGAGAAAGGTTTCTTCGAGAACTGGGACGTCGTCTCCCTCAACAACCGCTTGCTGCGAATGATGGGGGGCGGTTGGGATGCCCCCCCAAGCAAGAACTGGTCCGAGGTGAATCCGGACGAGGTGGCCACCTTGGCCACCTTGGCCGCAGAAGCTGCAGACGTACTGCGTCGTCACTACGCCGATGCGCCGCGCTGGGCGTTGAAGGATCCCCGACTCTGTCTGACCCTGCCCTTCTGGCGTGCGGTGATCGCATCGGCTGATCTTGGAAAGCTGCATTGTGTTCATGTGATCCGCAGCCCACTGGATGTCGCGCTGTCGCAGCGTCAGCGTCATCGGGACAACCCCGGGTTTCATATCATGGGCGAGGATTGCCGATACACCCTGCTGCTCTGGTACGTCTACCATCAGCGCGCGGTGCTGGGGCTTTCAGAGGAGAACAGCTGCTTCGTCCGGCATGCCGACATGGTTGAAAATCCCGCCAGCTGCCTGCGGCAATTGGCGACGTTGCTCGGGGTGTCTGCCGGGGAGCAGGCCAGCACGTGGTTTGCGGAAGAGTTCGTCGAGCAAAGACTACATCACCAACGCACCTCGGTGCCCGACTTGCGTGAAGACTTTCCCAGTTTCGGTTTCGTGCAGGATTTCCACGAGGCCTTGCACTCAGTGGAGACCGACCGGTTGTTTGATGGCCCGACCTTGCGGGCGAGATTGCACCCGCAGCTGGTTCGCGCAGGGATGGAAGATGATGCCGTGATCGAAGACTTGATCGGCGTGGTCTTTGAAGCCGGTGCTGTGGCCGCGGGACAGCGTCAGAAGAGGGTTTCGGAACAGCGGGCGCGAGCCCACGCGCTGCGGGAAATGACAGAAGCGAGAGACCGCTTGGCGAGCGAGCTTCAGGCAATCCAACACTCATGGGTCGGCAAGCTGGCGCGGCTCATGCGCGGGGCTGGCCGCTGATATGCACCGAAACCGGGACACCCTTGATCCCACCAGCACCAGGAGGATTCACCATGACAACACTTGAGCAGCAGAACCTGGCGACGGCACTGCGTTACCTCGAACTCTACAACCACGACATCGAGCGCTTCGTGCCTGAATGTTATGCACCGGATTTCGAGGTGCATACCATGGGCCTGGGCGTGATCCGGGGTTACGAACAGTTCCTGGAGGTTGAACGCGCCGTGCTTCGCGCCGCGCCGAGGCGCCGGATGCGTCTGGATCACTTCCATGTGGCCGGGGACACGGTGGTGCTGGAAATCACGCTGCTCAATCCGGAGGCAGGCGCGGATTGGTCGCTGCCCTTCGTGGCGGTGCTGGTCATGCGCGACGGCAAGATAGTGATCGATAGAAGCTATGCGGAGTGGCCTCGCTGGCCGGGCTTGTAGCCGACGGCCTAGCGCGCCCTGCGAGCGATGTTGTAGCCCCCTTCAATTGAACAAAACGTAATGCCGATCAGGCCAGAAGCACGCCCATGAAATATGTCGACATCAACGAAGCCATCGAGGCCAGTGGCCTCAGAATCGTCATCGTGAAGGCCATGCCGAGCGCCTGGGGCATTGCGGCCAAGGCGATGATGGAATTCAAAGGGCTCGATTTCCTGTGCGCGCATCAGATACCGATGAGCGAAAATCCCGAGCTGGTTGCATGGTCCGGGACTAACAGCGGTCCAGTCGTGGCCTGGAACGACGAGCCCCCGATCAACCGTTGGGATGACATCCTGCTGCTCATCGAACGCTTGGCACCGACGCCGCGCCTCGTGCCGGAGAATCCTGCCGAGCGTATCGAGGTATTCGGCATTGGCCACGAGATTTGCGGTGAACTTGGATTTGGCTGGAACCGGCGCCTGGACCTGATGCGCCCTGCCGCAGGCGCTCAGCCGAGCCCATTCGCACAAAAATACCGTTACCGGGAAGACGAGGCCGCCCAGGCCAACACGCGGGTAATCGCCTTCATGACCGAACTTGCGGCACGGTTGAAGCGACAGAAAGAGCGCGGCAGCGATTATCTTGTGGGGAAAGCCGTGTCCGCCGCGGATTTCTACTGGGCGGCGTTCAGCAACTTCGTGGCCATCCAGCCGCAGGAGATATGCCCCATCAACCCGCAGGCACGGCCCATGTTTGAGCACACGGCCGCTGAAATCACCGCGGCCATTGACCCAATCCTGCTCGAGCATCGCGACCGGATCATGCGCCAGTACTTCAAGCTTCCGCTTGAGTTGTGAGGGTTGCGTAGGTTTGCAGTCAGCGATCGGGCTAATCGTTAAGCGTCCGGGCATGGGAGCGAGGAGCGGAGCATGTTCGGAGTTGGCGGGGGCAGGTTGGGCAGACGGGTCGGTATGGGAGGGGTTTTGATTCTACGACGATGCTTTTGTGAGCAGCTTGGCAAAAAGAACCCTTTTGATGGGTGTGCAACCATGAAAATCCATGCCTCGCTCCCATCCGGGCTGTCTCGCACTTTCATGTGCCGGCTGAACGACCCGGGGAGTGCAGACCGACTAAATGGGCCTCTGCAGCTGGTCCAGGCACAGGAAGCGCGGTGAACGCCGTTCCCGGTCTGCCAGTTGAATTCGTGTGCCTGTGCCCTTTGAAGATCTTCAAACCGTCAACAGCCTCGAGCAAGGGCAAATGAACACACAAACACTGTTACTGGACCGGCTCCTCAGGAGTGCTGCCTCTGCCCTTCCGGTATTGGCGCTCCTTTCGCTCCTGGCCAGTCCTTGGTCAAATCCAGCGCAGGCGGCCGTGAAGCGAGCAGAGCTGGGCTTGCACTGGCATTTGAAGCTCTTCGGCCCGGACGGCAAGGAGGTACCACGCAAACTTCTGGACGAAGGGATCAGGCGCGATCTGGTGGTCGGGGGTGAATACCGGGTCACCGGCAGAGCGCCGCCCCAGATCATGAAGCGGTACAAGAAGATCTCGGGGCTCGAAATCGCATTCGAATCCCGCCCGGATAACTCCCCTGACACCTGGACAGTGCACAATCACGTCAGGCTGGACAGGAATGGCCGCTTCGACAAGAAATTCATCATCCACAAGCAACTTCATGGCAAGCGCCATTACCGCGTCAGGGTGATTCCTCCCGATGGTTATGCATATGAAGCCGGGGCCGCGACTGTCGGCACCACAGCCGCCAGCGATACCACGGCCAGTCAACCCTTGACTGCAACCGGGAATTCGCAGTTTGTGGTGGAGCTGGTCAGCAATATCTCAGACGATCTGGTGATCTATGTCCCAACGAATTCGAATCAGGTGGCTGGCGATGGCACCCCCATCTTCAATGAAGGCTCCTTCGATTTGCCCAGCGGTGAAACCAGATCCCTCATCTACACCAACGCACCTCCGGGCAGCAATGTCGTTTTCAAGGCGACGAAAAAGCGTTGTTTCCTTGGGTGCAGCGTGACTTACACCCGTTGGGACCACCAGGTTTCCGGCTATACACCGTGCTCACAAGCCTTGCAGCCGTTTGAATCCGGCAAGCTCTATACAGCCACATTGAAGCCCAAGTTCGGGCTCACCACCGCCTGGGACGGTTTTCTCGAGGGACCGGGAGTCGGGACGAATAACGTGTGCAGCTTTGAGCTGAATACCAATTTCAACAACTGGTTTGAGAACAATCCGGTGGAAGGCGCCGTCTTCATATACATGGCGCTGTATCTCGTGGCCATCCTGGTCCTCGCAAGCATCGCCACTTTTGGCGGGGTTCCCGCGGGTATTGGAGTCGCAGCTGGCTCAGTGTACACGGGAGCCTTCATAGGAGAGGAAGCCACATTGCTTACAGTCTTCCTCTTGTAAAAGAGGGAGCATCTGACGCCCAACCTTCCACCGGAAGGAGGTTGGGAAGGAAGCCCACCATCCGCAGCCGGCGCCCGGCGAGAGCTGGGCCGCTCCAAGGTGTTTGCGTCTTTGGAGATACAGGCGGCAGACCTCGGAAAAACAGTAACGGCGCCCAGGGCGCCGTTACTTTTTGATATCGCGAGAAGGATTTGGTGGGCGATAGTAGGATCACACCACCGCCCCCTGCCGTGTGAAGGCAGTGCTCTCCCGCTGAGCTAATCGCCCGTCTCGTGGGGAGACTTCGCCCAGAAACTTAGAACAACGCGCCAGTTGAACCCGTACAATCCTGTCGTCGTCAACGAACCTGTCACCGGTCTGGATGACGTCCACCGGTGCCCCGCGCTGCTTGGGATCATTGCGCAGATGGCAAACCGACTGGGACTACTCCGAGCGCATGGCCGGTCAGTAGCGGGGTGATGTATCCGGCGATGTGCTTGGCTGCATCCAGCCGGAATCCAGACCAGATATCGAGCACATTCCCGGTTTCTTCAACGCAGATGTGCGCGCGCTGTCGAGGACAGCTGCCCGGAAGACGCCAACCGCTTGTCGACCGCTCCATTGAGACTCGGGGAAGCTCTTATTTATCAGAGCTTTCCGCGCGGCACCCACCAGAAACATGGAAATGGACGCTGGTACAGAGACAGCACGATCGCGTGCATCACCGGAGTGCAAGCGTGTCCATGTTTGCACCTGATGGGTGAAAGATTTCTCGCCGCGCACGGTGGCTTCACACGATGGCACTGAGGAGCAGCGCGCAAAGGAATGAGTTTGATTGAATGGATTGCGGTGACGTGCATCGAAGGGAGAGCACGGTTATTCTTGAGGTAGTACTCCACCGCTCTCTTGTCCACTGGGTCCCCATGCGCATTCTCCTGGTTTCCGATCTTCACTATCGTCTACCACAACTGGATTGGGTGGTGGGGGTTGCGCCGCAATTCGACCTGGTGGTGATGGCCGGAGATCACCTCGACATCAGCTCGGCGGTTTCGCTCGATGCCCAGTCCATCGTCGTGCTGCAATATCTCTCGCTCCTGCGTGCGGCTGGACACGTGGCGGTGAGCTCGGGCAATCATGACCTGACAGGCCCGGACCCAAGAGGTGAACAATGTGCGCTGTGGCTTGAAGAAGCACGCGCGGCGGGTGTACCGACAGATGGTGATTCAGTTCTGATTGACGATACCTTGATCACGATCTGCCCGTGGTGGGATGGACCGGCTGGCCGCCTGGCCACGGAAGCACTGCTCGCAGCGGATGCGGAACGTCGACCGCAGCGCTGGGTGTGGGTGTATCACTGGCCACCCGCTGACTCACCAACATGCTGGACAGGGCGAAAGCATTACGGGGACGCTGATGTTGCAGCGTGGGTTGCGCGCTTCCGGCCGGACATGGTCCTGTCGGGACATGTGCACCAGCCTCCGTTCAGACCCGATGGTGCGTGGGCCGATCGCATCGGCCCCACCTGGATTTTCAACGCCGGACATCAGATCGGCCCGGTTCCCGCGCACATCGAAATTGATTTTGCGGCAGGCTCTGCTACGTGGCACTCGATGCTCGGCACCGAGGAACTGCGCCTGCAGGATGCCGAGGCGCCCACCCGCTCGGTGTTTTGAAAGTGGACCGAGTGCCCGAGGTCAGTACTCGGGATCGGGGTCGCGCGCCGAACCGGGGCGGGCGGGTGGTGCTTGGCGTTGCGCCAGTTGGCGCAACACCGTCGGAATCATTGAGAGGCCTGGCGCATCCCCATACTGATGTTTCAGGTCGGCGAGATAGGTGGTGACGAAGTTGAGGCGTTCGGCAAGACCCACGGCAACGAGCGTCGTGATCTCGGGCTTGCTCGACAGCAGGGCCCGACCATCCTCGGCGTAGCGCATCACGGCTGGACTGGAGGCTTCTACCGTTGCACTGAACGCACTGTTGAGCAGGAGCGAAATCTCACCTACGAGTGCGCCAGGTTCAGTCACTGAGTTGACCTGTACGAGGCCTTTGCGCACCTTCAGCGTACCGGAGACGAGGATCCAGATCGGGCCGGCGGCGCCCCCTTCTGCGACGACGACGTCGCCTGACGCGAATGTCACTTCGGGCAGATGCGCTGAGTAGGAGAGCATGTCCTTCATGCACGTGATCGTATACCGTCAGCAGCCATATGAAAAATCAAGTCTAGCTGAAGTCCTGCATGGCCAGATTGACGGCGTGGCTGGTGTCGAGTCCCCGACCATTGACCCACTGCCAGAAGTCATGCTGGGGCCGGATATAGGCGCGCAGTTCGTCCTTGTCGAAACCCGGACTCAGTGTGAAGTAAGTGGCGTCTGGTCTCTCCTATGCCGACTGTGTAGAGGGTTCCGAAGGCGTGCATCCGAAGATCAGACAGATACCCATTGCAGCCGAAAGACGCTTGATTCGACAATCGCGGCGCGGCGGCGGTAGAGTCCGGGCACACAACGACGGAGGGGGAGACATGGTGCAGCCCATGCGGATGAATCACATCGGGATCAGCGTGCCGGACATTGACGCGGCCGTGCGCTGGTATGTGGATGTCCTCGGCTGCTACCTGCTGGTGCCGCCGGTCGATGCGAAGAATGACGGCAGCCACTTCGGCAACGTGGTCAAGGACATCTTCGGCGCACGCTTCGAAGCGGTGAAGATGGCGCACCTGTCGACGGCCGACGGCGTCGGCATCGAACTTTTCCAGTTCATCGTACCGAAGACCGAGGTGCCGGCTGATACCTTCGAGTACTGGCGCGGCGGCATCTTCCACTTCTGCCTGACCGCTGTCGACATCGAGGCCGTGGCCGAGCGCGTCGGGGCGAACGGCGGCAAGGTGCTGAGCAAGGTCTGGAAGCTGTGGAAGAACAAGGAATACAAGGCGGTCTACTGCCAGGACCCCTGGGGCACGATCGTCGAACTGTGCAGCCGGCCCTACGAGCAGTTCTGGTCTAATCTCGCTGAGCACCCGGAAGCCTACTGAACGCGCGAGGAATCGCAGCAAAAACGCGCCCATAAGAATCCACTTCTAGGCAGCCCTCGGCGTTACCCGACGCTCAATCTCTGCCAAGGTCGGCAGGGTCTTCAGATCGTATGCGGTCTGCAAATGCAGCCAGACTTCGGGCGAAGTATCGAAGTACCGCGCCAGTCGCACTGCCGTATCCGCCGTGATGCCTCGCCGTTCATTCACGATTTCGTGAATACGCGTCGCCGGCACCCGCAACTCTCCGGCCAGCGCATTAACGCTGAGGCCGAGCGGGCGTAGAAACTCCTCGCGCAGGATCTCCCCTGGATGTACGGGTCGCATACGGTTAACTGGTTTGGTCATCCTGGAAATCTTAGTGATAGTCGACTATTTCCACATGGGCCGGGCCGCTATTGGTCCATTCGAAGCATACGCGCCACTGATCGTTGACACGGATGCTGTACTGACCGGCGCGTTCCCCCTTCAGTTTCTCCAGTCGGTTTCCCGGGGGCGCCTTCAAATCGCGCAGTTCCTTGGCGGCCTCAAGGTAGGTCAGCTTTCGAACAGCCGCGTCTTTGAATGCTCGGAACCGTCGAGGGCTGCGACCTTCGAACAATGCTTCGGTATCGTCGCAGCGGAATGACTGAATCACATCCTCAGTGTATTCGCAGAATGCTATACGTCAAGCGTAATACCCAGGTCTGTCGGAGCGCTCGGGATTTCCCCCATCTCGTTGAACGCGTTGTTGCCGCCGCCCGCAGACCGAATCGCGCCAAACCCTGTTGACACCGATCTCAATTTGAGACTCGGCGCCAGCAGTGCGGGTCACCATCAGCAAGTGACCATCATGGGAAGCAGTGGTGTCAGCCATTGCTTCCCTTTCCTTCCGATTTTGTGCTGGCAGTGTGCTTACGACTGTTGCGTACGTCGCATCAACAGCCTGAAGGTGCCGACAATCGGCCTCAAGCCATTCAAAAAAAGAGGAAATTTTGGTGGGCGATAGTGGGATCGAACCACTGACCCCTGCCGTGTGAAGGCAGTGCTCTCCCGCTGAGCTAATCGCCCGTCTCGTGGGGAGCGGCGATTTTATGGGCTTCGGGTTACCATCGCAACATGCGCTGGTTCATCAGTTTTGTGGTTGTTCTCGGTCTCGCGGGAGGGGTGTGGTGGCTCACCCGTCCGGAGCCCGTCAAGGTGCTGCTGGAGCCCGTGAGCCGCGGCACGGTGCGTGCAACCGTGTCGAACACCCGCGTGGGCACGGTCGAGGCCTGCTCCCGGGCACGGATGTCGCCTTCCATGCCTGGCATCGTGGCGAGCCTGCCAGTCAAGGAGGGCGACAAGGTGGAGCGTGGGCAGGTGCTCATGGAGATCTGGGTGGAGGATCTCAAGGCCGAGCAGGCCCGCACCGAGGCCGACATTCTGACCACGGCGCGTCAGGCAGATGAAGCCTGTGCCCGCTCGGCAGGGGCGCTCCGCGAAGCCAACCGCATCCAGGGGCTCGCGGCCCGCAAGCTGCTCGCCCAGGAGGCACTGGACAACGCGGAAACCCTGAAGGACGCCACCCGCGCCCAATGCGCCGCGACCCGTGCTGCCATCGGCACGGCGCGGGCCCGGCGGGAAGTCATCATCCAACAGATCGAAAAGGCGCGCCTGCGTGCCCCCTTCGCGGGCGTGGTGGCGGAAATCAACGCCAAGCTCGGTGAGTTCATCACCCCCTCGCCGACGGGCATCCCCACCCTGCCTGCAGTGGATCTCATCGACATGTCCTGCCTGTATGTCTCTGCCCCCATCGATGAGATCGACGCGCCGCGCATTCGCCCCGGCATGTCCGCCTGTGTGTCGCTGGATGCCTTTGAGGGCAAGCGCTGTGGTGCGGTCGTGCGTCGGGTAGCACCCTTTGTCCTGGAGCGCGAGAAGCAGGCCCGTACAGTGGAAGTCGAAGTGGAGATGACGCGCCCGGAAGATCTCGCTGCACTGCTGCCCGGCTACAGTGCGGACATCGAAGTTCTCATCGACGAACGGGAAGATGTTTTGAGAATCCCCTCGGAGGCGGTGATCAAGGGCAGCGAGGTGCTGATCCGTGACGCGGCCAGCGGTCGCCTGGTCAAGAAGACCTTTACGCCCGGAGTCTCCAACTGGGAGTACACGGAAGTGCTGGAGGGTCTCGAGGAAGGCACGCCCATCGTGACATCGATCGGACGCAAAGGGGTTGAGGCCGGTGCGCTCACGATCGAGGACGATGGCAGCGACGAATCCTGAAGCGATACGCATGCCCCTCATTGCCCTCTCCGGCATCACGCGCAGCTTCACTCTGGGCGATCAGGTGGTGCACGCAGTCAACGGCATCGACCTCACGATTGCGGCGGGCGAGTATGTGTCGATCATGGGACCTTCAGGCTCAGGCAAGTCCACCTTGCTGAATCTGATTGCCCTGCTCGACAAGCCCAGCAGTGGCCGCTATCTGCTGAACGGCGAGGATGTCACCTCCCTGCCGGAAGATCGGCTCGCCGCGGTCCGCAACCGCACAATTGGTTTCGTCTTCCAGTTCTTTCATCTCGTGCCGCGCCTCACGGCGGCACAAAACATCGAACTGCCGCTGACCCTCGCGGGGATCCCGCCGCGCGAACGGGCCGTGCGGGTGCAGGAAGCCTTGGAGGCACTGGGCATCGCGGATCGTGCCCGCCACAAGCCTGGAGAACTTTCAGGCGGACAACGCCAGCGCGTGGCCATCGCGCGCGCCATGATCATGCGCCCTGCCCTGCTGCTCGCGGACGAGCCTACGGGCAATCTGGATTCCGTCTCCGGCGCCCAGGTGGTGGAGATTCTTGAGAAACTTCACACGGATCTCGGTATCACCTTGCTGGTGGTGACGCATGATCCCGCGCTCGGGAAGCGCGCAACGAGGCACCTCGGTATCGCGGATGGGCGCGTGGCCTTCGATCGCAAGTCCTGACCGCAGCCGCGGGGCCCCTGCCCCTGCTTCGACAAGCCGGGGGCCCACGGTCGATAATCAACGTCCCCTTGCGCCAGCCACAGTGAGAGATGCCCATGCAACCAGCCAAACCGTTTTCCGGCAGCCGTATCCTCATCACCAATGACGACGGTATCGAGGCCCCTGGCATCAAATTGCTGGAAGAGATCGCGCGGGAGCTCTCGGACGATGTGTGGGTAATCGCGCCCGATCACGAAAAAAGCGGGGCGGGCCATTCCATCTCGCTACATATCCCGATCCGCCTGCGGCGGGTGAGCGAGAAAAGCTATGCCGTTACCGGGACGCCCACCGACTGTGTGCTGATGGCCTTCCACGAGATCATGAAGGACCAGCTGCCGACTTTGGTGTTGTCCGGCATCAACAATGGCGCGAATCTCGCGGAGGACGTGACCTACTCCGGCACGATTGCGGCCGCCATGGAAGGCACACTGCTGGGGGTGCGCTCGATTGCCCTCAGCGTGGTGCGGCCACTGGGCGGCCTGGCCAACTGGGAAGGTGCGCGCCGTTACGCGCCGGGACTTCTGCGCAGCCTTATTGAGTCGGAGCAGTGGCCGGAGGGCAGTTTCCTCAACATCAACTTTCCGGAGTGCCCGGTGGATGAGATTTCAGGCGTGCGCATCACCCGCCAGGGGCGGCGCCCGCCGGGTGCGTTCAGCATCGATGGTCGCGTGGACAGCCGCAACGTGCCCTACTACTGGGTGAAGATGGCCTATCCCAAGGGGGAAAACGCACCGGACCACGATCTGCGCGCCATCGCCGAGAAAGCCGTTTCCGTCACGCCGCTGCAGATGGATCTCACCCACTATGCCTGGCAGAGCCACCTGCACGGTCTGCTCAAGCTTTAAGGCAACGTGCTGGTGTGGGGTTGCCTGAAGCAGCCACCCACCACGCCCCGTCACTGCCGGGCGCTGGTGCCTCCATCGATCACGAGGATCGTGCCATTGCAGTAAGACGCCTCGTCCGAAGCGAGATAAAGACAGCCATAGGCCATCTCCTGCGGCGTGCCCGCGCGCGCCATCGGTGTGATCTGCTCGGCGACCGCGGCATCATCGAAAAGCCCCATCACTGAGGCGATCATCGGGGTATCGGTGTAGCCGGGGCACACGGCATTGGTGCGGATCCCTTGCTTGGCGTAGGTTGCGGCGAGCGCGCGGGTGAGATTGATGACGCCGCCCTTGGCCGCGCAGTACGGGTGCGCAGTCGGCATGCCGAGCATGCCGGAGATGCTCGCCACATTCACTATGGAACCCTTGCCTTGCTTCAGCATCTGGATGAGCACGGCGCGGTCGATGAAGGCTGCCGCATTCAGATTGAGGCCGATGACCTCCTGCCATTTTTCCACCGGCGTTTCGGCGAGGGGTGACATGGAACCCGGGCTTTTCTCGCCCCAGCTCCATCCCACACTGGCCGAGTGAACGAGAATGTCCACGCGGCCGTAGGCGGCCAGAGTGGCGGCCACGATGTCATCGGCACTTTGGGGCTGCGAGAGATCGCGCGCCAGCACCTGACCCTCACCGCCCGCGGCTCGCACCGCCGCCAAGGCCGCGTCGAGATTCGACTGGGTGCGGGACACTCCCATCACCTTCGCGCCTTCGGCCGCGAAGAGTTCGAAGCAGGCGCGACCGATGCCCGTGCCCGCCCCGGTGATGATCGCCACCTTGTCCTTCAAGCGTTCGGCCATGGCTCCCCCTCGGTGATGTTTGTCGTGTGTTTTTCTACAGGCGCTCGATGAGCGTGGCATTGGCCATGCCACCCGCCTCGCACATGGTCTGCAAGCCGTAACGTCCGCCGGTCTTTTCCAAGGCGCGTAGCAGGTTGGCCGTGAGCCGCCCCCCCGAGGCGCCCACCGGATGACCCAGCGCGATGGCACCACCGAGGCTGTTGAGGCGCGCGGGATCCGCCTCCAGTTCGCGGGCCCAGGCCAGCGGCACGGAAGCAAAGGCCTCGTTGACCTCATAGGCCGCAATATCCGCAAGACTTAAGTCCGCGCGTGCGAGCAGCTTGCGCGTGGCGGGAATGATCGCCGTCAGCAGCATCATCGGGTCATCACCCATCACGGCAAACCCGGTGATGGCGGCACGCGGCGTGAAACCCAGCCGCTGCGCGGTTTTCTCCTCCATGATGAGCATGGCAGCAGCGCCATCGGACACCTGGCTCGCATTGCCGGCAGTCACGCTCCAGCGGATCTCGGGAAAGCGCGCCAGGACGTCTGCATTCTCGTAGGCACAGCGCAAGGTTGCGAGCTTTTCGACCGTGCTGTTGGGTCGCAAGCCTTCATCCTCGCTCACCACTCGGCTGCCGCCGTCGGCCAGTGGCACGGTGATGGGCAGGATGTCGCGCTGTGCAGCCACCACATCCGCCGCAGCCAACTGATGCGAACGCACGGCGTAGGCGTCCTGGGTCGCGCGTTCTATCTGCCAGCGTGCTGCCACCCGCTCGGCCGCGATGCCCTGATGCACGGTTCCCTGCGGATAGCGCAGGCGGAACCCCGGGCCTTCACTGTCCTTGCCCATGCGATTGATGCGCATAGGCACCGTTCCCATCATCTCCACGCCACCAGCGATGACCACGTCGTATGCGCCCGCGATCACGCCCTGCGCGGCAAAATCCATGGCTTGCTGTGCCGAACCGCATTTGCGATCCAGGGTCACGGCCGGGACTGTTTCCGGCAGGCCCGCGGCGAGTACCGCCTGGCGACCGATATTGCCGGCCTGCTCTGCGACCTGGATCACGCAGCCCGTGATCACATCTTCGATGAGTGCGGGATCAACCCCGGTGCGCGCGACCAGGCCGGCCAGCACCTGCGCGTAGAGATCAACCGGGTGCAAACCTGCAAGCGCACCATCTTCGCGTCCACGCCCGAAGGGTGAACGCACCACATCCACGATGACCGCCCGGCGCATGCGTGCCGGGCCTCAGCGCTTGCGTCGCAGGGACAGGGAGAAATCCTCGGCCACTATCTGCACCACCGGGGAATTGGCAATTTTCATCAAACGGTGCACCTGATCGAGTTCCGGCGAGGACAGATAGGGGTAGGTGGTCTTGACCGGCCCGGCCGCCCACATCTTCTGCAGATCGGGCTCTGGCACCAGTGCCCGCAGGATGAGTTCGTCGTCGTTGTCCGTACCGTACCGCTTGTGGAGCTCGGCGAGTGTCGGCTGCTCCGGCGGGGTCGCCGCGATTTCCTTGGCGCGGGGCGCGGACATGATCCTGTCGAGTACGTCCGGGTCGATCGGAGCCACGGTTTCGCCATAGTGCTTGCAGGCGTACTGGATGACTTCGTCCGGGATCACCGAATAGCGCTTGCCGGTGACGATGTTCAACACGGCGAGGGTGCCCACCAGCTGGCTGAAGGGCGTCGCCATGCCGGGGTAACCCAGCTCGCGGCGCACGACGGCGGTCTCGGCCAGCACATCCTCCAGGCGATCAGACATGCCATTCTGCACAAGCTGGGCTTTCATGGTGCCCACCATGCCGCCGGGAATCTGGTGCTGGATGGAGAGCACGTCATATTCCGCATACTGGTTGACGAGGAATCCGGCGGCCTTGCCAACCTTCTCGAAGTGCTCGGCCACCGGCGCAAACAGGCGCTTGTCCAGATTATGGGTATGCCCCAGCAGTTCGATGTTGCGCACCATGATCTCGGTCGAGGGTACTGAGGGCCCGTTGGCCATGGGACGGCTCGCCGTGTGCAGGATGCTCACGCCGAGCGGCAGCGCATCCAGATAAGCCTTGGCGGATTGTCCGAGAAGATTGTTGGAATGGAATTCAATGGGCTTGCCGCGTGCCTTGGCGACGATGGCCGGCAACAGGGTCTGCATGCGATCCTTTTCGAGCACCCCGGCCGTGTCATAGAGCAGCAAGGTATCGATGTCCGGGCTCACCGAGAGCTTGTCTGCCTTGTCCGCATAGTAAGCATCGGAATGCACGGGGCTCAGCGTGAACATGATCGCGCCCGCCACTTCGGAACCAAACTCCTTGGCGACCTTGGCCAGCCGGTGCATCTTGTCGATGTTGAACAGCACATCGTAGATCCAGAAGCTGCGGCAGCCGTGCACATTCAACTGCCGCATCCAGGCATCCATCAGTGCATCCGGCGTGACACTGAAGGTGACCGAGGCATTGGAGCGCATGCCACCACGGATGCGCGTGCGCGGCATCGACTGGGTCAGGAGATCCAGCCCCTCCCATGGATTTTCCTGGCAATACTTGATGAGCACTTCGAACATCGAGGAGCCGGTGAGATCGATGGTGCGGAAGCCCGTGCGATCGATCAGCGGTGCAACAGGCAGGGCCATGCCGGCCTGCATGCGCATGCCCCACAGGCTCTGCTGGCCATCCCGCATGGTCTCGTCAAGAAACTCGATATGCGCCATGAGCGACTACTCCCGGGTTGCTTCAAAGGCTGGCAGCAGTACCTGCTCCAGCCAGCGTGTGTTCAGTTGGTTGGCGACGAAATCCGGATGACTGGCAATGAAGCGCAGCAGCGGCAGGTTGGTGGTGAGACCTTCCACCTCGAAGCGTGCGAGCGCTTCCTGCAGCCGCAGCACACAGCTCTCCCGGTCTTGCGCGGTGATGATGAGCTTGCCCACCATCGAATCGTAGTACGGGGGCACCAGATAGCCTTCGTAGCAGTGGCTGTCCAGGCGTATCCCGGCGCCCTGCGGTGGTGACCAGCGGGTGATGCGTCCCGGGCTCGGCTGGAACTGACGGTAGGGATCTTCCGCATTCAGCCGGACCTCGATGGCGTGGCGTCGCACCGGGATCTGATCCTGGGTCCAGCGCAGCGGTTCTCCGCCGGCAATCTCGAACTGCAGGCGCACGAGATCGTATCCCGTCACCTGTTCGGAGACGGGGTGCTCCACCTGGATGCGTGCATTCACCTCGATGAAATAGATCGCCTGCCTGTCCACGTCGTAGAGGAACTCCACCGTACCGGCGTTGCGGTACTTGAGGGAAGCCACCAAGTCCACCGCCGAGCGATGCAGTTCGGCGCGCAAGGTATCCGGCATTGCGGCGCAGGGCGCTTCCTCGAACACCTTCTGGTAGCGTCGCTGGATGGAGCAGTCGCGTTCGCCGAAATGGATGACCTTGCCGGTGCCATCGCCGAACACCTGGACTTCCACATGGCGGGCATTCTCAACATAGCGCTCCATGTACATGGTGCCGTCGCCGAAGGCTTCGCGAGCCTCGTTGGAAGCCTTGTCAAAACCGGCCTGCACATCTTCGCGGCTGCGCGCGATGAACATGCCGCGGCCACCACCACCGGCAGAGGCCTTGATGAGCACCGGATAGCCGAGGGTTTCTGCAGCCGCCGCCGCATCCTCAGCCTGCGCGAGCTGCGCGGTGCCGGGCACCAGCGGCACGCCGGCGGCTTCGGCGATAGCCTTGGCCTGGAGCTTGTCGCCGAGTGCCGCGATGGTCTCGGCAGCCGGCCCTATGAACGTGATGCCATGTTCGGCGCAGAGCCGGGCGAGATGTTCCCGTTCCGAGAGAAAACCATAGCCGGGATGCAGCGCGTCACAGCCTGTCTGCAGCGCGGTGTGCACCAGCAACCGGGCATCGAGATAACTCTGGCGGGACGGTGGCGGCCCGATCACGACGACGCGATCGGCGAGCTGCGCGGCACGGCTTTCGCGGTCCGCCTGGGAGACGGCCTGTACGGCTTCGATGCCGAGCGCATGGGCGGCCTGCACGACGCGCGCGGCAATCTCGCCGCGGTTGATACTGAGAACGCGACGGATGGGCATCAGTTCGGCTCGACGACGATCAGCACCTCATCGAATTCGACCATCTGGCCGTCACGCGCGCGGATTTCGCGCACGATGCCCTTCACCCCGCCCTGCACGGGCGTGAAGAGTTTCATCACCTCGATGAGACAAACTTCGGTGGTGGTTTCTATCTGCTGGCCAACTTCCACGTAAGGTTCGGCGCCCGGCTTGGGCGAGCGATAGAAAGAGCCAAGATTCGGAGCCTTGATCGCTACCTGACCGGCCGGGATCGGTGCATGCCCCGAAGGCGCCGCGGCACCGATGATCATGGGTGCAGCGGCGGCACCCGCAGCCGCCATCGGCGCTACCGGTGCGGCAACGGGCGCGGGGATAGCGGTAGTCGCCGCACGCGGTCCTTGTGCCGCGGGATCGTTGGAAAGAAAGATTTCGAGCTCCCCGGTCTGGAGATGCATCTCGTCCCAGCCGGACTGCTTGAAGATTTCGAGAAGATTCTCGATGTCGTCCGCCGTTACCTTGCGCTTGTCAGTGCTCGACATGCCTGGTCCACCTTGTTTTTCAGCCAAACCGTTGAATCCTATGTGAGCGCGGCCAAGGCAGCCAGCAAGGCCGGTAGCCGCTGCCGCACGTGGATGCGCCGTATGCCTGCCGCCACTGCGGCTCTCACGCCTTCATCGCTGTTCAGTACCGCACCCCGCAGGGATTCGGCGCCGGTAGCGAGCTCCGCCAGTTGCAGGGGGTCCTCACCGCCCTTCTGCTTGTCCAGATCAAGTGCTGTGGCCGCGGTTGGAGCGTCTTCCGCGCACACTACAAGCGGTGCGCGAGCCTCGGCCCAGGCGATGAGCTCACGGAGCAGCGGCTCGTCCGCTTCCAGTGGCGCCAGCACGGGCAGCGCGCCGGCGTAGATCCGCCCTTGCGCACCATCCACCGTGACAGTACGACCCTTGAGTCTGTCCAGCGTTCCCGCGCCGCACCCCACCACGCAGGGCACACCGAGCGCCCGGCTCACCACCGCCGCATGCGAAGTGGACCCGCCCTGCTCGGTGACCACGGCCTTGGCGACGATCATGCCGTGCACATCATCGGGGCTCGTTGTGTCACGGGCCAGCACGATGGCCTCACCCGCCTCTGCGCGGCGCTCAGCCTCGTCGGTGTGGGTGACGACGGAACCCACACCCACGCCTTGGCAGGCGGCCTCCCCGGAGGCCAGGAGTTCGGCGCTCGCTGTGGCGCCGTCGGCAAGCCTGGGACTCAGGAGCACCCGCACCTGTTCGGCCGTGACGCGCGCAAGCGCAGTGGCGGTATCGATGCGCCCTTCGCGCACCATGTCGACCGCAAAACGCACCGCCGCCGCCGGTGCCCGCTTGGCGGCCCGGCTTTGCAGCAGAAACAGTTCACCCTGCTGGACGGTGAACTCGATGTCCTGCACATCGCCGTTCTCCCGCTCCAGGATTTCCGAGGCGCGTAGCAGCGCCGTGTGCACCTCGGGCATCGCGTCCGCAAGCGCGCGCAGCGGTTGCGGCGTATGGCGACCGGAGACAACGTCTTCGCCTTGTGCACGCGCGAGATATTCACCATAGGGAGCCGGTTCGCCGTTCAGGGGGTTGCGGCTGAAGAGCACACCCGTGCCCGAACGCATGTCCAGATTGCCGAACACCATGGCCTGCACCGTGACGGCCGTGCCGAGATCATGGGCAATCCCGTGATGTTCGCGATAGCGACGGGCACGCCGGGAGTTCCAGGATTCGAAGACTGCCATCACAGCGCCCTTGAGCTGCGCTTCCGGTGATTCCGGGGTCGCCTGTCCGGTGGCCTCGAGGATCGCCTGTTGCCAGTCAGAAATTCCCGCGCTCGCCGCCAGCTCCGGCAGGGTGGCGCGCAGCACGATGCGTGCGTAGAGATCGAGAAAACGCTTATGCGTGTCCATCGCAAAAGCCGGATCACCAGTCTCGGCGGCGAGAGCCTCGGCCGTGCGGGCATTCATGCCGAGATTGAGCACGGTATCCATCATGCCGGGCATGGAGATCATGGCGCCCGAGCGCACGGAAACCAGCAGCGGCTTCGCATCCCCTCCGAACTGGCGATGCGAGGCTTCCTGCAGCCATTGCATGCCGGCAGCCAGCTCCTCGAAAAGGCCTTCCGGTATCTCGCCGGTCTGCAGCCAGCTGGTGCAGGCCCGGGTGGTGATGACAAAGGCGGGTGGCACCGGCAGGCCCAGCGCGCGCATTCGCGCAATGGACCAGGCCTTGCCGCCGATGAGGGATTTTTCCGGGAGGTCGTTGCCGCCCAGTGTGAGGATCCAGCGTCCCGGGGAGTGCGTCATGGTGTAGCGATTTTCAACAGGGGAAGGCGGCACAGTGCCGCCGGGAATCATTCTTCGCGAGCCCGGCCGAGGATGCGCAGCAGATCTTCGTGCATCTCGAACCACACCGTGTGGTAGCTCTCGAGCTTCGCGTCACTCACCCACTCGATGGCGCCCGCATCCACCCGATCGAGTGCATGTTCCAGCTTGCGCGCATGCACGGCGAGGCGTGACACATGATTGGTGAGCACCCTCAGCACCGGCGCAAAACGCTCATGCAGGTCGGCAAGCCGGTCGATGATCTTCTCGTCGTACTCGCGGTTGGAATGATCGTTGCGGACCTTCTGCCCACCAAGCTCCAGCGTCTGCCAGTCGGTGATGAGCTGCTTCAGTTCCGTGTTGATGCGCTCGAAGCGTTCATAGGCTTGCATGAAGGCGGGATTGGCACGAACCTCCGCGTAAACGCGCGCGTATTGGCCATCCAGAATCATCCTGCCGGCCGGAGAGAGCATCCATCCCCCCTGTACCGCCACTGCCCGCCCCTTACGGGTTGCTTCTTCCAGCAGAGTCGTCACCTCGGTCTCGGGCAGGTCGACCGCAGCCGCCACCGAGGGCGCTGCCGCGTGTTTCTTCAAGGCCAGTCCGTGCAGGGCGAGATGCTGTGTGTTCATGAGGCTTCCTTGTTGCGCGCCACGATGCGATCACGGATTTCACGCCGCAGGATCTTGTTGGCGGCGCTTTTCGGCAGCTCTGTCCAGAGTTCGAGATCCTTGGGGCACTTGTAATTCGCGAGCCTGGCCTTGGCATGGGCCAGCACGGCAGCGGGGTCGAGATCCTCGCGGCCGGCGACGACCGCATGAATGCGGTCCCCCCATTTCTCGTCGGGCAGACCGATGACCGCGGCTTCGACAACGCCCTCGCATTCCAGCAACACATCTTCCACTTCTCGTGGATAGACGTTGTAACCGCCGGAAATCAGCATGTCGTTCTTGCGATCGAGGATATAGAAGTACCCGTCCTCATCCATGCGCCCGATGTCACCGGTATGCAGCCACCCGTTGCGGAAAGCCTGCTCGGTGGCCTCCGGCCGGTTCCAGTAATACGCCATGGTCTGCGGGCCGCGGCAGCAGATTTCACCGACCTCACCCGGAGGCAGCGGCTGGTCATCGTCATCAAGGACACAGACATCCACGAACGTGAAAGGCCGCCCGCAGGACCCGATGCGGTCATGCTCGTCAGGGCCGAGACAGGTGATGACCATCGGGCTTTCCGCCTGACCATAGGTCTGGGCGAAGACCTTGCCGAAGCGCGCTTGCGCCCGCTCGAGCACCGTGGGCGCGATGGGCGACGCGCCATAGCTGATGGTCCTGAGGTTCAAGCGGGCCGTGGCGAGCGCAGGCTCCTCCAGAATCATTGCCAGCATGGTGGGCACAAGAAAAGTCATGCTGGCCCGGGTTTTCTCAGCGAGGGTCACGAATTCCGCCGCATCGAACTTCGGCATGATGAGGGAGGTGGCACCTCGCACCAGCGCTGGCAGGAAGAAGGCGCCCGAGGCATGGGCGATGGGCGCGGCATGGAGGAACGTGTCACCGGGACGGATATCGGGCACGAGATCCATCAGGAAGGCCGAGAGCTCCGCCAGTTCCCCGCGCGTGGTAAGCGTGACTGCTTTCGCCTTGCCCGTGGTGCCGCCGGTAAAACCGAGGCGATAAGGGGCATCGAGCGCGCGGTCCAGCGCACAGGCTGATTGCGCGCCATCGGCGATGAGGCGCGTCAGCTCGGCCGTACCGATGAGCTGCTCGGACTGCAGGCCATCCACATCGGCGTGGATTACGGCGCGACAGCCGGCATCCGCAATCTTGTAGAGGTGATTGTCCAGGGTTTCGCGGGTATTGAGTCCCACACGCACCATTCCCGCCTTGGCCACGGCGTAATAGGCGACGAGACATTCGATGCTGTTGGAGAGCAATACACCCACGCGATCGCCCGCCACCAGTCCCCGGGCCAGCAGCGCATTGCCGAGCCTGTCGGTCGCGGCGTCGAATTCACGGAAGGAGATCTGCCGGGCGCCCTCGACGAGGCAGGGCGCGTCGCCGAAATACAGTGCGGCGCGCCGGATGAGTTGTCCGATTTGCATGGTGTCCTACTTGCGAAATTTCTCGATGTCCGCCCGCCGCAATCCCGCTCCGCGGTCCCGCAGCAAGCGCGAATCTTCCTGCTCGATACGGTACATCTCCTGGGCGAGCGGAGTGTCGTAATGATACTTGAGCCAGCTCTCGCACCGGAACCGGTAACGCGGCTGATTGAGCCGGGGCGTGAACCCTTTCACGGCCTCGTTGTATGCCGCAATCCCCATCACGCCCCGCGTGGTGCGGTAACGGTCTACCTTGGGTTCAAGGTGGGTGATACCCGGATGCATTTCACCGCAGGTCCGGGTGTAGTCACCGTCGTCCAGAATCGAATACGGAATAAGTGAATAGGTATTCGCCGGCTGGTTGGCGTGCTGCATGAGCTGGTAGTCATGCGTGCGCTGGCTGGGGTGCGACAGTGGCCCCAGGATCTCCCACAAGGACATGTTGCTGTATTCATCGTTCAGCAGCGGCCGCAGGCGTTCGGCGCGTTCGTCGACGAGAATCCAGTCTGCAGGGTCATAACAGCCCGCCACATGGGCGATGTCCTTGCAGATGGCAAAGTAGGTGATGGCGCCGGCATCGATCATCTGGTCGCGGGTCCAGCCGGCGATGCGCTTCCAGAGCTTGGCCGTCGCTTCCTTGGCGCGCGCGGTGAGATCGTTGAAGGTGGCCGTGAGCTCCTCGCGGCTGCCCATCCCCACCGGCACGTAGGAATCCGTCAGGCAATCGGAGGTGTAGAGCCCCACGCCCACCATGTGATGGGACTTGAATTCGGGCTGGGATTCGAAGGAACCCCAGTCATCCATGATGTGGAAGTGACAGCCCTTCACCGCCATCGGCACAGTGAGATTGTTGTAGGGCATGTCGGCCGCCACGCCATCCAGCCAGGGGTAGTCGCCCTCGGCGAGATCCATGAAATCCCGCACGATGAGCTCGCGTTCGTCGTCCAGTTTGTAAGGCCCCTGGTTGGTCAGCGCGATACGCGATTCGCAGGAGACGAGGAAGCCGTACTGTGAGGTGGCTGCCATGAAGGCCTGCGCCGCGGAATGCAGGGGATCGCCCTCAGCGCAGTCGTAAAGATCCGCATGAAAGATCTGCAACCGCCGCTCAGGCAGGATTTGTGCGCGATGACCGAATTCGCGGTTGGTGAGATGGGCATCATTGCGGTGCCAGGCAAGCTGGAAGCGTTTCCAGAAATCGAGCACGTAGATGATGTCTTCCACCGCATCCTGTGGGCGGACGAGTCCCAGCGAAATCAGGTATTCACGCCCGAGCAGATAGAAATTGGGCAGGCCCCAGCCCATGGCCGGGTTCTGGCACTTGATGCCCCGGCCGCGCACGCGATCACCGATTTCCTCAGCGCGCATGTGCGTTTCGATCTTCCGCAGCAAGGCCGGGTAGCGATAGAAGGCCATGAAGTAGGACAAAATCATGTAGGGCGAGACCGGGAAGAGCTTCGACTCCTGCACCGTGCGGGTGAGGCACAGCCAGTAGGTCTCGTCGGTGTTCTGCTGGATGAGATTGTTCGTCTCCAGCAACTGCGTGTAACTCACGCTCATGCCTGCACCCTCCATACCCGACCCGTCTGCTCGACACCGCGCTGGTAATGCTCCGCAGTCTTGGCCGTGGCCGAGCACTCGATACGTACGGTGTCGCCTTCGCGGATGCCGGACAGCCGCGCATTCATGAAGCAGGGAATGCCGTATTCGCGCGTGAGAATGCCGAGGTGCGAGCGCACCGTGCCCCCGGCACAGAGCACGCCCTTGAACTGCTCGAGGATCGGCGCCGTGAGCGTGCCACCCGAGTCGTCGATGATGGCAATGGTACCCGCAGGAACCCCCTGCTCAAGATAGCTGAGGACCTGGGCGCTGGAGCGCACGTAGCGCGCGATGCCGATGAGATCCTCGTCATACTTCACCACGTTGTCGCCCACCCCGCGCTGCTCAAGTCCCGCGCTGTCCAGAGGGAGCACCACGGCCTCCGGATGCTCGAAACTGAAGTCCCCAATCGCCTCATCCACGCCTTCTGCGGCGGTGTACGCCTCCGGTCGCTCGCGCTGGGAGACCACTGCCGACCACACATAACGATGGCCATAGGCCAGCAGTCGGGCGTCGATGGCGGCGAAATCCTCGCGGGTGATCCGGGTGATGGCATCGCCAAACACGAATTCCTGCCAAGGCTTGCCGGAGGCTGCAAACTTCCGCCGCACCAGATCCTTCACCGCAAGATGGAAGGCCTCGACGACAGGAGTACTGCACTCCTCGCCGAACTTGTCTGTATCGTTGAGCAAACGGGTCATCGATCCACTCCTGGCAAAGCGGTCCTGGGGCACGGGACAGCGCAGGCTTTCGGGCCCGCGGCGGGCAAGAATGTCGCATAGCCCCGCCACCTGCAACCGCGGCGCGTGCGCTGCGGCGAGCGCTCCGTACAATGGCTCCATGTTGAACTTCGACGATGCCTTGAGGCTTGCGGCTGGGGCGCTTGGCGCCCAGCGCAAGCGCACGGTGCTCATCACCGTGGCGACGGCCATTGGCGTGGCGGCGGTATTGCTGCTCACCGGCCTCGGTGACGGCGCCCGCCGGTATGTGGTGGGTGAATTCAGCGCACTGGGGACGGATTTGCTCGTGGTTTTCCCCGGCCGTAATGAGACTGTGGGGGGCCCTCCTCCCGTGATGGGCGAGACACCACGCGATCTGACCATTGCAGACGCCGAGGCGCTCACGCGGATTCCGGGTGTGCGTCGCGTGGTGCCCTTGATGGTCGGTAGTGCCAACGTCTCGGTTGCCAGTGGCCTCGAACGCGAAGTCACCATCCTCGGCGCAACCGGCGCGTTGAAGGAGGTGCGTCGCCTGACGCTTTCCGAGGGCAGCTTCCTCCCCGCCATCGATGCGGCCCAGGCGGGCTCGACTTGTGTACTCGGTCTCGATCTGCGTCAGGAACTCTTCGGCCAGAGCCACGCACTGGGGCAGTGGCTGCGGATCGGAGATCGGCGTTGTCGGGTGATTGGCGTGCTGGGCGAGACCGGAATGTCACTGGGGACGGACTACAACGATCTGGCTTTGCTTTCACTCGGTGCCGCACAGGCTGTGATGGATACTGAAGCCCTGTTCAGGATTCTGGTCGAGACACGCGAAGGCGAGTCCGGCCCCCGCATGGTGGAAGCGGTGCGCGAGGCCTTGAAGCGGCAACATGACGGGGAAGACGACGTCACCATCATCACTCAGGACAGCGTGGTGGCGACTTTCGATCGCATTCTTGGCACCCTTACCCTCGGCGTGAGCGCGGTCTCTGCCGTCAGCATGGGGGTGGCCGGAATCCTGGTGATGAACGTGATGCTGGTTGCGGTGGCGCAACGTCGCGCCGAGATTGGCCTGCTCAAGGCACTGGGCGCGCATCCGCTCGATATCCGGCGCATGTTCCTGCTGGAGGCATTGCTGCTCACAGGCCTCGGGACGGTCGCCGGACTCCTGTTGGGCTACGGTGGCATCTTTCTGTTGCGCTTGGCCTACCCCGACTTTCCCGCCGGCGTGCCGTGGTGGGGCTTGAGCGCCGCAGTCATCACGGCGCTCGCCAGCGGGCTGGTCTTTGGCGTGGTGCCGGCCCAGCGGGCCAGCCGTCTGGACCCGGTCCAGGCGCTCTCGGGACGGCAGTAGGTTCGGATGCGCGTGCTGGACCTGGCAGGCTTTTCCCTGCGCGCCATCACGGCGCAACGGCAGCGCTCGGCGCTCACCATGCTGGGGATTGCCGTTGGCATTGCCACCGTGGTGCTGCTGACGGCCCTCGGCGAGGGCCTGCGCCAATATGCTCTCGGCGAGTTCACCCAGTTCGGAACCAATCTCATCGGCATCCATCCTGGCAAGGCCACCACGCTGGGGGGATCGGTGGGGCAGATCTCCACCAATCGCCCGCTCACCATCGACGACGCGCGTGCCATGACGCGCATCCCCTTGATCGAGGGCGTGGTGCCGGTCATCCAGGGCAATGCCGAGGCCCAGGCCGGTGGGCGCAGCCGCCGCACCATGGTGTTCGGCGTATCCGCCGACATGCCGCGGACATTCCGCATGGAGGTGGCCTTCGGCCGCTTCCTGCCGCCCCAGGATTATGAGCAGGCACAGCCGTTTGCGGTCCTCGGCCACAAGACCTGGCGCGAGCTTTTCGGCCAGGAAAATCCGCTCGGGCAGCGCATCCGTATCGGCGTGAACAGCTTCCGGATCATTGGCGTGATGCAGCCCAAGGGCCAGTTCCTCGGTTTCGATCTGGATGACAGCCTCTACGTGCCGGTGGGTCGCGCGGCGGCCATTTTCGATCGCGAAGGCCTGCACGAAATCGACCTTCTTTATCGTGAAGGAGTAGGTGCCGAGCAGGTGAAGGACGCCGTGCGCCGCGTGCTGGTGAGTCTGCACGGCCAGGAGGATTTCTCCATGACCTCCCAGGATCAGATGCTGGAGGTGTTGGGTTCGATCCTCGAGGTTCTCACTGCCGGGGTCGCTGCCCTCGGCGCCATCTCGCTGCTCGTGGGCGCCATCGGCATCGCCACCATCATGACCATCGCGCTCACTGAGCGGACCGGAGAAATCGGCCTGTTGCGCGCGTTAGGGGCACGCCAGCGGGATGTGCTCGGGTGTTTCCTGATCGAAGCGGCGCTGCTGGGCGCCCTGGGTGGATTGTCTGGTGTACTTTTGGCGGCGGCGCTTATCGCAGCCCTCGCCTTGCTGGTGCCCGCCCTGCCACTCGCGATCGCCTGGCCCTATGCCAGTGCGGCGTTGCTCTTGTCGCTGGGAATCGGGCTCATGGCAGGCCTGCTGCCAGCCGCACGCGCCGCGCGGCTGGACCCGGTGGAAGCCCTGCGCGCGGAGTAACACTGCACGCAGAGAGCAGAACCATCAGATCAACCCCATTCCAGCGGGTGCTCGCTCACATCGATACTGACGCGGGACCACTTGAGCTCCAGCGCCTCCGGTGTGCCGCCCACGCCCAGCTTGAAATTACCCAGATTGAGATCCACCGGCTCACGCTGCAACAGGCGGGCGACACTGTGCGCCGCTTCCCAAGGCTCCAGCATGCGCGGCTGCCAGCGCCCGAACACCTTGGGATTGTCCGCATATTCCTCGGTCATCCCGGTGCGTATGAAAGGCAGCATCAGGGAAGCGGCGCTAACCATGTCGCTGGCTTTGCCGAGATTGACCTTGAGCACTTCCGGCAGCTTGAGCACCGCCCAATTGGCCACCACATATCCAGGCACAGCCACGCCCGGTTCTATCGCCTGCATGGATGAGATGTAAATCATTTGCAGCGGCTGCTTGTGATAGAGGGCTTCCCCCGCCCACAGATGGGTCATGGACACGAAGCCGTCAATCTTGGTGTTCATCACCAGCGAGGATTCCGCGAGGTTCTCGATGAAATCCCGACGCACGCGCGCACGGCGCTCGGCCCGACCTTCGCCCTCGATTTCCGGCAGGGCGCGGCCAAAGCGATAGCCTTTCTCGGTGAGTCCGGAGTTGCAGATGATGATGTCCGGGCCTTTGTTGCCCATCTGCTCGATGACATAGCTGCGGGAGGCCCACAAATCCCGCGTGTTGGTGACATCCGCCTGCAGGGCGAACGCACTGCCTCCATTGCGGCGAATGGCTTCCACCAGGTCGAAGCCATCCCGGTAGCTGCTGTGGAAATGGACCCCCACCGAGGCCGCACCATTGGCCGCAGCAGCCAGCGCGAGCGCCTGTCCTATGCCTCCGTCCTTGCCGGAGCCGGTGATGAGTACCCGCTTGCCAGCGAAACTACGGGCGGCGTCGGGAAACCTGAATTGAGCGAAGTCCGCGGTAAAGGCCATCCTGATTCCTCCGTTTTCTCGAACCTGTTGAACCGTTCACGCGAGTTCCACGCGCTCCGCCTGATTCTGCGCGCGTGCGGCGCAAGAACTCAACAAACATGGACCAAGTCCGCGCGTTGAGCCCCGGCTTTCTGCGGCGGATAATCATGGCCCCTTTGCCGACGCAGTGTGCCCATGGATTACCTCCCGCTTTTCGTGCGTTTGCAGGGTCTGCCGGTACTGGTGGTCGGCGGCGGCGAAGTGGCCGCCCGCAAAGTGGCACTGCTGTCCGCCTGCGGTGCCCTGGTCACGGTCCTCGCTCCACGCCTCGGCCCCGAACTCGCGACGCCAGTCAGGGAGGGCCGCATCCATCATTTGCCCGCCCTGTTCACGCCCTCGGCAATCGAGGGCATGCGGCTGGTGGTGGCCGCCACGGATGATGCTGCGGTCAATACCGAGGTGGCCGCAAGCGCGCAGCAGGCCGGGATACTCGTGAACGTGGTGGACGAGCCCGGCCTTTCCAATTGCATCGTCCCGGCAATCATCGATCGCAGCCCGATTATCGTGGCTTGCTCCACCGGTGGCGCGGCGCCGGTGCTCGCGACCGAGATTCGGGCGAGCCTGGAGACACTTCTGCCGCCGCGCCTTGGAGAGCTGGGCAGGTTCACACGCGACCGGCGGCAGCGGGTAAAAGAGGTGCTGCCTGGAATACGCGCCCGCCGCCTCTTCTGGCTCGAAGCCTTGCGGGGCCCCATCGCTCAAGCGGTTCTTGCCGGCAATCCCGAGCATGCCGAATCCCTGTTCCAGCAGGCGCTGATCACGGGGCCCTCACCGGCCCGCCCGACATACGTGCTGGTGGGCGTGCGTTCCGAGGACCCCGACTGGCTGCCGCTGGGCGCGCTGCGGCGGCTCTTCATGGCTGACCGGGTGGTGGCGGATAACGATATTCCGGCGGGTTTCCTCGCGCTGTCCCGTCGCGATGCCGAACACGAGCACCTACCGCTGCCCGGCGAAGGTGAGGACTTCGTCACTGCACGGGTCAAGGAGCTTGCCAAGGGCGTAGAGGAAGCCCCGGTGGTTGTCTATCTCTCGCGGCAGTCTTCAGATTGCCTGATGGCCTTGGCCCGCGCACTTTCGGCCCGGGCTTGCTTGACGGAGCTCTGGTCTGCGCCCTAAATACCGGGGATCGTGCGAACTCCACCCAAGCGCACCCATCAAGGAGAGCTTCATGACCACCACCGAGACAGCGCTTGC